>Ga0326728_10003377_pt1 | contig 49899 bp, 34 predicted proteins | sample MB3enrmetagenome_FD_207602 | JGI IMG/M metagenome (GOLD analysis project Ga0326728, IMG submission 207602) | Lab enriched peat soil microbial communities from McLean, Ithaca, NY, United States - MB31MN | ecosystem: Environmental > Terrestrial > Soil > Wetlands > Peat | place: USA: New York... | reverse complement strand
ATTTTTCGCATGCTCACGGTCAAGGGCGTGTATGGCCGCGAAATGTACGAGACGTGGTACAAGATGACGGTGATGCTCGAATCGGGGCTGGACATCACGCCGGTGATCACGCATCGTTACCACTACACGGAGTTTGAGCGCGGCTTTGAGGCGATGCTATCCGGCAACTCGGGTAAGGTGATTCTGAGCTGGGAATGAGATGGCTGCGCGAATAACCGCCAGACGGTGGCTGGTGCGCGGACGCGTGCAGGGAGTGGGCTACCGCTGGTTCGCGCAGCAGGCCGCCGCCGGGCTGGGCCTCAGCGGTTATGCGCGCAACCTGGACGACGGGCGGGTGGAAGTGTACGCGGCGGGCGCGGAGGCCAAACTCGCCGAGCTGGCGGGCATGCTGTACCGCGGTCCGCGCTGGGCCGACGTGCGCGGGGTTGAAGAACAGGAATGCGCCGTGCAAGAATTGGGTTCGTTCCGCATTGAGGCTTAATGGCAGATCTGAAGAAGTTGATCCGCGAGGTGCCGGACTTCCCCAAGCCGGGCATCCTCTTCTATGACATCACAACCCTTTTGAAGGATCCGGCGGGCTTGCGCGCGGTGATCGACGGGTTGAAAGACCATTACCACGATGCCAAGGTGGACGTGGTATTGGGCATTGAAGCGCGCGGCTTCATTTTCGCTCCGGCGCTGGCCTACGCGCTGGGCGCGGGTTTCGTGCCGGTGCGCAAGCCCAAGAAGCTGCCGGCCGAGACGGTGAGCGTGACCTACGACCTGGAGTACGGCACGGACACGCTGGAGATGCACAAGGACGCGGTCGCGAAGAGCGCCCGCGTGCTGATTGTGGACGATCTGCTGGCGACCGGAGGCACCGCGGCGGCGGCGGCGCGCATGGTGGAATCGGCCGGCGGACAGGTGGCGGGGGTGGGATTCGTGGTCGAGCTGACGTTCCTTCACGGGCGCGCGAAGCTGGCAGGCCGCGACGTGTTCTCACTGCTCCAGTACGACCAATGAGGGCGGGACTGTCAGGAAGCAACCGGTCCGCGCGCCGCAAGCACCGCTCCCTCACGGTCGCGGCTCCGAAGGGCCGCAGACGACATCGCCCGGTTGAACAACACGCCGACATGGAAGGAAGAAAAGCCGAGATGACTCTCGGCTCAGCAGGCTTGACAGCCCGCGCCACGGCGCTGGGTCGAAGACGACCGCTCCCTCACGGTCGCGGCTCCGAAGGGTCGAAGCGGCCCGGAGCCGAGGGCGACCAATGAGCTTGACGCACCGGGCGCGTGTGCGCGCGCTCGCCAAAATCAACCTGGAGTTGCGCGTGCTGGCCGAGCGGCCGGACGGCTACCACGAGCTGCGCACCATCTTTCACACGATTTCTCTGGCCGATTCGATTGAAATTGCCTTCACACCAGCGCGCCGGACGGCCATCGAGCTGGAGGACGAGCTGCATCTCGCCGATAACCTCGTCGTGCGCGCGGCGCGCGCCGCGATGGACGCCATGCGCCTGACCGGTCACGTGGAGATGCGGCTCAAGAAGCGGATTCCAATGGGCGCGGGCTTGGGCGGAGGGTCATCGGATGCGGCCGCGGTGCTGCTGGCGCTGCCGGTACTGGCCGGGCGCAGCCTGACGATGGATCGCCTGCGCCAACTGGGCGAGCAGTTGGGCAGCGACGTGCCATTTTTTCTATTGGGCGGCGCGGCGGTGGGCATAGGCCGCGGCACGGAACTGTTTCCGCTGCCTGACGGCAAGCCGTGGCGCGGAATTCTGGTTTCACCGGGCATTCATATTTCGACGGCCGATGCATACCGCCTGCTTAATTCGCATTTGACAAGCGAATCGCAACAAAATAAAATAGTTACTTTCCAGTCGCGGGTGTGGGACGGGGGTGTCTCCAGGGCCGCCTGCAACGATTTTGAAACGGTGGTCACCCAGCAGCATGACATCATTGACGCGATCAAGAAACGGATGCTCGGAGCCGGAGCTTCGATGGCGCTGATGACGGGCAGCGGATCGGCCGTGTATGGGATTTTCCCCGGTTCCGCCCAGGCATCTGAAGTTTTTCGGTCCTTCCGAAAAGAAAAGGCGTTTCGCTTTTCGCTGGTAAGCCGCGCGCGATATCGCGCGATGTGGTGGCGGACACTCGAAGAGCACATTGCCGCGAAAGTATGGCCTCCCCGAAACCGAAGAGAGCGATGAGTCACGACCGATTACAACTGTTCACGGGCAGCGCCAATCCGGCGCTTTCCCAGGAAATCGCCCAGCACCTGAATAGCCCGCTGGGCGACGCCGCGGTGCGGCAGTTCGCCGACGGCGAGATCCACCTGCAGATCCAGGAAAACGTGCGCGGCGCGGATGTGTTCGTCATCCAGCCGACGTGCAAACCGGTGGAGCGCAACCTGATGGAGTTGCTGCTGATGATGCAGGCGCTGAAACTGGCTTCGGCGGAGCGCATCACGGCAGTGTTACCCTATTATGGGTACGCGCGGCAGGACCGGAAGGACAAGCCGCGGGTGCCGATTTCGGCCAAGCTGGTGGCCGGACTGCTCGAATCGGCCGGCGCGGACCGTGTGCTGACGCTCGACCTGCACGCCGCGCAGATTCAGGGGTTCTTCGATATCCCGGTGGATCACCTGTACGCTTCGCCGGTGTTGATCGAGTATTTCCGGGCGCAGAACCTGCCGAATGTGACGGTGGTTTCGCCGGATGCAGGCGGCGTGGAGCGGGCCAGGGCATTCGCCAAGCGGCTGAATTCGTCGCCGTTGGCGATTATCGACAAGCGGCGCGAAGAGGCCAACGTCGCCGAGGTGATGAACGTGGTGGGCGATGTGGAAGAGCGCCACTGCCTGCTGGTGGACGATCTGATCGATACCGCCGGCACGCTGGTACAGGGCGCCCAGGCATTGCTTGAAAAGGGCGCTGCCAGCGTTTCGGCGTGCGCCACGCACGCGGTGCTGTCCGGTCCGGCGGTAGAGCGGATCGAGGCATCCGGGTTGAAGGAAGTGGTTCTTACGAATTCGATTCCGCTGGCCGATGAGGCGAAGCGGTCGAGCCGGATCAAATCGTTGTCGGTAGGGCATTTGCTGGCGGAAGCCATCCGATCGATTCACGAAGAGACTTCGGTGAGCGTGCTGTTTATTTGAGTTAAGAGCGACAGACCACAAAAGGCGATGGTCTGTCCTACTGAACCGCAACCCACGTCAACCCCTAAAGGGCGAACCGGACTTGCGGGGAACAAAGGAGAGTTTGCGTGAAGAGAGATATTACCGTCACCGCCGAGGTGCGCACCTCGCGCGGCAAGAACGAAGCGCGCCGCACACGCCGCGCCGGGCAGATTCCGGCCGTGCTCTACGGCGCATATAAGGACGCGGTCAGCGTATCGGTCAACCCTCGCGAGATCCTCAAGATCGTCCGCAGTTCGACCGGCTACAATACCATTTTCAACCTGGCGATAGAGGGCGGGGAAAACACACCGGTGATGGTGGTGGACAGCCAAGTGGACCCGCTGAAGGGCACGCTGCTGCACGCCGATTTGAAGCGTATCGATCTCACCAAGCGGATCCGCATCACGGTTCCGGTGTTTACAACGGGCGAGCCGGCGGGCGTGAAACTTCAGGGTGGGCTGCTCGAAGTGATCACCCGCGCGATTGAAATCGAGTGCCTGCCGGACGAGATCCCCGAGAGCTTCTCGGTGGATGTGAGCGAGCTGATGATCGGGCAAAGCAAGCGTGCCAGCGATGTGGCGCTGGCGGCCTCGATGAAGCTGGTGAGCGCGGCGGAGACTGTGATTGCGCACGCGGTGGCGATGCGCGCCGAAGAAGTCGCACCGGCCGCGGAGGCCGCGCCGGTGGCCGAAGCCGGCGCCGAGGCCGCCGCCGAGCCCGAAGTGATCAAGAAGGGCAAGAAAGAAGAGGAAGCCGCCCCCGAGGAGAAGGAAAAAGAAAAGGACAAGGAAAAGGGCAAGAAGAAGTAGGCTTCCATGTTCCTGGTGGCCGGTCTGGGGAATCCGGGCGAGGAGTACGTGCGCACGCCGCATAACCTCGGGTTTCTCACTATCGATCGGCTGGCCGAACGGCACGGCATACGCGTCACCCGCAAGGATTCCAGAGCGCTGGTCGGGTTGGGCGAAATCGACGGGCACGAGGTGATGCTGGCCAAGCCGCAAACGTATATGAATCTCAGCGGGACTTCGCTTGCGCCGCTGATGGAAAAGCACCGCGTTCCGGCGGATCGCCTGGTGGTGGTTTACGACGAACTGGATCTGCCGTGGCTCGCGCTGCGCATCAAGCCGAAAGGCACGCCAGCGGGACACAAGGGCATGATTTCGGTGATCGGGAGCCTGGGAACCAGCGACTTGGCGCGGGTGAGATTGGGGATTCATCCGGGCCGCCCGCTGCGGAGTGGCGCGGAATATGTGCTGGCGCCGGTCGGGCGCTCGCAGGACAAGGAATTGGACGACTTCGTGGGCTACGCGGCCGATGCGGTCCGTTCGATAATCGCCGAGGGCGTCGCTAAGGCCATGACGAAATTCAATCGTCGCGCCCCAGGCTCAAACATAGAGGAAGCATGAGGATTTACGAAGAGCTTTTCATCGTTAAGCCGGACGTGCCGGAAGAGGAAGTCGACCAGTTCGTCGAACAGTTGCGAACTCAGTTGACGGCCACGGGCGCCACGGTGGACAAGGTCGAAAAATGGGGCAAGCGCCGCCTGGCATACAAGGTGGATAAGTACCGCGAGGGCACGTACGTGCTGCTCGAATTCACCGCCGAGGCGGATACCGTGAAGGAACTCGAGCGCCGGCTGCGCGTCTCGGACATGGTCATCAAGTTTCTGACGGTGCGCATCGATAAGACGCGGAAGCGGCTGGACAAGCGAAAGAAGCAGCGAGACAAGCGCGCCGCCAAGCGGGCCGCCAGCGCGCCGCCACAGGCAGCCGTTCCCGGCGCGCCGCAGAGCGCGGCTCACGCCGGCGAGGCGCCGGCCATGCCGGGCCAGCCGAAGGAGATCTAAGCCATGGCGGAATTCAAAGGAAGACCGGGCAGCGCCGGACAGCGGCCCACCGGCGGCGACAAGGCCGTCGTTTCACAGAAGAAACAATATTTCCGGCGCAAGAAGATTTGCCGTTTCTGCGTCGAAAAAATGGACGACATCAATTACAAGGACGTCAAGACGCTGCACGCCTTTGTGGCGGAACGCGGCAAGATCGTCCCGCGCCGCATCTCGGGCGTGTGCGCGCCGCACCAGCGGCGGCTCACCGACGCCATCAAGAAGGCGCGCAACATCGCGCTGCTGCCGTTCGCGGCGTCGAACTAGGGTCAGGAGGAAACTCGCATGGAAGTCATATTGAGAGAAGACGTGGAGAAGCTGGGCAACCGCGGCGATATGGTTCGCGTGGCGCCGGGTTATGCCCGCAATTTCCTGCTGCCCAAACGCCTCGCCGTGGCCGCCACGGACGCTAACCGCAAGATCGTCGAACAGGAGCGCCAGGCGCACCTGCGCAAGGAAGCTCACCTGAAGGGCGAAGCCGAAGACCTGTCCAAGCTTCTGACCGGCGTCACCGTCACCATCGCGCAGAAGGCCGGCGAGCAGGACCAGTTATTCGGCTCGGTTACCGCCAAGGATGTGGCCGACGCGCTGGCCGCCAAGAATTTCACCATCGACCGCCGCAAGATACAGCTCGACGAGCCGATCAAACAACTCGGCGAATTCAAGGTCCCGGTCAAGTTACACAAGGACGTCATTGCCGAAGTTACGGTGGTGGTGGCGAAAGAAGAGTAGTTACTCTTCGGGCGAGACCGCGTGAAATTGTCGTGGGGCAGCTTGGCAAGCTGCGGTCCGATTGCCAATCGGACCACGCGGCGATAATCCGGGACACCCTCTGGGTCGCGCGCAGGATCCCATCCTGCCCCACGTGCTTAGGATCGTAAGTCGATATCGCGTTCATTGGTATGCTGGCGCCCGCAGATGTTGCGGCACGACGGTCGTCAAACCGTCGACCACTTCGATCGGCTTGGCGACGATCTTGATTTGCGCGGATTGCAAGCCAGGACGGCTGGCGGTAACTGTAATTGTGCCGGCCGAAAGGGTTGACCGGACGGAAACACGGTTGATTCCGCATTCGGTATTCAGGTAGAGATTGTTTGTCGAATCGGTCTTGCCGCTGTTGTAGCCGCCGCGCCAGACTCCGGGTCCGGAAACGGCGAAGTCGACTCTGTCGTCGTCGGCTGGGCAGCGCTGGCCCTTGGCATCCACCACTTCCACGTCAATCAGCGCCACGTCCTCACCGTCGGCTTGCAGTCCCTGTGGACCGACCATTGGGGTGAGTTTGATTTGCGCCGGGGGGCCGGCGGTGGTCAGTTCCTCTTGGGCGACTGTTTTGCCGCCGTTCCTGCCGATGCCCTTCAGACTCCCCGGTGCAAATTCCACATTGGGAAAAGCGAAGATATATCCGCTGGCCGGCTGGGAGTTCACACCTGCCGATTTCCCGTTTACGAACAACTCCACCGATTCGGTATTGGAGACAACGTAGATTGTCTTTACAGTCTTCTTCGCGTCTGGACCAGTTGGATAGCTCCAATGGCCCAGGATATGGAGGTCCGGCCCATCGTTCTGGATGACGCGGTGGGCGAAATAGATTTCCTTGGGCAAACGAACTGCATCCACCTTGCCGCTAACACGGCAGACCTCACTTGAATCCTGCCGTCCGTCTGCATCCGAATCGGAGAAATAGATGGACGCGTAACCCGACCACTTGGAGTGAGCCGGGCCGGGGTTGGAAATGCGGTTATCCCAGTAGGTTCGATAGCGAGCGACGCCGGCCAGGGCGAAGCTTTCGGAAGTGAACTGCCAAGTGTCGCTCGGTCCCTTCTTGAAACCGAAATACGGCGGGGAAAAATCGTCCCAGAACCGGCGCGCCGCTTCCTCCCGAAAATCCTCGGTTTCAATCAGCGGCGCGCGATCACGGCGTTCGGCACTGTAGCCGCGGAACATGCCGGTGGGGCCGGAGAGTGCGTCGGTCCGCGGGTCCTGGCCAATCATGATGCCAAAGAATTCGGCAATGGGAGTGATGGCGGTATTGGCGGCGACGTTATCATTCCCACGCGCGCCGATGACGCGGCCGCCATCGGGGTCCCATTGCTTGCGCAGGGCGACCATCTGTTGCATGTGCTCCACGGTGACTACCGTGTTGCCCGCCTCCCAAAAGAGAATGCTGGGACTATTGCGGAAATAGATCATGGTGTCGCGCATGACTTCCATACGCTGCTCCCATTGGCGGCCAACCGCGTCGCGTTCCTTGTCGCCGCCGGGGCAGATCTGAATGATGCCGAAGCGGTCGGCCGTATCCGAATCCACGCGCTGCGGCGCAATGTGCATCCAGCGAACGTAATTGGCGTGGCTCGATCGAATCAACTGGGCCTGGTAGTCGTGCATCCAGTCCGGGTATGCTTGGCCCAGGCCGGCCCATTCGTTGCTGGAACGCTGGGCGAAGCCCTTCAAGTAGACAAACCTGTCATTGAGATACACGCCGCCCGTGCCGGCGCCGCCTTTGAATTCGGTCTTCCGGAATCCGGTAGTTACCTTATCGACGTCCACGGTCTTGCCGTCCACGGTGAGAATGGTATACACGTCGTACAGATACGGGTCTTCCGGACTCCAGAAACGCACGCCCTTGACCGCTCCCGCGGCGGTCAAGACGGTCTTCTCGCCGTCGACCATATCGACGGGATCGCCGTCGAATCGGGCGCGAACCTGCCCCTTCCGATCGACAATTACGGCCGACAACGCTACGGTGGCACGGTCGCCGGACGCGTTGCGCACTTCCGAATCGAGCGTGACGCCGGCACTTTTTCCGGCGATATTGAAGTTCGCGGCGTGAACATATACGCCGGTGCTCTCCAGGCCGTAATAAAGCGGCAAAGTCTGATAGATCTTTCCGGTGACGTGGAGCCAGACGTGCCGGTTGATGCCCCCGTGGTCGGGATTGAAGTCGTTGGCGTTCCATTCGAATGGGGTATTGGTGGAACGCTCCACGTAAGTAGTGCGGTTATCCACCTTCACTGCCAGGACGTTCTCTTCGTTTCCGAAGTGAACGGCGCCGGAGATATCCAAGCCGTAGGCTGTCACCCCATTTTCATAGAGCCCGACCAGCTTGCCGTTCAGGAAAATATCACCGGCTTGCCGCATGCCCTCGAATTCGAGAAAGATCTTATCGCCGGCAAACTTGGCCGGAAGGTTGAAATGTTTGCGGTACCAAGCCAGTCCTTTGTAAGTGCCGCGATCGCCGCTGCTGTGGGAGATGATCTGACGGAATGAGTCAACGTCATTGAAAGTGTGCGGCGTGCTGATGTTCGTCCATGCTGAATCGTCGAAGCCGGGCGCTTCTGCGCCGGGCACATCGTCGCGGATGAACTTCCAGTTCAGGTCGAAATTCAGTTTGGCGCGCGGCGACTGCGGCGGTGCATACGGTGCGGTTTGAGCCCACGCCCCCGACAGCGTGCACAGGATCAGTGTCATTGCGCCCAAGCCATGACTCGCGCGCGCCGTGTGACATGAGCGCGTTCGGTGTGATGCATTCGGTGTGTTCAAGTCAAATCTCCTGGAACTAAAACCGCCCGCACTTCAACAGTCTCCCGCAAAGAGCCGATTATACTCCGAACCGCCTCCATTGGAGTTGTTTGTCTCATTCGTTCCTGTGGTGCCTGAACATTACAGGCATGATTTGGTAATAAAGGGCGGGGGAAGGGATCGTCGCTCAAATCGCCGTCATTGGACACGCTCAAACCGAACCAGGGGGCGCGGAGCGCCGACTCAGTCACAGGCTGACGCAATTTCCGTAATCCTCAGAAAACAGAATGGTTGCCAGAGAGATTGCGAAGTGCGCGGCGCGCTGCAGACGTGTGCGCGATGAATAATGTGAGTGAGAAGGGCGTGTTTCCCGCGCCCCGACCAAGACCCTGGCATCGGGCAGTTACCGTCCACCGCAAAATCAACCGGTCGCAGCACATTGGCCGGCGAGTAAACGCGAGCGCAGCCATGCCAGGGCGAGGAGAACAGATGCCGAGAATGCTTTGGGCGGTCCTGGTGGTTTGGATCGCCGCAGGCCAAACACAGATAGACCTGACCACGCAAGTCAAGAACGTGCCGATTAAAGCCGGGGCCAGCCTGCCAGGCACTTGCGCGGTTGGGCAGCTCTTCTTTCTGTCCAGTGCGCCGACAGGCGCCAACCTGTATGGCTGCACGGCCGTGAACACGTGGTCTGCACAGGGCGGCCAGGGGGGAGCGAGTTCCATGATGCAGGGAACGCTCGCCAGCATGCCGACAACCTGCACGGTGGGCCAGACCTACTTCGCGACCGATGCGTCCGCCGGAGCGAATCTGTATGGCTGCTCGGCGGCCAACACGTGGACCTCGGAAGGCGGGAGCCAGACAGTGGACAGCAACGGGGTGACGGTTGGATCCCGCCCGATAACGAACTTTTTGACGGGAGTGGGCCTGTTATCGGTAATCACCGATACGGGCACAGAAATCAATGTCCAGTCGGCCCTGGACACGGCCGTCGTGGCTACTCTGCCGGGCGAACAAACCGGTTCCAGCCTGCTGTGCGGCCCCACCAGTGGCACGGCGAATTCCTATGGATGCTCGATGACCCCGACGGCGACGGCCTACACGGTGGGTATGGTGCTGCATTGGGTACCCGATGTGAACGGAGCGGGGGGAGCCACGACCCTGAACGTGGATTCCCTGGGAGCGAAGAGTGTCAAGCAGGCAGACGGCGCAACCGACCCATGGGCGACGGACATTGTGGCCGGCAGCATGCGCGAGGTCTGGTATGATGGCATTAACTTCCGGTTCCTCGGAACGGGATCGGGGCCGGTGCAGAGCGTGTTTGGACGAACAGGCGCAGTGACGGCTGGGAGCGGGGATTACACCGCGTCCCAGGTTACTAACGCGGCGGCGACGAACTCGAGCAACACGTTCACGGCGGGAACACAAGATTTTTCCGGAGCGGCGCACACCAGACCGACGATCGTGGCCAACTCATCCGCCGGCCTACCGGCGAGCTGTGCGGTGGGCGAACTGGCATTCGTCAGCGGCGCGACGGCCGGGCAGCAGATCTACGAGTGTTCGGCGGCAAACACATGGACGCAACAGAGTGGCGGCGGGACTGCAAACGGGGCTGGTGCGGCTCCAGTGTTCAGCGCCTATGCGAACCGTCCGGCCTGCAACAGCGCCGCGACGGGGATGCGGTTTTTCGCCAAGGAACTTTCGAACAAAGAATGGCAGTGTGACGGAACAACATGGCAGCCCATCGCGTTCGGGATGCAGGTGGTCGAGCCGACGGCGCTTGGGTGGTCAACGATGGTCGGCGCCGGCCCAGATACTCCGACCATCTCCAATGTAGCTGGCACCGTGGAATTGTCGGCGAGCCGAACAACGGGCAGTGGCTATTACTTTCAGGGAATGATAGCCCCGCTGTCGATGACAACTCCTTACACCATAGAGATCGCCTTCACCCTCGACGAATTATCCACTGGGCAATACTCAGCGTGTCAGTTCGGAGTAGCGAATGGGAATAGCGCTTCCTCCCTCTTTTTCGGTATGGGATGGAGCTTCAGCAACGGCGCCATATGGGCGCCAACTCTTGGCGTACTCTCTTCGCAATTCAACAATATCGGCGGGGGGACTCGCGTTTCGCTTCCCGGTCTAATCGTCCAGCCTGTGAATCGCGTCGAGATGGTGGACGACGGCAGCAATCGGGGCTGGTATTATAACTCTGGCGCCGGCTACAATCTTCTGTATTCCGAGAGCGATACGGCCGATATTTCGTCGCCGAACTACTGGGGCATTGGCTGTACGCTGTTTAGCGCCGGCGACCAGTTCCAGTTGACCCTCTATCATGCGAGCGTGCATCACTAACATGAGAACACTTCTACTATTAGGTCTAGGTTCGCTCTGTTTCGCCGGACAGGGGATCGTCCTGGGCCCCGGACAAAGCGTCTACAATAGCTCGGTACCTGCGCTCGCTTCCGGAACGCCGTACCGGATCGAGGAATCACTACAGAACCTGCCAACCAGTTGTGGTTATCCTCACACATTCAACCCAAATATCGTCGGCGCCATCATATATATGGTGTGCCCCAGCAGCACAAACCAAGTACTGTTGATTTGTGTGGGTGACCACAGCGGTGGCTGTTTCCAAATAGCAACATACGGCCTGCCTGGAGGCTTCGTCACGTTCCGTCTTCAGCACTTCCCCGCGTACTTGACAGACGTATGTCAGGCGTGGGACGTAAACGGGAACCAAATCCTAAACCAGACGTTTTCTTATACAACAGAAGTCGCATATGCGAACGGCGTGAGTGTCGGTGACGGTGCCGGCGGCGGGGGATATGCCGTCAATTATGCGCGCATCTACTCAGCGACGGTGGGAGTCAATTCCCGACCGCCTGTGACCGCAGACACGACCGAGGGTTTGGTTTTCGAGTGGAAGTTCGACGGCAACCTTAGCGATTCTGGCCCAGGCGGATACGCCGGGATATTGACGAGTGGCACCGCAAGCTACGTTACGACCCTGGGACAGTCTCTGGTGGTGCCATTGGTGGCGAATACGGCCGTGAGTTCGCCATGGTCGATTGCCGGGTATCAGCCCAGTATGCGTGCGGGGCGACCAGCAAACCTGTCGTGCGCCAGCAGTTATTCACAATCGGACAACCCGAATGTGTCGTGCTTTTGGCAAGTGCTGCTTCAGCCGGGTCAGATTGCTCCGTTTTGGAACGACCAGAGGTCTCAGACACCTACCCTTAGCGGGCTCGTGTTTGGCGACTACGCCGTGGAGTTGACGGTTGCTGATCAAGCGGGCGACACGGCAACATCCGTGACACACATAGGCGCGGTTGCCACGGACGACAATGGGGTGGTCGTGAACGCCAATCCCGCGGCCGATGCGATACTCGGTCCGATGATTGCATTTGGGCGGAACCCTTGGGGGCTTGCCGACTACTGGCATCTCGCAGGGAGCATTGAAAGGGAAGCTCAGTATATTGGGCAGGGTCTGTCGCCGACGTGGCCCTACGCGACCTGGGAGGTGATGCAACCGGGGACGGTGAGCTATAACTGGATCGGCGTCGGGATGGCGCCCGCGTATTTAGGTGGGACAAAGACTACGTTGACTGCCGCATGTGGAAGCAGCGACAGCTCGTGCACTGTTGCCGATGCGACGCCTCTTCAACTGACCACGCTGCCGGCCAGGATTTACATTTCCAGTGCCTCCAGCAACCATAACATACTCGAGGAAATTCGCGTTTGCTCGGTATCGGGGACCGCTCCAGCTACTCTGACGTTTTGCTACGATGGGCGTGGTTATGCGGATCCAGGTAACAGCACGCGGCTAGCGGCGCAGAACTGGAACGCTGGGGACGTAGTAGGGAACGACCCAGTAGTCGGTAGGGGCACGGCGTTCACGAAGACGCTGTGCCCTGCCGGCGCACCGGGTCCCCAGGGGACCCTTTCCTATGCGACGGGCACAGTGGCGCTGACGGCGGGATCGCCTAACGTCACCCTGACCGGGGGCAGTTGGAGTGCGCCGGCAGTAGCCGGGACCTTCTATATGGTGGTCTCGGCGACGCATTCGGGCATGCCGTTCCAGTTCATCTCGCCGATCACCAGTCTTACAGACTCGGCGGATTTGGTGCTGGCGCGCCCGTTTCCGGCCGACGCAGACACGGCGAGCGGGCTGAGTTACTCGATTGTCAATCCGAATCTGTATATCGATCTCGGGTATACGGTGGCACAGGGACTGAACCCCGCAGTGCCGTTTACCAAATACTGGCCAATATCTTACGGTTGCGAGTCGGATACCTTGGCATATATCTGGCCCTACTCCGATCCCGATTCGTTAGCATCCCCACCGGCTACCACGGCACAGCCGTACACTTATCAGATTGGCAACGGGTGGTACAACCAATCCAGCACCGGAGGACTGGACTTTTACTCTGAGGACCTGGCGAATCTAGCTGGATGGCTTCGCTCGGGACTTAAGCAGTTTCACGACTCATCAATGATGATTGGCGACATTTGGATAAGGCAACCACAAAAAGCCAACGGCGGCAATGGGAGCCTCTTGTTTTATGGCGGTCCGGTTATTGGTGGTGTAGCGAACGCGATGCTCTCCGATACTGGCCATGGCACGCAATGGAAGGACATTCGGTCGTTTGTGTTTGGCGCCATGAATGGCTATCCTGCAGTTGCCTCAGCAGCTCATGATTGTAACAATGACGATTCCAGGGAAATGGGATACCAGGGGGCTTTTCTGGCTCTGGCGGCAGAGTTCGACCCAGATACTAGCTCTTCGTATGCGCCCGGAGGGATAAGCTGGCACCAGTACTGGCAGAACGCATTGTCTCAATATGCGACAAATGAAGCGCGTTGTGCCAACCAGTTCGGCAATACAGATAATTCCTGGCGCACCACATTTTATGGGTGGCCCGCTCAATCATCGGCGAATGCAGTGACGCTTACCAATGGATCGACGGCGGGAACCGGCTCGGGTCTGGCAAGTACATTTTGCTTCGGAATAGGCCAAGCATCGGACGTTACGGTGACAAACGGCTCGAGTGTCGTAACGGGAACGGGCTTTCCGACGACGGGATGGAGCAGGGTGGCTATCACCGGTCCGGGGCTTACGGATCGAAATGGCAACTCGGTTCCCACGCTTTGGGTTTACGCCACTCCGAACACTTCAACGCAGTTCACGATTAGTTTCGGCGCAACGTGGCCTGGAACCACGAGCGGCAGCGCGAGCGTGATGTTCGACAATGGAAGTGCGCTGGGCGGGAGCGATGGAGTAACGTCGTTCCTGTCATTCGAAGCTGACCCGATGAGTCAGTATGAATGGTCCTGCATTTATAACTCCCCGTCATCGATAACGCTAAATCGACCCTGGAACGGCACAAACAGTACGAACAGCGCTTACACTTCGAACGTTACCGGACTGGCTGTTCAGCCTTTTATGCTGGGGATTCGTCAATATGCGTGGTTACAGGGACAACAAGCCTCGGCGGCCACGCAGCCGTCGGTGTCAGCGCAGTTTGCAACAATGCGGAATGAGGCTGGCCTCTATGAGAGGAACGCGTTCGATCCGACCTCCGGAGCAAACTACTATGCGATTCAGCCGGCGTGTAATCCGATCACGCTGGCATCGATGGGCAACGGCGTTTGCTACAGCGGCTATCCTCCAACCGGGCTCCCCGAAGCGAATTATAGTTATACGGCGGAGCGGGTCAACACGATTGAGAATTCCATGTCGTTGACCGACTATTATGTGTCGCAAGGCGGAAGTCCTGCGGCGATTGCATGGGGGGATTTGATGTATGGAAACTGCATGGGCAATCCCTTGTACACGACTGGCGGGGTTTATGCAGCGTCCGACGGAAACACGTGCGATAGCGTCAATGGGAACCTGAGCGCGTCTAACGCTTGGGGTATTGGCGCGGGGAAGTGGTATGGCTTTTTCTTTGGCATCGGCGCATCCTGGCGCTGGCCGGCACAGCGGCTGGGTGGCGTGCAGGCGGCGCGGCCGCGCGCCATCTTCGTCGGATTCGATCTGGGCAGCGTGGCTTCAGCGGCCAGCGTGCAAATTGTGGTAACCGCGCCATCGGGCGCGCAGAGCAGCTACACGTGTTCAGTTTCGCCTTGCGAAGTGACGGTTGACGATCGGCAGGGAAGCCACCTGTACCGTATGAACTACGTGTCGCAAAGCGGCGATGTGCTAGCCCAGTCGCAAACCGCCTTGCTCGATTGACACCCTAGACAACTTTGTAGAGAATGGCCTGTGAGCTGATAGCTGGAGCCGGCGCCGCGAAACAGCGGGCGGCGTGACGTGACGAAGCAGCGCGCGTAGATCTCTGGCGGCCGACTTTCAGACGGGACCAATCCGGATGTTAGAATTGAGCAGATTGGCTGAGCATGGTCAAATTCGGTTTCTGCACGCACGAGAGCTATCTGCGAGCGGGGGAACGCCGCCGTCAGTCGGGGGCTCGCGCGGCATACAGTTTGCTGGACTTAGGTGAGAATCCCAGTGAAGAGATGATCCGCGCGTTCGAGGACATCAGCTTCACCATGCGCACCTCGAGAGGGACGTATCGAACGACCTTCCGGGAGCGGTTTCAGGACGTCGATGCGGTTGCTATGAAATGGATCGAGCAGTTCTATGCCGCCGATTCCGAGGTCGCAATCGAGGATCGCGCGGCATCGCACGGTCTGACCGCATGGGAGTGGGCGAACCGAGTATTCCCTAAATTCCCGCGGGCCAAATTCGAAGCTTCGGACATCTTGGTCGAGTTGATTGAGCTTTCGCGCGCCGGCGAAGCGTACATCGTGGAAACGGACGGGTGGCCGCTGCAGTACGTCAGGCCTCCGTTCGCGGTGGCGCTCGCTCATCCGGAATCATGGCGCTATCCGGTCAACCGTCTGGTAGCGCTCCGAGCGAGAAGACGATTCGAGAAGCTGGACCTGGGAAAGAACTGGATAGAGACCGCGCAGGAGCGCGGCTGGCGAATCCGCCGGATCTCGTGCGTTCATCCGCTGGCGCGCGAGCTTGGCCGGCGGAATGTGAACTTCCAATTCCGATCGAGAGATGTGTTTGACGAAAGCGGCGGCACCTGCGACGTGCTGCGAACGATGAATATCTTCAACCGATCCTACTTCCCTGCCAAGGACCTGGCGCGTGGCGCGAGCGCTGTTCTTCACAGCCTCCGGCCGGGAGGCATCTGGATTGTAGGCCGCACCTGGGAGAACGACTTCAGGAATCACGTGTCGCTGCTGCGGCGATCGGAGCGAGGCTGGGAACTGCTGGAGCGAATCGGAACCGGATGGGAGATGGAAGGCGCGGTACTGAGCGGCACCTGGGTATGAAGCCGGTTTCGGTGCTACTGATCTCGGACACATATCCGCCGGTATTGGGCGGATCCGAGATCGAGGCGCAGCGAGTTTCCGCGGAAATGATCCGCCGTGGACATCGTGTGCTGGTGCTGACTTCGGGTGGGTCTCCGATGCCGCCGGTGCGGGACTGGGTGGATCCGGCAGGAGTGCCGGTGCGGATTCTCACCCGAAACGCACGGGGCAAATGGAAGGATAAGGTATTCGCTTTCCGCGTGGCTTGGTGGTTGTGGCGGGAACGGCATAACTACCAGGTGGTTTATTTTCTGATGCAGGGCTTGCACCTGGCGGCGGGTTTGCCAGTGGCACGCGCGCTCAGGAAACCGATCGTGATGAAGGTCGGCGGAAGCGGCGTCATTCCCCGGATGAGAGGCTCGCGCGCCGGCCGAGTGGAATTGGGCTGGCTGCGGCGTTGGGCCGCTCGGCTGCTGATTCTCAACGAAGGCATGATGCAGGAGGCGCTGGAGTGCGGGTTCCCTCGCGACCAGATGTTGTGGATGCCGAATCCGGTGGATACGGAGCAGTTCCGGCCGGGTCAGGCGGAGGAAATTGCCAAGCTGCGCGCCGGGTTCGGCATTCCTCCGGCGGCTTTGGTGGCCGTGTTTGTTGGCCGCCTGTCCCGCGAGAAGGGACTGCCATCGCTGCTGAGCGGCTTTGCGCTGGCGGCGCGAGAGGAACCGCGGGCGATGCTGATTCTGGTCGGCGATGGAGCGATGCGAAACGAGCTGGAATCCATGGTCACGAAGCTGGGCCTCGGATCTTCGCAGGTGCTTTTCAGCGGCCGGGTGGACGTATCGGAAGTTCCGCGGTGGCTGCAAGCCAGCGACGTCTTCACGCTAATGTCGCCGAACGAAGGATTCTCCTGCTCGCTCGCCGAAGCCATGTCGGCAGGCCTGGCTTCGGTGGTCAGCCGGATTCCGGCAAACGTGCAGCTTATTGAGGACGAGATTCACGGTCTGCTGGCGCCAGTGGGAGACGACTCCGCCATGGCCGGCGCCCTGCTACGGCTGTTTCGCGATCCGGCGTTGCGCGCCCAGATGGGCCAGGCCGCGCGGCAGCGAATCCTCGATAATTATTCCACCAGCCAGGTCGTCGAGCGCTACGAGACGCTTTTCGCAGAGGTTCTCGGCGAGCGACGGTAGACTTGCGCCAGCTTGCAACGGCGTGTTAGCAAAGGAGAAGTGGCTGGCACACTCAAGCATCGAATCGTCTCGTGGGTGAGCGCGAACCTGTTCGATCACGTCACCTACACAGTCCGCAACGGGCTGAATCAGGGGCTTCGCCGAAAGGGTGGGCTAGGGTGGCTCCCCACGGAGCACGATACTCCCGAGCTACGCTTCTGGAAAGCGTTGGACTTGCGCGGAAAGGTCGTTTACGACGTCGGCGCCTTTCAGGGGATCTTGACAATCTTCTACGCGCGCAATGCGCGAGCGGTGGTTGCCTGGGAGCCGAACAGCCGGAACCGGCGTCGCTTGATGGAGAACGTCAAGCTGAATCAGTTTTCCAACGTGATTGTGCGGCCATACGGCCTTTCGTCGAAAGCCGCTCAGGCGGAAATGAGGTTCGATCCGCTGATGTCCGGAATGGCGACGGTGGATAGCGGCGTGGCCAGCGGAAGCGAGCACGAAACTATCGAACTGCGGACGCTCGATGGAGAACAGGGTCTGGATCCGCCAGACCTGATCAAGATCGACGTGGAGGGATATGAACTCGAAGTGCTGAAGGGGGCGGCGAGGACGCTGGAGCGCAGGCCCGACCTATTTCTCGAGATGCACGGAGCGGACGCGGAGGACAAGCGCCGGCGTGTGCGGGCCATCACGGATCATCTTTGGGCGCTGGGTTACCGGCGGATTCTCCACGCGGAAACGGGAGCGCAGATCACGCCGGAGAACTCAGCGGCGGCGGCGCAAGGACATCTCTACGCCCGCGCGTAGAGTGGGCACCAGCCGGACTGTCAGACTGCGAATAGAACTCCGGGCGTTTTCTGAAACAATGTGGCTATGCGTGGAATTACGCGGTATGCGTCAGCGCTGCGCGCCGGGGCGACGGAGCCGGCTATCGACCATCCCAACTACCTCGGCATCGGCTGCGAAGAGGTGTTTTTTGTCGAGACGAATCGAGAACCCGGGCCACTAGACCAGCGTGGCCGGCTCGAGCGCTGAAGAAGGAAGAGACGCCGCGAGTCTCCAACTGGAGCGCACACAGGAATCGGCGGACAAGGCCATCATCCCCGAACCAAACGCGTGGATCGAGCAAATCCAGAAAGCCGGCGCGGGGCACCGCCAGGACGATTGCCGGAACCTCCTGCGTTTCGCTGGCAGTCCATTCTTCAACACGCGGGTCCACCTCGACAACGAGCGTTACAGGAATCTGGGTGGCCGACCACACTCCAACTTTGCGCCCGCTGTCAGCGAGCCACTGGCTGACGAGGAGGCCGAGCGAAGCTCCGTCCACCCGATTCAGAACTGGCGCCGCGACCAGTTGCGCCGCGAACGGCGGTGGGCGCGCGGCCTCGCCCTCCAGCATCGAATCGTCTCGTGGGTGAGCGCGAACTTGTTCGATCATTTCACCTACACAGTCCGCAACGGGTTGAATCAGGGACTTCGCCGCAAGGGAGGGTTAGGATGGCTCCCTATGGAGCGCGAGACTCCCGAGTCACGCTTCTGGAAATCGTCGGACTTGCGCGGTAAGGTCGTTTACGACGTCGGCGCCTTTCACGGGCTTCTGACGATCCACTACGCGCGGGATGCGCGGGCCGTGGTTGCCTGGGAACCCAACAGCCGGAACCGGCGACGCTTGATGGAGAATGTGAATCTGAACCTATTCTCCAACGTGACTGTGCGGTCATACGGACTGTCGTCGAAAGTCGCGCGGGCGGAAATGAGGTTCGACCCGTCGATGCCCGGAATGGCGACCGTGGATAGCGGCGTGGCCAGCGGGAGCGAGCACGAAACCATCGAACTGCGGACGCTCGACGGAGAACAAGGGCTGGAGCCGCCAGACCTGATCAAAATTGACGTGGAAGGATTTGAACTGGAAGTGCTGAAGGGGGCGGCAAGGACCCTCGAGCGCGGGCCGGAACTGTTTCTCGAAATGCATGGAGCCGACGCGGAGGACAAGCGCCGGCGCGTTGGGGCCATCGTGGATCATCTCTGGGCGCTGGGTTACCGGCGGATTTTCCACGTGGAAACGGCAATCGAGGTCACGCCGGACAACTCAGCGTTAGCGTCGCAAGGGCACCTCTACGCGCGGGCAGAGTGGGCGTAGCCGGACCGTCGGGCTGCGAGGAGAGCTCCCGAGCTTAACCTCGTTTTTGGAGCGAGGTGGGTATGTGTGGAATTGCGGGGTATGCGTCAGCGCTGCGTGCCCAGGCAACCGAACCGGCTGTCCGAGCGATGGTTCGGGCATTGGAGCGGCGCGGGCCCGATTCGGAAGGCGTCGAGAACTGGGACTGCGCCAGCTTGGGCCACCGCCGCCTGGCGATTCTGGATTTGAGCGAGGCGGGGAGCCAGCCGATGCTCTCGGCCGACCGCCAAATCGGCATTGTCTTCAACGGCTGCATTTACAATTTCCTGGAACTGCGCCGCGAGTTGGAGAGCCGAGGCAATAGGTTCCGGTCGGATTGCGATACCGAGGTACTCCTGCACGGCTACCGGGAGTGGGGAATCGACGCTCTAGTTGGCCGCCTTCGGGGCATGTTCGCTTTTGCCGTCTGGGACAATCCGCGGCGCGTCCTGACGCTGGCGCGCGACCGGCTGGGCGTCAAGCCGCTGGTGTTCTGTGCGCGGGACGGCGAGATCGCCTTTGCGTCCACCATCGCGGCGCTGCGAACGGCGGGGTTCGGCGGCGGCATCGATCCGCAAGCGGTTCTGGAGTTCCTCGAATTCGGGTATGTAACCGAGGCGCGCGCCATATTCGAAGGCATCGAGAAACTCGCCCCGGCTACGATTGCGGAGTGGCGCGATGGCCGCCTGGAGCGCAGGCAATACTGGTCCTTGCCGGAAACCGGAGAATCCGCCCCGGCCGCTTTCGATGAGGCTGTCGAACAGACCGAGCAGTTGATACTGGAGGCCGTCAAGCTCCGGTTGATTTCGGACGTGCCATTGGGTGCGCTGTTGAGTGGGGGCATCGATTCCACGCTGGTCTGCTGGGCACTGCGCCAACTGAATGCCAACATCAGGGCATTCACAGTGCGCGCACCCGGCAGCGATTCCGACGAGAGCGCCGCGGCGGCGGACACAGCCCGGAGGCTCGGGATCTCCCACGAGATAGTCGACATGCCCGACACCGATTTCTCGCTGGACGAACTCACGGATGCTTACAGCGAGCCGTTCAGTTGCCAGTCGGCCTTGGCGATGTTGTGGGTCTCGCGATCGGTCAAGCGCCTGGCCACCGTCCTGTTGACGGGCGACGGCGGAGACGATGTTTTCCTGGGTTATCCGTCTTTCCGGCACGTTTGGATGGCGCAGAGGCTTGCCCGGCGGCTGCCGCCCGCGGCCGCGGCGGCCTGGAACCTGGCACGCGCTGTCATCCCGGGCAATGGGCGCTTGGGCAGAGCGAAGCATTTTCTGGACTACTCAACCGGCGGTTTCGGTCCGTTCATGTGGGCCCACGACGGTTTGCCATACGTTCGGGAGCGTGGAATGCTTGGGGACGCGCTGGCCGAACGCGAACTGGCCCAGCGGCAGATTCCAGCGTCTCTCGCGTCCGCGCGCCGGCTCTTGTGGGAAGTCTTCTCGGAGCACCGCAAGCGGCATTTCGTGAGTGAATTCATGGTCAAGATAGATGGTGGGACAATGCACTACGCGCTCGAAGTGCGGGCGCCATTTCTCGACCAGAGAATCTGGGAGTTTGCGGCGGGGCTGCCGCCCGAAGTGCGGTTCCACGGCGGAAACCTGAAGGCGGTGCTGCGCGAAATTGTGCGGCGGCGCGTGGGGCGCGATGTAGCGTTCCGGGAAAAGCAGGGATTTACGGTCCCCGTTGAACGCTGGCTGGCCGAGCGCTGGAGCGGCATGCTGGACCGCCTGCGGCAAGGCACGGCGCTGGAGCGGGACGGTTGGGTATGCGCGGGCTCGCTCGAAGCGCCGCTTCGCGATGCGCTGCGCCGACGGTGGGTCCCAGTCCAACTGTGGCGTCTGCTCGTCTTGGATCACTGGCTCGAGAAAGACCGGGCACGGGCGGTTGAAAACCTCTGTCCGGCGCTCTCCGTATAGGCTTCGGCGGCTGACTCCGGCGGGGATCTTCCTTGTCGAATAGCCCATCGTCGGCTTAGCCGTCCTGGGCCGGCCCAGGTGTACACTGAGACAGGACCCGAGACTCTAAAATGGAAGTTCCGTATAAAGGGGGAATTCTGTCTATTCGGGAGTTATTGAAGAGGCTGGCCGCTGGAATGTTCCTTGCGCTGATGTTCCCGTGCGCGTTGGCCTCGGGTTTCGGGCGCCAATCTGGAGTCTTCAGTTTCTTTGCCCATCTCTGCGCGTTCGCCCCCGGGCTGATCGGAGACTACATGCGCGTGGCGTATTATCGGATGACGCTGCGGAGCTGCGCGCGCGATTGCCGAATCGCTTTCGGCGCCTTCTTTGCGCATCCGCAGACCACGGTAGGACGCCGGGTGGGAATCGGGGCATACTGCGTGATCGGATACGCGTCGATCGGGGATGACACCCTGCTCGGCGCCGCCGTGCAAATTCTGAGCGGCGGCCAGCAACACAAAAGGGATGCGCAGGGCCGGCTGACCGACGAAGGCCGGAAGTTCGTGGAAATCGTGATAGGCGAGCACTGCTTTATTGGAGCTTCCGCGGTGGTGATGGCGGATATCGGCGATAAAAGCACAGTCGCGGCCGGAGCTGTGGTGTTGACGCCCGTTGCGCCGGGAACCGTCGTGGGAGGAAATCCCGCGGAGACGTGGTGGCGTCCCAAGGCGGGGGACCGGGAAGCCGGTACTTGACAGTGCGGCAGTCTGAGCGCGAGCGAACAGTTCGGCTATAGTGGAGATTATCAATATGAGCAGGGAAGAATTCCTTATACATCTCGATGAGGTCCTCGACTTGCCGGCCGGCTCTTTGAGCGGTCCCGAGAAACTGGCAGAGCTGGGGCAGTGGGACTCGACCGCGATGATCGGATTCATCGCGCTGGCCGACGACCACAATGGCTCAAGACCATCGCCGCGGAGGATTGCCGACTGTGTCACCGTCGAGGATCTCCTGCGGTTGGCGCAGGTGCCCGGCGGGTCCAGCTAGCATGGCCGGCAACCCGATGGACCTCAGTGGTGCGACGGTGTTGGTTACGGGCGCATCGAGTGGGATCGGACGCGAGACGGCAATCCTCCTGGGTTCGTTGAACGCCCGGCTTGTCCTGACCGGCCGCAGCACCGAGCGATTGCAGGAGACTTTGGCCCATTTGGACGGAGCCGGGCACCGAGTTGCGCCATTCGACTTCCAGCACGCAGCGGGAATCGACGATTGGCTGCGGTCTCTGGCCGCGGAAGTCGGTCCGTTGAACGGTCTAGTCCATTCCGCCGGCGTGGAGCTGATCTCTCCCATCAAATTCGTCAGGCTGCGGGACGCCGAGGAAGTGCTGAGGGTCAATCTGCTGAGTGCCATCATGCTGGCCCGTGCGTTTACGCAAAAGGCATGCTGCGCGGTGCCGAGCGGTATCGTTTTTCTCTCCTCGGTGATGGGCATGAACGGGTCGCCCGCCATGTCGGTCTACGGTGCCTCCAAGGCAGCCCTGATCGGCCTGGCGAAGTCTTTGGCAATAGAGCTGGCGCCCCGCCGGATTCGGGTGAACTGCGTGGCGGCGGGTTGCGTGGAAACGGAAATGCTGGCTCGGTCTCGCGAGTTGTCCTCGCCGGGTGAGTTTCAGGCCCTGGAACGTGCACACCCGCTGGGGTTTGGAACGTCGCGGGATGTGGCGAACGCTGTGGCTTTTCTCCTGGCCGATACCGGGCGCTGGATTACGGGATCAGCGCTGGCCGTGGATGGCGGCTACTCAGCCCAGTAAAGCATCATTGCCACATGGAGGTGGTTATGCAAGCGGCAGTATCTGCCATCGAGTACTTTCTTCCGCCCAAGACGATGTCGACAGCCGACCTATCGGCTGAGTTTCCGGATTGGGCGGTGGACAAGATCGACGAGAAGATGGGCATCCGGGATCGACACATCGCCGCTCCGGGCGAATGTGCTTCCGACCTGGCGGTGGCCGCGGCGCGGAAGCTGTTCGACAGCGGCGCGTGCCGGCCAGATCAGATCGACTATATCATTCTGTGCACACAGAGCCCGGATCATTTTCTCCCGACTACGGCCTGCCTGATCCAGGATCGACTGGGAACACCGTTGCACGCCGGCGCCCTGGACATGAACCTGGGATGCTCGGGCTATGTCTACGGGCTTGGATTGGTGCAAGGGTTGATCTCTTCCGGGCAGGCTTCGAAGGTTCTGTTAATCACCGCGGACACACTCACTAAGTTCATCAATCCGCGCGACCGGAGTGTGCGGCCTATTTTCGGAGATGCCGCCGCAGTTACTCTGCTGTCGGCGGACCCTTCGGCGACTCCGCTGATCGGGCCCTTCGTTTATGGCACCGACGGTAGCGGCGGGCCGAACCTGATGGTACCCGCGGGCGGTTTGAGGCGGCCGCACACAACGGAAACGGCGATAGCCGTGGAGGACGAGGGAGGCAATGTGCGGAGCCAGGAGAACCTCTACATGAATGGAGCGGAGATCTTCACGTTCAGCCTGGACGTGGTTCCCCGGACCGTGACCTCCCTGCTCAACAAGGCCGGCTTGGAGATGTCCGATGTGAACCTCTTCGTTTTCCACCAGGCTAACAAGTTCATGCTGGAGCATCTCAGAAAGCGCCTCCGAATCCCTTCCGAGAGATTCCAGATCAGCATGAGCCATTGCGGGAACACGGTTTCCTCCACGATCCCGATCGCGCTCAAGGACGCGGCGCTGGAAGGAAAACTCCCGCAGGGGGCTCTCGTAATGCTGGTCGGATTCGGTGTCGGCTACTCCTGGGGGGCTACGTTGGTACGCTGGTCCGGGCTGCGCTAGCCGCGATGCCAGAGGGCCGACGCCACGAGCCAAATGGCACCCCAAGCGCCCGCGCCGAGAAGGATGCCGATGAGGACACCCCGGGCCGCGCGGCGGTGGTCGGGCGAGGAGATCGCTTCTTGGGCGACTTGGCCAGCCACGGTGACCGGCGCGGCGTGCAAGGACGCGTGCTCGCCGGACTGAGCCAGGGCGGGCGGCTCGGACGTGGTCGAGTTCGCCATACGCTGTAATCGTACGGTCAGACTCTGGCGCGATCCATCCCACCATTAGTTCACATTGCCTTGTTAACCGCGGCAAGTTGGCAGAGCAGGATCGCGATTTGGCGCCAGTTCACTGGAGCGAGGATCGCCAGCGAACGCCTGCGGACAAGTCTCACAGAATCAATCGCGGTGGTAGTCTCAGTTGGCCCCGTGGCCGGTGAGCACGCGGGGGATGGTCCGCAGCAGGATCTTCCAGTCGAGCGCCAACGACCAATTGTCGATATACTGCATATCCAGCTTCATCCAGCTATCGAAATCGACGTTGTCCCGGCCTGAAACGGCCCACAGGCAGGTGAGGCCGGGCCGCATGCGCAAGCGCCGCCGCTGCCAGCGCTGATAGTGTTCCACCTCGCTGGGGATAGCCGGACGCGGGCCCACCAGCGACATGTCGCCGCGCAACACGTTCCACAACTGGGGCCATTCGTCGATGGAGAACTTGCGCAAATACCGGCCGACGAAAGTGAGGCGGGGATCGTCGGGGATTTTGAACGCGGTGGTGCGCGTGTTGAGGTGCGCCAGTGTGGCCTTGAGTTGCTCGGCGTTTTCGCACATCGAGCGGAACTTGTAGAACCGGAACTGGCGGCCGTTGAGCCCGCAACGCACTTGCGTGAAGATCGCCGGGCCGGGCGATGTAAGCCGGATCAGGGCCGCAATCGCCGCCATGAACGGGGCCAGCACCAGGAGGCCGGCGGCGGCGATGGCGAGATCGGTCACACGTTTCACGAGCAGGCGGATCTCGTCGTCGGGAGCGGCCGAGAATGTCAGCAGCGGCGTGGATTCCAGGCGGTCGAGGGAAACCGTGCTGTTGACGTGAGGAAAGAAATCCACTGCTACCCGGGTGCGGACGCCTTCCTGGTCGCAGAGGAGAAACACTTCTTCCAGTTCCGCCAGGCTCTCGCTGCCGACGGCGAAGATAATCTCGTCGACCACGTGCTGGCGCAAGAAGGATGGCAACTCCGCGATGGGATACACCTTGTGGACGGCGCCAAGGGCTATCTCGGCCGGGGCACCGCCGGATTCACTGAAGAATCCGCGCAGGCGAACGCCATACCTGGCGGACTCTTCCACCACGGCTGCCAACCGCATCGCACGCTCGCCGGTGCCAACCACCATGACGTAGTGAGGCGCGGCAAATTCACGGCGGATCGCGCCAACCACGCGGCCGGCAGTGAGCCGGAAGACCAACAGCAGGACCCAGGCCACAGAGGAATAAAGAGCCAGGAAGAAGCGGCTGAGATCCATCCGCAGCGCGTACTCGAAGACCAGCAGGCAGAGTCCGCCATAGGCGCATTGCCGCACCGAATCGCGGAGGATGGCGCCCTGGCGGGCGGAATCGAGCTTGTCATAGACTCCGAGCCACAACCCGATGGTTACCCAGGCGACGAGTGAGAAGCCCAGCACCAGGATCTGTTGTTGCGCCGTGAGGTAAAACAGGAAATGCCAGTGCTGGATGGCGCGCGCGTGGTAGGCGATTTCAAAGGCGAGCGTGGCCAGGATCACGTCCGACAATCCGTACAAAGCACGGGCGCTACGCTGGTGACGAAACATTCGGGCTCAGGATAGCACGGGCCGGGCCATGGAGGCGCGACGGCACCGGCGCGGTTTGCGATCAAGCTGGAGCGGGTGGCAACGCTCCGCTCGCCTCACTACGGAAATCCGAACCTTCCGGCCAATCGCTTCAAGATCGAAGGATTCTGCCGGGCGAGACCATAGCGGGCGAAGGACGGGATGTCGTAATCGACTTCGGACGAATCGGAATCCGCAATCCGGCGCGGCGGGACCTCAACCGGCCCCAATTTTGGGCTCGGGACCTCCTCAGCGCGAACCGGGGTCACCGGTTCCGCAGGGACGCTCGGAGCGTTGAGAGAGGGCACCAGAGCCAGATTGGTGGCCGCATCGCGGATGTAGCCCGCACCGACCGTGGAACACCCATCCCCGTAAGCCATCAGCAGGGATGAATCGCAAAGCGAGTTGATCAGCCGCGGAATTCCCGCCGACCATCGCGCCACGTCCTCGATCGCTTCCGGAGTGAACGGCGGCCCGCCGATGCCGCCCGCCTTTGTCCAACGGAACCGTATGTACTCCGCGGTTTCCGCCGCGGTCAGCGGATCGATGTACAGACGCAACGCAATCCTCTGCTTAAACTGGCGCAAGTCATGACGGTCGAGGAGATCGTCCAACTCACATTGGCCCAGAAGGACGATCTGCAAGAATTTGTCCTGGCCAAATTCGTAGTTCCCGAGCAGTCGGATCTCTTCCAGGACTTCCGCACTCAATTTGTGAGCCTCGTCGATTACCAGGATCGCAATTCGGTCCTTGCGATGGGCTTCCATCAGGAACCCTTGCAGTGCCCATAGACGTTGCGCTTTACTGGCGGGGATGCCGGTGATTCCGAAGTCCAGCATGAGAAGCTCAAGGAACTCCGATGGCGATAGGGTAGGATTCAGCAGAATGCTGGACAGAACTTTACCGGTGGGCAACTGACTTATCACGGCGCTAAGGAGGGTGGTTTTCCCGGTGCCCGCGTCGCCGGTCAAAACCACAAATCCCTTTCGGCCGAGAATGGCGTAGCGTAATCCGGCGAGCGCCTCCTGGTGTTTAGGAAACGGAAAGAGAAACTCCGGGTCCGGCGTCAGGTTGAACGGCAGCTTCTGTAATCCGAAGAAGGCGGTGTACATATCTACAAGCGTGGCAGCCCGCAATTTTGCAGCCACGTCCCCTCTCTTGAAGTGTAACGCGATCCGGATGGCGAATGCACTCTGTTTGCGGCGCCGCTGCCGGCAACCGCTCTCACTCGGGAATCACCGCGCCGGTCCGGACGCCTTGCAATCGGAAGCGAAGACGAATGGAAGAGGAGAAAAAGCCCAAAGAGTTGGACTTTCCGGGGAGGGCGCCGCTCGCAACACGTTATGACGCAACGGTCCGCAGCCGGAGAGCAGTTTGGTCCTTAATATGCTAGTTGCAATAAGCCCGGTCGAGTGTGCATTCGTACGCGCCGGCCGCTCAAGCCGTCTACTGCGAAATCTAATCTTATGTCAGCCGCTGCCCTACAACCGCTTAGCGTGGCCGAAACACTGGCCGAGAAAATCCGGACGCGCTCGGCCCGCGTTGGAGTCATCGGCCTCGGCTATGTCGGATGCCCGTTGGCCGTCGAATTCGCACGCGCGGGCTTCGCCGTCACTGGCATTGACGTTCAAGAGGCGAAAGTGGCCGGTATCAACTCCGGTCACTCTCATATCCAAGATGTTCCGGCGAGCTGGGTGCGCGACTTAGTAAGGAAGAAAAAGCTCAGAGCCACGGCCGACTTCTCCGCGATTGCCGGGTTGGACGCGATCAGTATCTGCGTCCCTACCCCACTACGGAAGACCAAAGACCCGGACATGAGTTACATTGTGGCCGCGTGTCAGGAACTTGCCAAGTACACGCATCCGGGGATGCTGATCGTACTGGAGTCGACCACATATCCAGGCACTACCGAAGAGGTGTTATTGCCGCTGCTCGAGACGGCGGACCTTCGCGTCGGGCGGGATATCTTCCTGTGCTTCTCTCCCGAGCGAGTGGACCCGGGGAATCCGAATTTTCAGACGGCGAACATTCCCAAGGTGGTGGGAGGGATTACACCGGAGTGCACGCAAATGGGCGCTCTGTTCTATGCGCAAGCGCTGAAGACGGTCGTGCCCGTCAGTTCCAGTCAAGTGGCCGAGATGGTCAAACTGCTGGAGAACACTTTCCGGATGATCAATATCGGGCTGGTGAACGAAATCGCCATGATGTGCGATCGCATGGGCATCAACGTCTGGGAAGTAATCGACGCGGCCGCCACCAAACCATTCGGGTTCATGCCGTTCTATCCGGGGCCGGGGCTGGGAGGTCATTGCATTCCGATCGACCCGTTCTATCTTTCCTGGAAATCGAGGCAGGCGGGAATCGAGGCGCGCTTCATCGACTTGGCGGGCTACATCAACGGCCAGATGCCGCACTTCGTGCTGGATAAGATTCAGGGCGCTCTCAACGAGCGATCCAAGCCGCTGCGAAATTCGCACGTGCACGTGCTGGGTGTGGCGTACAAGCGCGACATCGACGACGTGCGGGAATCGCCGGCGTTGGACATTATTCACCTTCTGTCGCGCCGGGGCGCGCGGGTAACCTACAGCGATCCGCGAGTCCGCTGTCTGCGGCTGGATGCCGGAGGGGAGTACTTCGCCGAAGAGCCTTTGGCGGCTTGCTCGCGCGCCGATTGCGTGGTGATTGTCACGGACCACTCCGAATTCGATTACGCGGCGATTGTCGGCCGGTCAAGGCTGATCGTGGACACGCGCAACGCCTTGAAGGGATTCAGGTCCGCCAAAATCGTCCGCCTGTGAACCAATGGCCGGCCAGGCCCGCGACACGCTACCGGCGCAGCCGCCGGTTCTATAGGTCAAGTCCAGCCGCCACAAAGCCGGTTGTCGTGTGCCGATTGTAATTCTCCCAATGCCTCGCTGAAGTACCCGGGAACTGTCTCGTCTAGTACTCATGACCTTGCTGTTCCAAGGTTGCTGGTTTCCGGATGTGATTCGAGTCGGTGGCAGTCGTCGTGGAACTCGATGCAACGCTGAGTCCCCGCTCGGCGCGCTGGGCGCGTTCGTCGCGAGGACTCTTGCAGCAATACGGTGCAGGCTGGGTGATTTGACGCAACTTCAACTTCCGCGCGCGATGTCCGATCCGGCGCCCATGGATCGCATCACCACCTGCCACGCGCTACGTGCCTGGAGAATGCCTGAAAGCTGAATAGGTGTTCAGAGTCTGGAAACCTGCTTTTGGTATTCGGATTTACACGGCGACTTCATTCCGGATGCAACAGCTTGCAGGCCACTTAGCAATGCGATCGAGCGGCGGAACAGGCTAGAGCGGCCGGGCACTGCCGTACTTCAGCGGTAAGAATTCAACTATCGAAGGTTAGTATCTACAATCGGCCGTGAGTCAGTGGCCGCCGATGCCTCGCACTTACAAAAGCTGCACTGCCGAGGGCAGCATCTGCACTCATTTACGAAGTCCTCTGGCGTGCCGTCTCTATCTGGGCCGAATAAGCAGTTGGCCAAAGGCGTGCTCAGGCGCCTATCTAAGGTCGTGTGAGCATGAAGAACATTGTAAGTAACTCTGCGCGCCTGGTGCTGTCAGCGACTGTGGCGCTGGTTTGGTGGCTGCATCCGGCCAGCTTGCTGGCTGCGCCAAGTATCACTTATGTGCAAGGCAATTTCAGCACGCCACAATCATCTCAGACCACGGTAAAGGTCACGTACACATCCGCGCAGGCCGCGGGCGACCTCAACGTCGTAGTGGCTGGGTGGAACGATAGTGAGGCCGTGGTGAGCGCAGTTACGGACTCAAAGGGAAACATATATGTACGCGCCGTCGGCCCCACGGTCCAGAGCGGGTACGGTTCGCAGTCCGTTTACTACGCGAAGAACATCGCATCGGCGGCTGCCGGGACGAACAGCGTCACGGTGACTTTTGCGGGTTCCGCGACATCCGCGGACATACGCATCGTCGAATACGCCGGAGCGGATCCTAGCAACCCGGTAGATGTAATGGCTGCAAACTCCGGCACCAGCGCCACCAGCAGTAGCAACGCCGTTACTACGACTAACGCGACCGATCTGCTCTTCGGCGCCAATCTGGTTCAGACCAGTACCACAGGTCCGGGCAGCGGGTTCACGAAACGGCTGCTCACAACACCGGACGGCGACATCGTGGAAGACCGGATGGTCACTGCCACGGGCAGCTACAGCGCGACCGCGCCTCTCAGCTCATCCGGGCCGTGGATCATGCAGTTGGTGGCATTCCGAACGCCGTCGGGAGGTACGACTCCGCCGACAGTGAGTAGTGTGTCTCCGAATAGCGGGACGACGTCGGGCGGAACAGCAGTCACGATCGCGGGTACGAACTTTGCCGCGGGAGCAACAGTGACGTTCGGCGGGACGGCGGCGACCAACGTAGCGGTGGTGAACAGTACCACCATTACGGCCACTACGCCGGCGGGAAGCGCCGGTGCGGTAGCGGTCGCAGTAACGGTAAGTGGGCAGAACGGAAGTCTGGCCAGCGGATTCACTTATGTAGGCAGCGTCTTAGCTAGCCCTACTGTGACCAGCGTATCTCCGAATAGCGGGACGACGGCGGGGGGGACAGCAGTTACGATCACCGGCACGAACTTTGCCGCGGGAGCGACGGTGATGTGCGGCGGCACGGCGGCGACCAACGTAGCGCTGATAAGCGCAACTCAGATCGCTGCCACAACTCCAGCGGGGAGCGCCGGTGCAGTGACTGTGACAGTGACGGTGAACGGGCAGAGCGGAAGCTTGGTAAATGGGTTCACGTACACATCTCCTGCTTCTCCGCCCACGGTGACCAGCGTGTCTCCGAATAGCGGGACGACGGCGGGGGGCACATCAGTTACGATCACCGGGACGAACTTTGCCGCCGGAGCGACAGTGACGTTTGGCGGGACGGCGGCGACGAACGTAGTGGCGGTAAGCGGGACCGAGATTACGGCCACGACGCCGGCGGGAAGCGCGGGAGCGGTAACGGCGACCGTGACGAACCCTGGGGCGCAGAGCGGAAGTTTGACGAACGGATTCACATATGTGGCGGTCGCGACCACAGCGATCACATATGTGCAGGGCAATTATGCCACGCCGCAAACGCCTCAGACCACGGTGAACGTCGCCTACACAGCCGCGCAGGCGGCCAGTGACCTCAACGTGGTAGTGGTGGGGTGGAACGATAGCACGGCCGTGGTCAGCGCAGTTACGGACTCAAGCGGCAACACGTATATACGCGCCGTAGGCCCCACGGTGCAGAGTGGGTACGCTTCGCAGTCCATTTACTATGCGAAGAACATCGCGGCGGCGGCCGGTGCAAATAGCGTCACGGTGACCTTCGCGAGTGCAGCGACAGCCCCCGATATTCGCGTACTCGAGTACAAGGGTGCGGATCCCAGCAACCCGGTGGATGTAACGGCCGCGAGCTCCGGCAACAGCGCCAGCACCAGCAGCGGCTCGGCGACAACGACCAACGCGACCGATTTGATCTTCGGAGCGAATCTCGTTCAGACCAGTGTCACGGGTCCGGGCAGCGGATTCACCAAGCGGCTGCTGACGACGCCCGACAGCGACATTGCGGAAGACGAGATGGTCACGGCCACGGGTAGTTATAGCGCAACCGCACCGGTCACTCCTTCGGGTGAGTGGATCATGCAGATGGTGGCTTTCCGCACTCCGTCGGGAGTCACAACTCCGCCGGCGGTGAGCGGAGTAACGCCGAATAGCGGTTCCACGGCGGGCGGGACAGCCGTCACGATCACCGGAACGAATTTTGCCGCGGGAGCGACAGCGACATTTGGCGGGACGGCGGCAACCAACGTGGTGGTAGTAAGCGGGACCCAGATCACGGCCACGACGCCGGCGGGAAGCGCGGGAGCGGTGACGGTCACGGTGACGGTCAGCGGGCAAAGCGGAAGCTTAGCCAATGGGTTCACCTACACTCCGCCCGGACCTCCCAGCCTGACGTCGATTTCGGTGACGCCCGCAAATCCTACGATTCTCAACGGGGCATCGCAGCAATTCACAGCCACGGGACAATACAGCGACGGCAGCACGCAAAACCTCACAGCCTCGGTTGTCTGGTCGTCCCTGGACCAGAACGTCGCCACGATCACGGCGGGTGGTTTGGCGACTGCCATGGGTTCGGGAACCTCAACGATTGAGGCTGCCTCCAATTCAATTAGCGGCTCCGCGACTCTCACCGCTACGTCGTCGTTGTCGGCTGTGCCGGAGGTAGTGCAGCACGTCAGCGGCTCGAACTCGCGGGCCAACAGCTTTTCAAGCCCGTACTGCTACTATTTGTGGCTTCCCGGATACACGACCGCCGGGAACGCGGTGGTGGTGGGATTTACTTTCAACGGCGCTACCGCTGCAACGGTCACGGACGACATGAACGATGCCTTCACGATGGTGGCCAATTACTACGACAGCCCGGATTCGCAGTCGGTCGCCATCGCCGCAGCGTTTAATGTCGCGCCGGGCGCACGGGAGATTTCCGTGTGTTTCGCGGACAATCCCGGCGGCTACGTCCAGCCCATGGCGACCGAATTTGACAACGTGACCGGCGTGGACGTTGCATCCGCCGGAGCTCGAGGCTCTGGCACATCGCTGACCGCGGGAAGCGTCACGCCCTCCGCGAGCGGCGAGTTGGCGTATCAGATTGGATATGCCATGACGACGAATCAGAATCAATCGAACTTTACGGCTGGTTCGCAGGCCAGCACAGCCTGGGGCCTGCTGAGCGCCGATTTGATGGACGGGTTGGCGGCACAATACGGCGTCTACAATTCGACAAGCGCCATTGATCCGACCATGACCATGGGGACGAGCGGCACGTGGATCTCGGCGGCGGTCCTGCTGAAGACCGGAAGCGCCGGCGGCGTTCCGTCCGGAATGAGGATCGTCCACCTGGACCACGAAAACATACCCACGCACACGTCCTCCGGAGGCACCGGGAATCCCTTCCCTAACCCATTGACTTTGGAATTACCGTGCTCCGGCAACTTGGAGGTTGCGCTGGTGGGAGGCGGATACCCACCCAACCTGATCACAGGCATGACGGATTCGAGCGGCAATAGCTGGGAGCAGGCTGGTTCACTCACGAACGGCGATACGGACCTTCAAACATTCTACGCGGCCAGCGCCAGTTGCTCGAACGCCCTCACGGTGACCGTCCAATGGGACTCGACTGACGGCGATCAGACGATCCTGTTCTACGACGTGGCAGGAGCCGCGGCCTCCCCGCTAGACACGACAGGGAGCGCCACGGGGAGTCAATCCACGGCGGGAAACCTCACGGCGTTCTCGATCACTCCCAGCACGTCCTCGACCGAGATCATCTTCGCCCTGATGCCCGTGGACTTTAATACCGTTACGGGTCTCGTCAATGGTCTCAACGACGCGGATATGTTCAGTGGCGAAGCCCTCTCAGGGCCGGAGCCGGTGGATGAGAACAACGGCTGGGGACACTTCGTCGTCGCCAGCACAAACCCTGTCCCGGTTACATGGACCTTTATGTCGAACTCTCAGGCAGCGGGGTCCTGGTCGTCCATGGCCTCGGCCTTCAAGTAGGGCTGGACCATGCTCAGTGGCGGGGCCGGACGATCGCCTCAGCCGCCAAGGGGGCCTTGATGGCGCTAATTGCGCTGCAGAAGGAGCGCCCAATCGCCGCCATCCGGGGCGCGCGGTGAAGTCCAGGTGACACCGGCTGTGATGGTCCCGATGGGGAGGATTGTTCCGGCTAGCGGACTGAACCACCCGGCGCGGTATTTGCCTTGCTCCAGCTTGAGCGTAACCGTGCCGCCGTTGGGAAGATACGCGGCATAGGTTCTGCCCGGCTCGGCGACACAGTACGCGCCCGTGCTGGCCAGCTCATCGTGCGGCTCGGTTTTCCACCATTCGAAACTGGTGAAGAAATCGACTACGTGCGCGTACCCGGCCAGCATGGTCATGGTGTCGTCGCCGCGGCCGTTCATCCAGCCGCCGCCGGTGTCCGGCCAGATGCCGGTGCCACGTCGCGCGGATTCGCCGGTGGTGCCATAAGCTCCGGCCATGGCAATCTCCCAGGCCATGCGTCGCAGCGTTTCGGAGGAATCTCCCGGAGGCGGCGGCGCCCATCGCGGATAGTGGTCTTCGTACCCATACTCTTCGTTGGTTTGCGGAATGATGCGTCCAGTCTTGATCTGTATGCGACGCTGTTTCAGCATCAGAGTATGCTGGGTGCGCGACCAGTCCTGGAGGGACGTGAACCCGAACCAGTCCGCGGCGCGGTCCTGGTGTTCGGGGTGAACGGGATGGCTCGAGGCCAGGTGGCGATAGGGATCCCAACCTTCCAGCAGCGTGCCCATCTGGCGGGCCCACGTGTCGTCGCGGAACGCGTCTAAGTCATCGCCAAGGTCCCAGGTGATGTTGGAGAAAGCCGATAGGCGCGCCGCGGCATATCGAAAGTAGCGGCGTTCGTCGTCGCTGCCGGGACCAGGGTGGATCTTGCCATCGCCGATGTCGAAGATCACGCTAACGACCATGTCCCGGTCGCGCGCGACGCGCAGCATGCGCTCGTATCTCTGCCAGTGGGCCAGGTTGAAGCGCGAGTAGTCGAAGCCGGGGTGCCAGAAGTCGTCGAATTTGGCGGCGGGCCACGGCGTGAGATAGGTGGTAAATTCGTCGCTGTTCATCACCGGTTCGCCGTACATGGTGAAAGTGCGCCCGCCAAGCAGAGTTCGAATCCGGTTTACCTTGAGCCGGTGCAGGCGCTCGAGGCTGGCGGCAATAATGCGCTCGTCGCGCCAGCCCATCAACCAGAAAGCGGTGGTGCCGTTGAAGAAATAATGCTCGCCGGTGCCTTCCCAGAGGAAGTGCCAGGGATAGCGAGGGTCGACGCGAATGGGGCCGCGGCGATGACCGTCGGTGGCTCGAAACACCCCTTCGTAAGTCTTCTCGGCGTCCTCTTCGCGGTAGGTGACCGAGTAGGCGTACTCACCCGGCGTGGACGGCATGAAGCGGATACGGAACACGCTGCCGTCGGCTGCATCGCAGAAGCCGTCCACGTGGAGCCGATCGCTCGAGCCGGCCTTTCCAAAGGAGCCGGAGACCGAGGCCTCGGTGAATGGATTTCGCGCGTGCGGGGAGTCGAGGTGGATGGAAACTTCGACGAAATCGTAAGCCGGCACTGCCGCGGCCGACTGCGCGAACACGATCTTATACGGGAATTGCGTTCCATGCACCGGCTGGGCGCTGTCCGGCAAGAGGACGATGTTGTGTGCGAATACTCGCAGGGCCGGCATCCCGACAAGAGCGATGAGTCCGCAAGCCAGCGCCACAGCGGCGATAACAACCCAATTGCGCGACGAAAGAGGCGTACGCATTCTCAGTTGGAATCAAGCATACAACAGCGGCTGCTGTGGTCAGCGGAAGCGGAGAGTCCAAACGGAAATTCCGGCTTATACTGATAGGTACGGGCCAATCGTGGGCCTTTGCGGTCGCCCGTGCCGCGCTCGGCCACTAGTAGAGATGCAATTTCGACCGCTCCTTCTTCTGCTGTTCGCGGGACCTGCCTTCGCTCAAAGCGATTTTGGTGAACTGCGGCTCAGCGTCACCGATTCCAGCGGCTTGCCCGTGCGCAGCCGCGTGGAGGTCGTTAGTCAGGCGAGCCACTATGCGCGGAAGTTTCTCGCCGATGGCGAGGGCCACGTGGTTGCCAAGCGCCTCCCCTATGCCACCTACACTCTGAGCGCCAGCTATCCGGGCCTTGCTCCGGTCTCCCAATTGGCGGACGTCCATTCGGCAATCCCCATAGAGTTGACGATCACCCTCGGCGTCGCGCAATTGAGAACCGCGGTGAGTGTTGGTGCGGAAGGCACTCTCCTCGATACCGGCAACTACGGCTCCGCCAACCGGGTTGGATCTGAGACCATCGAAGACCATGTCACTGCCATGCCCGGCCGCTCGCTCGCGGATTTGGTGAACCAGGAGCCGGGCTGGATATTCGAAGCCAACGGGATTCTTCATCCACGGGCCGAGGAGTATCAGGTTCAATATGTGCTTGACGGCCTTCCGCTGACTGACAACAGGTCGGCTGCCTTCGTTCCCGACTTCGATGTCGACGATGTGCAGGAAATGAGCATTTTGACCGCGGGCTTCCCGGCCGAATACGGCAGGAAGCTGGGCGGCGTCATTGAAGTGCAGACGCAGCGCGATTCGCATCTTGGATTTCACGGTAAAGCCGTTGTTTCCGGCGGCAGCTTCGATACCGCGAGTGCGTACGCCGAGGGCCAAGACGGCTGGGGACGCAATACTCTTACCCTGAGCGGGTCCGGAGCGACAACCGATCGTTACCTGGATCCGCCCGTGCTGCAAAACTACACGAATCACGGCACGCTGGCCGACCTGATGGCTCACTACGAGCGCGATTTGACCGACAGAGACCGGATCGGGCTCATCTTGCGCCGCGAGCAGTCCAAGTTCGAGGTGCCGGACGAGATCGTGCAGTGGCAAGCCGGTCAGCGCCAGGATCGCCGGAGCTTTGAGAGCGCGGCGCAGTTCTCATACGACCATATCTTCTCTCCGAATGTGCTCGCTCTCCTCCGCGCCATGACACGCGACGTCACCGCGGGTTATTGGTCGAACGATCTCTCGACGCCTATGATCGCCGGCCAAGACCGCGCCTATCATGAGCAGTATGCCAAGGGTGCGATTTCCGTCCATTCCGGAATCCACGAATGGAAGGTGGGAGGCGACTTCGATTATGCGTCGATACAGGAAGCGCTCAATTATCGGATCACCGATCCCGGGTTGTTCGATCCCAGCACACCGCTTTCGTTTAGTTTCTACGGTCACGCTCCGGATCGCGAGCAAAGCGCTTTCGCCCAGGACGAGATCAGGTGGAAACACCTGACACTGAGCGCCGGCCTTCGATTCGATCACTATTCGCTACTGGTCAATCAGAGAGCGGTGAGCCCGCGTCTCGGAGTGGCGTACTATCTGCCGTGGGCTAACATCGTTTTCCGCGCAGCCTACGACAAGATATTCCAGACGCCCCCGTTCGAGAATCTTCTGGTGTCGAGTTCTCCGCTGATAACCAGCCTCAGCGATCAGGTCCTGCGGCTGCCCGTGCAACCGGCGCACGGCAATTACTATCAAGCGGGTTTTGGCCGGGCTTTTTTCCAGCACATCAGGATCGACGGGAATTTCTTCTGGCGCGGCTATACTAACTATCCGGATGACGACCTGTTGCTGAACACGGGTGTCAGCTTCCCGATCACGTTTGCGCGCGCCAACATCTATGGAGTCGAGGCAAAACTCGATCTGCCGCGCTGGGGGCGGTTCTCGGGTTACATCAGTTACTCCAATGAGAGAGGAAATGGCTACTTTCCAGTTACCGGCGGCCTACTGCTTGGAGACGAGGCGGCGCAAGCCATCAGCGCGGGAAGCAGCGTGTTTCCAGTGTCGCAAGACGAGCGCAATGCCGAGCGGACCCGCATTCGCTGCGATGTTACCTCGCGTCTGTGGGTGGCGATCGGCGGAACCTATGACAGCGGCCTGCCGATCGATTTCAACGGAACTTATCAGGAAGCTGCCGCGCAATACGGGCAGGCCATCCTCAGCCGCGTGAATTTCTCCGACTATCGGCCATTTCCCCTGGTATCTCTCGACGCTTCGATAGGGGTGATCTTTCGCCGCTCGGAGCGGCATCCAATGCGGCTTCAAGTCGACGGTAGGAATCTCACCAATGAGATCAACGTGATCGATTTCGCCGGCCTTTTCTCCGGAACCGCGCTCGCCACTTCCCGCTCCGTCACCGCGCGACTGCAACTCGGTTTTTGAAAAGCGTTCTCGAAACGCAGTCGCCGCCCCGGAGCCCCATTTCACAAAACGCCCGCCGACACGGCGCCGGAGCTATGCCGGCCGGGAGATTGCATCCCGTCCTCCGGTGGCTGGGGGACGACGGAGCCAGCGGCAACCAACCGGTGCTTCACAGCGAACAAAGCCAGTTCGAGTCGGCTGGAGACTCCAACCTTGTCGAAGATATTGGTCAGGTGATGCTTGACGGTCCGCTCGCAGATCGAAAACTGCTGCCCGACCTGCCGATTGGAATGGCCCGCGGCGACCTTCGTGACGATCTCCAGCTCGCGCGGGGTCAGCCCAAACTCCCTTTGGGCCACGGCGCTCTGCAGGGCAAACGACTCGCGGAATGCTTCGAGGAGAACGGCCACGCTGCCATTTTCAAACCAGAATTGACCGTCCATGACCCGCCGAATGGTCTTCCCCCACATTGCCGGAGCGGCCGTTTTCGAGAGGATGCCTTGAGCGCCCAAGCGGAAAGCTTCCAGAATTCCGCGCTTGTCGGTCGCCGCGAGCATTACGATTGTCCTTTGGGTGTGCGAACCCCTCGAGTCCAGGTCCAGCGGTGCACACTGCCGGCACAATCCAAGATCAATAAGGAGGATGTCCGGCTTCAACTGCCCGACGACTCTAGAAACGCTGGCCGCGTCGGACGCCTCACCGACGACCTGCACGTCGTGCCTGCGCTCCAGCATCTGCCGCAATTGATGGCGAATGCTCAACTGATCATCGGCAATCAGAACTCGTGTCATTGAAGATCCAGTCACAGGCCCGGTATTTCAAACCAATCTCAAGTGGCGGGCTATTCTCAGAGCCGGATGCCACTCACGCATCGGCAATATATTCGGATGGCGCAACCGCCGTACATCTCGCGGCGCCTCCTGGCGTCGCGCAAACTGAGGCCGCGGTTAAACGTGCACCGCGCAATTAGCTGTTGATGTGTTCGGATCGTGGTGCCTTAGGTGAATAATAGGACTTGTAATACTTGGAATACGAGCGATCGAAGGAATTGACCCCGTTGAGAACTATGCCAACGATGCGTTGGCGCCCGATAATGGCGATCGTCTCGTCTATGTCCTCACGAACCGTCTGATCGGCCCGTGCAACGAGCAGGGTAGCGTCGGCATAGCGCGTCAATGACGTCGCATCACTCAGCGGCAGGACGGGGGGGGAATCCACGATAATCCAGTCGAAGCGGGGCAAGAGTTTACTCATCACGCCGGCGAGAGCGGCAGTCTGCAATAGCTCGGAGGCGTTGGCACGCGAACCGCCGGCCGGTAAGAGGCACCAATGCAACGGATGGATGCGTCGAATCACCGACCGCGGATCGACCACACCCTCCAAGCATTCCGCGAGACCTGCCCATGTGTTGATTTGAAGTCTGGCATTTAAGACTGGCTGGTGAAGGTCGGCTTCGATCAAGAGGACGTTCTTCTTGCCGCCCTCGGCCAGAGCCGTAGCGAGATTCAGGCAGACTGTGGATTTTCCGTCATGGGGAAGGGGACTCGTGACCAGAAGAGTCTTCAGCTTTGCCGAGGATCCCAATTCCCTCAGCCGCATCCGCAAAAGCCTATAGCGGTCGGCACCCGGGCTGCGCGGATCCGCGTGAAAGGCGAGCCTGGTTTCGGGTAGGATTTCCGCGTTCTCAACAGGCAGCGCAGACGGTTCGTCCCAATCAGCGGGAGGTCCCGAACCTTGCATTAAATCGACTAACCGACTCATCAACTCGACTCCAAGAACGATTGGATTCTCACGGCCATAGTGTCACTAGAAGGGAGCCCCAAAATCACTCTATCGATGTATATACAGGTACAGGCCGGCGGCAGAAACCGACATCGCCGCCACAGCCCCGCCGAACCATTCGACCACTGTTCTCCAGTTGTGGTGCCTCTGTTCCTCAGCGGTCAACACCAACGGCATCGAGACAACGATCGGAAACCGGTGTTGACGCTTCAGGTCTTTCTCCGTATGGAATGAATGATCCTTTGCGTCGATCAGGAAGGCCAACGCCAAACCCAAAAACACGCCCGCTGCGGCGCCGCCGAGCGCAATCTTCCCGCGCTTCGGGCTTGACGGTACCGTCGGCAGGCTAGCAGGGTCGATCAGGCGAAACTGCTGCCCTCCTTGTTGCTCTTCTAGGTTGGTTGCCAGTTGGGATTCCAGCTCTTTACTCAGCAGGTCCGAGTACTCCTTTTTTAGCAGGTCGTCGTCCCGCATCAGTCCCGCCAGTTGCTGCTCTCGAACAGGGGTCAAGTTCAAGCGGTCCTGGTAGGTCGTCATCTTTGCCTTTAATTGCGCTTCGTCTTTAGAAAGGTCCGCGATTTCCAGCCGGTTGGCCTCCAATTGGCTCTCGATCTGCGCCATTGACGCGTTGTCTCCGGATGGGGCAGTTGAACCTCCGGCGGCTAGCGGCTTCTGTGCCGCGGCCTTTTCCGTTTTCGGGTCTTCTCCTTCGCCAATGGGTCTCGCGGACTTAAGACTTGATACGGCAGCTTCCGCCGCCGCAATCTGGCGTTGGACCTCGAGGACCTCAGGGTACTGTGCTCCATAGGTTGTCCGCAAGTCAGCCTCTTTGGATTGCAACCGCGCCAGGTTTGCCCGCGCAATCTCAAGCAGACTTGGGGGCTGAATGACCCCATTCACCTGGGTGACACCAGCCGCCGGCGCCATCGAAGCTGATTGCGTAGCCAGCCGCCGATACCCATCCATCATCGACTCAAGATATACCTTTTGCTGACGGGCACGGTCCAGACTGTCCTCGGTGTTCTGTAACTGAGACTGGATGCTGCCGAGGATGGCGAGGTTTCCTTGTTGCTGCTCAGGCAATGAGCCAAGATACTGCATCTTAAAGTCTCTGAGTTTCTGCTCCTGATCGGCCAGTTTCGCCTTGGCCGCTTCGAGTTGTTCGTGAAGGAAGGCGGTCGTATTCGTGGCTTGCCGCGCCCGGGAGTTTACGTTGGTTTGTATGAAAAGGGAGGTCAGCCGCCTGGTGATTTCCTGAGCAATCAGTGGCGTGCCGGCCGTGAAGGAGATCTTAAACGCATTCAGGTCCCTCTGTCCGTAAGGCTCGCCTACGGGATCCAGCGGTCTCACGTCGATGTCGGCCCGCATTCGGGAGAGGATCCGTTCAGGCGCCAGGTGCTCTCTTTCTTCACGGTAAAGTCCGAACTCCTGAATCAGCGCCATCAACTGTGGCCGCGATAGCACCTCCTGCATTATGGCCTCAAGGACCCGGTTCAGGTCGGTGGTTGCGGTCGGCACGACGTACCTTTCAGGCACGCTTTGCTGAACCACGATAATCGTGGCTTCGGACGTGTACCGGTTTGGAAGCAGAGCCAGGACAGAAGCCGTGGCAATGATAACAGTGGCGGCCGTGAGCATAAACCACCAGCGATTTCTGATCAAGGCCCCAGCGAACCGAACTATCGTTTCGCCAAGACCGGCATCAGTCTCTTCTATTGGTGCACGGTTATTTGTACTTTCCATATCACTCTGCCGAATCCTGCGGTGTCGCCCCAAGCACCCAGAAACTCAGCGCACGGACAGATTGTGTTCGAACCACTCGGATACGCACCACCCAGCACGAGTGGGCGGTTGGACTCGATCAAGACTTCGTTGGGAAGGTCCTTTGAAGTTTAAGGCGCGCCCTCATGCAGGGTAGCGCTCTTTACATCGCGGCCGACACGACTGCACCCCGCTATGCCTTCAGACCTGTAACTCTCTCCATTTCCCTAAAGGGCAAGGGCAATTTGATTGCCAACCCAACCTCCATGAAGGATGGTGATATGTTTCAATGACTTAAGGGCATTTCTCATATCGCTATGCCTAAAACAAGTACCATGCCCTGGACCACTATTTGGATTTGCTGCAAGTTTCTGACATTCTGCTGCCTCGTTAGATCCGGCGCTCCGGCGACCGAAGTCAGATGACCACGCCACCGGCGGCGTGGTCGGCGGGCACCCGGTTCTGTTCCTCGTCTGTCCGGTCGAACGTCACGGTTTCAATCGGGAGTGCTAAAAAAACATCTTCAGCCCGAACTGAATCTGCCTGGAGGTGGTCGCGGTTGCGGTGATTAATCCCGCCGTAGGGCTGATGGCGGGAACAGTGGATACAGTGTTTGTACCGTTAGTGAACACAGTCGCATTGGGTGGTCCGAAATTCGCCCGATTCAGCAGGTTGAAAAACTCCGCGCGAAACTGTAAGGTGACCTTTTCGGAAACCGATGCGTTCTTGAACATGGATGCATCCAGTGCGGCTAGACCTGGCCCGGTAAGCGTTCCTCTTCCCAGGTTGCCGTAAGTGCCGAAGGCTGGCAAAACGAATGCGTTGGGATTGAACCACTGGTTGGGGTTTCCCAGCACGGCGGGCCCAGAGAAAGACGGATTCAGCGAAGGCCGATCCGGATTCCTGGTATCTCCATCTTCGGAACGGTTTGCACCGATCTGGGGCGTGAACGGGAATCCACTCAACAACGTGGCGATTCCGTTCAACTGCCAGCCGCCGGCCAGCCGGCTTGCCAGCCCGCCGCCCCCATGCAGCCAACGTCTGTTAATTCCGAAAGGCAGTTCATACCGGCCGGAAAGGCTAGCCTGGCTTGCCGCGTTCAGGGCAGACAATCCCCAATCCCTCGGCAGGTCGTTCCTGTCTAATATCATTTGCGCCTGATTTTGGGATTGGGCTCCCGTCAATCCAGAATTCATATCCAGGTTCTTAGACCAAGTGTAGTTCGCTCGAAATTCCAAGCCATGAGCCAGGCGGTGGGACACCTCCAATTGCAGGGCATTGTAGCTGCTGTTTCCCTCGGTGTTCCAGAAGAAGCCGGCAGACAGGTAGGGATTGGGCCGGGCTCCCACCGGAATGTACTGCGCGCCCTGCGGTACGGTGCTTCTCAGAGATGGGGCCACACCGCCCGATTGGCACCCGCTCGAGTTCGTGCAAACCTGCGCCGGTATGCTATTGGGATCTACACTGAGCAAGCCATGGTATCCGTGCGACCCGACATAGGCAACGCGGATCGACGAATCCTTGTCGAGTTGCCGCTGGACGGTGAAATCCCACTCCTCGACCGCCTGAGTCTTTGCGTCGGGCTGCACGCCCTGAGGCGCGTAAATAGTGCAGGGCGCCGGCACTCCGGGTCCGCAGGAGGGCGGTGGCTGCACACCCGGCATAACCGGCAGCAGCGAGGACAGGGCCACATTTGAGTGCGAGACCGATCCATTGTACGGAGGCAAGGAATTCAGCAGAAAGCTGAGCGCGTCTATCAAGGAGTAATAGGTTCCGAATCCCGCCCGTACCGCTGTTGTTCCGTCTCCAAAAGGGTCCCACGCCAGGCCTACCCTGGGACTGAGCAGCAGCCTCGCGTTGTTCTGGGTGAAGGCTGAATCACCGACGCGCGGAGTGGTCGCGAGGGCGCCGGTCGAATCCGTGACATAGTTGGCGGCTCTGCCTGACACTTCATTCCAGCCGGTGCTGAATTCGTGCCGGATACCGGCTTGAAGCGTGAGATTAGACCGAAGTTTGACGGCGTCTTCGAAATACCACGCCCCGTAAGAACTTCTCCATCCCAGTTCATTGGGGTCGGGCACCACCTGGAAAGTAGTCACGATGCCTTCGAGGAAAGTCGTCAAGTTGGAAAAGCTCGCCTGACCAAGCTGGCGCGACGCAGTGTTTTCGTTGTCGTCGAGCCGCTGAAACCAGACTCCCATGCTGACCAGGTGACTCCCCTTGCTGATCTGCACGATGTCGGAATAAGTGAAGAGGTTCCTCCGATTCCAGACGCCGGCCGCATTGTTGGGGCCTGCCGCAGTGATGGTGCCGTTGTTACCCGTGGTTGTGACGCCGCCATTGATGACGATGCCTCCGGGACCGGCTCCGTTAACGAACGAGAGGCTGGCGGGAAACGAGGCCAGCAGCGCCGAATCGAGATTGAATGCCGCCCGCGAGTAACCAGCGCGGAACGTGTTGAGAACTGCCGGCGAGAAAATGTGCGTCTCTTCCAAACTGGCGACCTGCATTCGGAGATCGGTGCGCGAAGCGAACAGAGGATCCGCCAGGGGTATGAGGCTGGCGCCATCGTCGATCGTGTAAGCGGCCGAGACCGTGTCGCGGTCGCGTATCAGGTAATCAGTCCGCAGCGTGCCAAAATCTTCACGGATAGACTCTTTGGGGTTGTTATAAGACAGGGCCGCTCCGCTTGCCACACCATTCGAAAGCAGCTCCGGACCGTTCGGCAAGGGCCAGAACGTCATATAGGCCAACATCGACTGGTTCAAGCTAGGGACCGCGGAGTAGATGCCCGTGGTGGCGTTCGGCAACAGGCCTTGCCGGGCCTCCAGGTCGGGGACCACGCTGACACTACTGAGCGCCAATGCCTGCCGGAATCCCTCGTAGTTGCCGAACAGGAACAGCCGGTTCTTCTTGAGAGGCCCTCCCAAGGAGCCTCCGAATTGGTTGCGCCGGAAGGGCGGGACGGCGGCCTGGTCGAAGAAGTTTCGCGCGTCAAGCGCACTGTTGCGGAGAAACTCGAACACGGTTCCATGCAGCGCGTTGGTTCCCGCCTGAGTCACGATGCTGACTTGAGCGCCAGCCCGCTTCCCATATTCGGCGCCGTACGTATCGGTGAGAACGTTCAGCTCGCGCACCGCATCGACACCTAGCAGTTCGCCGCTGGCGCCGCCGGGCGTGACGGCAAGCTGGCTCGCTCCGCCATATTCAATGCCGTTCAGCAGGAACAGGTTGTCTCCGGTCCGCCGACCCTCGACCGAAAACGTGTTGCCATCGCTGGTGCTGGTGTTAGCGCTTTTCATGGCGCTATAGTTGACCGCGCCGGGGTTGAGCGTGATCAGGTTATCGATGCTGCGGCCATTAAGGGGCAGGTCTTTCACGGCGCGCTCTCCGACCATTCCGGAAACCGCCGCGGTGGTTGTGTTGACCACCGGAGCATCCGCCGAAACAGTCACCGGCTGGACCAGGTCGCCCACCTCGAGCCGCAGGTTCACCACTGCGTCCTGCCCGAGCTCCAGGTTGATTCCCGTTCGCACCGCAATCCTGAAGCCCGCCTTCTCAGCCTTGACTTCCTGGAGCCCAAGTGGAAGAGAGATAACTCTGTAGTGGCCCGCTTCGTCGGTCATTACCGCTCGCGCCGCCCCGGTTTCCATACTCCGCACAGTGATCGCCACGCCGCTGATGACCGCGCCGGATGGATCCTCCACGCTTCCGGAAATCGCGGCGGTGACCTGACCGAACCCCAAGCCGTGAACCGCCAGCGGCATCAGGAGGCCAACCGCGAGACTCAAGAAACGCCCCGCGGCTCGCAATCGCCCCATCGGATAGCGAGCCCTCATCCGAGAATCCCGGCCCCGATGGTTAGATGGCTGTCAATCACTACGGCAGCAGCCCGAACGCCGTAAGCTGCGTCTGGCCCGCAACGAATACCTTCCCGTTTGCCACCAGCGGAATGGAGAACTTCACAGCGTTGTCCAGAGTGTCCCGGCTCCCGGCCTGGGTGGTGTCATAAAGCTCCGTCGCCAGGTTGTCTGCGTTGTACGCGAAAAGCACGCCCGGGTTACCCACATCGTTGTCTGCGCTCGCGCCATTGTTCTGCAGAGCCCACAGTATTCCGTTGGAGGCCGTATTGGCGGAAATCGCAAACGAGGCGCCGCGAATCCCGTAAATCGCAGCCGTTTGCGATGTCGGCGCCGTGGATAGCAGTCCGTTCGTCAATTGGAATGCCCTGATCACGTCGTTCACGGCTCCAAAGTAGACATAGCCGTTGAAAAACACCGGCGTGCTGAAGTTTCCCGCTTCGGCGGTGCCGTTGGGCAGTGCATTTGGCAAGGATTGAACAATCTGATTGTCATTGCTTGCGTTGTAATGCCCCAGATTGTCGCGGTCAATCACATAAATAGTTCCGCTCTTGCCGGCGGAGATGAGCAAATGCGGGTACGAGCCGGTAGTCTGATCGACCAACATTACCGGACCCCCGGCACCAAGATCGAGGTTATTGACGTCCATGTTGCTCTGGTCGTGGGGCGTGAAGTAGTCGACCACAGTTCCACTGGGACTGAGCTTCTGAACCGTGTCGCCGTAGTCAACGCCGCCCGTGTTGACATTAAAGTCCCCGTTGCTGGTAACGTAGTAGATGTCTCCAGTCGCATCGGTTGCCAGTCCGCCTCCACCCTGCCAGATGCCACCGCCATTACCGTCGGGGGTGACACAATATACCATCGTTTGCTGAAGCGTCGTGGAATTGTAACCTATTACCCAACCGTGCCATGGGCTGTTATCGCCGTGAGAACCCCAAGCTAGGTAGACGACTCCGCTACTGAGGAGAAGCCCGGGTCGCTGGTTTTCACGCAGTGGATCGAACGCCAGGTTGCCGCCCGCCGATCCGCTGCCGGTCCCTGGAACACTTGCCTGAATCACGACCGGGCCGCCGAACTTCTCGGCGCCGGTTGTGATATCGAGCGCATGCAGGCGCTGCACCCAGGTGCTGGCGCCCTCTTTGGTCGCCGCAACCACGTATATCGTGCCGCCGGTTGGATCGATCACAGGTGTGCTCGTGATCCCAATTTGGGTCAGAATGTCGCCGCATTCACCCGTGTCGCCACAGGGAACCGTGGTGACACCCGACTTAAGGAAACTGACATGCCAGAGGGGAGTGGTGGTGACTCCGTCCGCGTCAAACGCGTAAACGCTATCGTTTTCGGTGGCGACGTACACGACGTTGTGGTAGCCCTGACCCGGAATGCTGACGTTGGCGACATAGAGGGGCGAGGCGAAAGCCATGCCATCGATTGGATAGGAGAAAAGTTTTCCGAACTGGGTTTGGTTCACGTTACTCAACGTCAACACCGTTTCAGAAAGGTTTTGGCCCGTCCGAAGGTTGTCATTGTGGTAAGTGAAGGTTCCCGCATAGTTGGTGATATAGACGGTGGCACTAGCCGAATACAGTTGATTCGACGTAGTCACAGTGACCATGTGAGTGCCGGCCGCGCTTGGCGGTGTGTAAAGCCCAGAAGTGGTGATGGTTCCCGAGGTCGCCGACCCGCCAACAGTTCCGTCCACCGACCAAGTCACGCTGGTGCTGCCAGCGGACGTGAATTGCTGCGTCCGCGTAAACGTCAGCGCAGTCACGCGCGGGCTAATCGAAATTGCAAGTGTTGTAGCAGCGGCCACGCCTGAGAAAGAGCTAGAGTTCCCGGTATTGTCTACGGCCTGCACCTGGTAGCTGTAGCTCGTGTTGCTGGTAAGGCCAGTGTCGCTAAATGTCGTTGCGGTGGCGGTCCCGACCTGCGCAAAGCTTGTGCAGCTTGCCCCCTGGCAGCGTTGCACCACGTAGTGTGCTATCCCAGCGCAGCTAGTTGACGCAGTCCAGTTCAGATTGATCTGGCTGACGCCGGCCGCGGTTGCCGTGAGATTACTGGGCGCCGACGGCGGCCCGCCCCCGCATGTCGCAGTGCGGAAGGCCACCATCTGCATGATCCACTCTCCGGAAGCGAGGGTGGCGGTGGCGCTGTAGCTGCCGGCGGTGGTGACCATCGCGTCCTCGGCGATATCGCCATCCGGCGACGTCAGCAAACGGGAGGTGAAGCCGCTGCCAGGACCAGTGGTCCCGGTCTGAACCAGGTTGGCTCCGAAGATTAAATCGGTTGCGTTGGTCGTTGTCGCAGAGCCGCTGCTGCTGGTAGCGCTATTGCCAGTACTAGCGGCGGTCACATCCACAGGACTGTTGGGATCCGCACCAGTGTACTCTAGAATTCGAATATCGGGGTACACTGCTGCAGCGGAAAAAGCAACAGTGACTGAGTTTGCACCGGCAGCGGCAGCCGCAATGTTCTTGGCGTAGTAGATCGACTGCGAGGCGACACCGCTTTCAATAGTCGGGCCGACCGCGCGGGCGTAGGTGTTGCCGCTTTTGTCGGTGACGCTGCTGACTGTGGCTGTGCTGTCGTTCCATCCTACTGCCACGACGTTGAGGTCCCCAGCGGCCTGCGCGGCCGTGAATGTGACACTGACGCTACTTTGGGGCGTTTGTGGCGAAGCATATGCGCCCTGCACGTAGGTGATGGTTGTGGACGATGAAAGCGTCGTCGCACTGGCCACGTTTGAAAATGGGCTCAGGTTGCCTTCGATATCAATGGCTTCAACCTGGTAACTATAGCTTGTACCGGAGGCGAGCCCCGTATCGGTGTAAGTCGTGGCGGTTGGCGTGGCGATTTGGGCGAAGCTACTGCATCCCACGCCCTGGCACCGCTGTACCACATAATTAGCTAACCCAAGACTGCTTGTGGATGCTGTCCAGCTCAGATTGATCTGGTTTGTGCTCACTGCGGTGGCCGTCAAATTGCTCGGCGCCGTAGGCGGCTGGGAACCCACCGTCGTCGCGGTCGCAATGTTCGAGAACGGGCTCACATTCCCAGCCGTGTCGACCGCCTGCACTATGTAGCTGTAAGTTGTGCTGGATGCCACGGCCGCGTCACTGTAGGCAGTTCCGGTCGCAGTACCAATTTGCGCAAAGTTCGCACAGCCGGCGCCCGCGCAGCGCTGCACGGCGTAATGTGCTATTCCAATACTGCTAGTCGACGCCGTCCACGTCAGATCGATCGGACCCTGCCGGTCTGCCGCCGCCGTGAGAGTCCCAGGCGGCGTTGGAACCAGGGCCGGCATCGTGATCGTTACCACGCTTGCAAAAGGTCCCAGCGTGCCGGTTGTGTCCTCGGCCTGGACCCGATAACTGTAGGAAGTGGATGCCGTCAGGCCTGTGTCATTGAACGTAGTCGTCGTCGTTGTGCCGACCTGCGCGAAGCTGGTGCATCCGGCGCCCTGACAGCGCTGCACCAGGTATTCGCTGATGGTCCCCCCGGTTTCTGTTGACGCCGTCCAGGATAACGTCGTCTGGTTCGGGTTATTGGTTACCGCCGTGACGACGGATTGCCAATTATCCTCTCCGCTTAGTGTAAAGGTTGCGTCATAACTGCCCGGTGTCGCCACCGGTTCCGTCTCGGCGGTAAGGTTCAACACGGTTGTTGCCGGTTGTATTGTGAAACCTGGGCCGGCGGTAAACGTTACTGTCCCACTGGCTTTTACGAAACCTACCAGTAGGTCATTTGTGCCCGTGGTTGTTATACTTGGGCTGATGACGTTGACGGTGTCGGTCCCGTTGTCGCTGCCAATGAGGGATGTGGCGTTGATCGGCGCAGCGATATCGGAGCCTTTCACGACTACAATCGACATCACCAGGGGCTGCGCTGAGGATAGGTTCATTGTGATAGTCTGACCGGCGCCAACAATGGGATTCGGTGCATACCACACTTGCGATTCTAAATCGTTACCCAAAACCGTGCTGGTCGGCCCGGCTATGGAGATCCAAGTGTTACCAAAGCTGTCGCTCGGAGTAAACGTAACGTCATTGTGAGACGAAGCGAACAGCAAGATCAGATCGCCGCCCGTGCTGTTGAATGCGGCGGTTGTGTGTGTGGTTAAGGATGTCGTATTGTAGTAACCCTGGCCATTAACATAGATAGGACCAGGGCCCCCCGCGGTGACTGTCAGGCCGGTGGGCGCGGTTGGCGTCGCACCGTAGCTGAACCCACTGGCCAAGCTCCCGCTTTGGCCGTTCACGGTCACCGTCACGGTCACCGCTCCCGCGCCTCCCGCTGGAGTTGTCGCGGTGATCTCGGTCGCGCTGACCACCACCACGTTGGTTGCCGCCGTCCCGCCAAACGTCACCGTCGCTCCGGCGGCAAAGTTCGTGCCCGTGATCGTGACTGCTGTTCCGCCCGCCGTGGATCCGGTATTCGGCGACACGCCGCTCACCGTCGGGATGACTACGTAGGTGAATCCACTGGCCAAGCTTCCGCTTTGCCCGTTCACGGTCACCGTTACGGTCACCGCTCCCGCACCTGCCGCAGGAGTTGAGGCTGTGATCTCGGTCGCGCTGACCACCACCACGTTGGTCGCCGCCGTCCCGCCAAACGTCACCGTCGCCCCGGAAAGAAAGTTTGTGCCGGTGATTGTGACGGCTGTTCCGCCCGCCGTTGACCCGCTATTCGGCGACACGCCGCTCACTTTTGGGGTAGCTACATACGTGAACCCATTGGCCAAGTTTCCGCTCTGCCCGTTTACTGTCACAGCGACCGTCACTGCTCCCGCGCTTCCCGCTGGAGTCGTAGCCGTGATCTGCGTTGCGCTTACTACCACTACATTAGTCGCCGCCGTCCCGCCAAACGTCACTGTCG
>Ga0326728_10003376_pt1 | contig 49901 bp, 34 predicted proteins | sample MB3enrmetagenome_FD_207602 | JGI IMG/M metagenome (GOLD analysis project Ga0326728, IMG submission 207602) | Lab enriched peat soil microbial communities from McLean, Ithaca, NY, United States - MB31MN | ecosystem: Environmental > Terrestrial > Soil > Wetlands > Peat | place: USA: New York... | reverse complement strand
AATAAGACGTTTGAGGACCATTGGGTCTTCGCCATTACCGTTCGAAATGGCAAATTGACGAACGTCCGGGAGTATATCGACACGCAAGCACTGGCGCGGGCCTCCGAGATGGCCGCGAACCCCATGTCCTGACCCATCGACACCGATACCACACGAAACGATCCGTAAAGCGCGTAGCGCAGACGTACGCGTTCTTTGCATTCGTCTGCGGCTCTTCGTCTTTTTCGTCATCGGGTATTGATAGATATGTAGACATTTTCATATTGTGAACCGCAGAGGAATTCGTCTCGGAGCCGAACACCTCTGTGCTACCTGCTCGTTCGAGCCCACGAACACACGCACGGCCTTGGCCGCGAGTTGCTGACCAGCCTCATCGAAAGCAACCACGTGCTGTTGCGTTCTTGACGTGCTACGTCTCGTCCGCCCCGCTCCCCGTGTTTCTTATTGAATGGCACTACCTGCCGGCAGCCGGCCGAGGTAACCCCTCACACCGAAATTACCCACTTGGTCGTATAACGGCCTAACTGTAGAAGTGCCGTGCAACTGCGCAGAATCTCAGTGCTATCTGAACCTAACCCCCAGTTTCAAAGGGCGCGGCAAGGAAGAAAAAAGGCATAAGCGGTCGCTTGAACCCCGGAAGTTGGCCGCCACGATCCGCCATGTGGGATTATTTCACTTATGGTGACACAAATTTTCAAGAAATCTGACACGAATTTTCACAATACCGCGCGACATAAGTGATTGCGCATTTCGGCTGTAGCGGCGGTCTCCGACCGCCGCCGTCGATCGGAGATCGACGCTACAACTTATGTCGCTCTGTATATTTCTGACATCCTACATAGCGAGGGGGTAGCGCGGAGGTGGGCGCACTTCAGCCCTCCTCCGCGGCCATTAACAGGATGGGCGTTTACAGGCTTATTAATGCGAAACAACAAAAAGCCGCACAGGAACGCAAAGTACGCGTACCTCTGCGCTACCAGCTCGACCGGTTAATACGATTTAAATAGGAGCTGTGAACAGATTGACCTGCAGGATCGGTTGATTGGTGAAGGGTGGATGGCTCAATACAAAAATTCTCATATATGCCCTCCAGCCATCCGGGAACAACTTAGTGCCGCTCAACGCTATGTAGGGTTGCTTGTCCAACATCCAACCACTCGTTTGTGCACAAGCTGTGAAACTGTTTAACACATCCGCCGGGTCGGTACCATTGAAGCTGAAAAAACGGTTAATGGAGGTTTGAGCCCTCCCGCCGAAACCTATACCGTGCGTAGTTCCGACTGTGTCGGCATTCATTTCTTCCTTTTCGTGCCACGGACTAATCGTGGGGATACGACAGCGTAAGATGCTATCAGCCTGGAGAATTTTAAGTCGCTGCGCGTTAAGTACGTCGTTATGGTGCCAAAGGATCATGTTAGCGGCTACAACCATAACGATGTATGAGACGACTCCTGCTAATACAAGCAGTATTATTAAACGGGGTGTGACCTTCCTAGCTTTGTGGATTCTCATTGTTTTGAGTATTTACAGGTTTAGATGACTTACCAAAATGCCCTCCATCATATGGTCCTGGAAGTAATTCCACTGCTGTTGACCTGCCGCGCTGGCGAAACCGGACAGATAGCACCGTTCGGGATAGGTCCCGACGCCGTAGTGTAGACCAACAGAGGTCAATTTATCTCCAAGACTTCTTTGGTGGGGAAATTCGCACTTCTGCTGCGACCTCTTTCAGGAGAAAGTACGTCGTTCCTCTCTGGGTCACCGGTACTGCGAGCATGGGCGTCCCGGACTTTTTGAGATGGCATTTCAGCCATTTGGCGGTCACGTGGAGATGCCGGGCGAGAGCGTTTACCCCTCCATACTGGCCTGAGAAAAGGTAAACGTCACCAGCAGGCACCAACTTGGAACGACCGTGCTGATATCCGGTGGGACCGCCAAGAACCCGCTGTGCGACAAGGCCATGAATGACTTGGCTATCTGAACCTAACCCCCAGTTCCAAAGGGCGCGGCAAGGAAGAAAAAAGGCATAAGCGGTCGCTTGAACCCCGGAAGTTGGCCGCCACGATCCGCCATGTAGGATTATTTCACTTACTGTGGCACAAATTTTCAAGAAATCTGACACGAATTTTCACTAATTCTGACATCCTACATAGAGCGCGATGAGCGCCGCGAGGGTCACGAGTGAAATGGCCAGGCCGGCGCGCAAGCCTCGCTGGCGGTATTCAAAGCGGATTTCGTGACGCCCGGCGTCGGCAAAGACGGCGCGGAAGATCTGGTTAGCGCGCAGGACGGTGGTCTCACGGCCGTCGATCGTAGCTTCCCAACTTGCATCGTACCGTTCCAGCAGGACCACATAGCCGGGGCGGGAGAGCTGCGCCCGCAGGGTGATCGAGCTTGGATCGCGATGCACGATTTCGACCTGACCGGCGGAGCCTTCACCGCCCACCGCGGGCGCCGAGCCTTCGGGGGCGGCAAGAATCACGGTGTTGGGGGCATCAAAATCCTGGGACGCCAGGCGGTCGAGGGTCGCCTGGGAGTCGGCGGAGAACAGCGAATTTCCCGCCACGTAGGTACGGGGTATAAAGCACAGGTCCTCATATAAACGGCTCGGCACCGGGGAGCCATTGAAGACGTCACCCAGGGTCCGCGTAGCGGGGGAGTCCGCCGGCGTGGGCCGGATGATGTACTTCACGTTGGTGCGGCCCAGCAGGCAATCGACGCGCCCAGGGTCCGAGGCCTGGCGGCTCTGGTAAATCTCGATGTCATAGAGATAGGGCGGCATCGAGCGCTCGATATCCAGGTTGATGCTGCCCTCCACTTGGTTGAGCATGGAACCGGTGGCGAGCTGGGTCCGCGCCTGAAACGCCCCTTGCGCCATCGGTGAAAGGTCCGCCGCTTCGGGGACAGACTGGAAATTGATGTAGGTTTGCAGATTCTCGGTTTCCGGCGTCACGATGATGGGCCAGAAGGATGCGACGCGGTAGGTTCCGGGCGGGTCCTTGAACTCGTCGAGCACCGGAGGCCGGTAGGTAAAGAAGCTTTTCGGCACGGTAGGGTTGGCGGCGGAGTTCACGGCGACCAGTTGAGCCATCGCCAGTAGCGCGAACGCGTAGAGTCCCGGGCGCGCCCACTTCTTCCCCTGCTCGAGCCCGAACGCCAGGACAATACCTCCCAAACAGAATCCCGCCAGGCCGGGAAGTTGATAGCGCAACATGGTGATGAGAAAATCCGGCATCTGGTGAAGGTTAAACGGGGTTTCCGCGAGGGCGCTTAGCACCCAGCGCGCGGGTGTCTCAATCATTGCAGGCACGAGCCACGCCACCGCCAGAACGAAAACAATTAAGCCCAAGAGGATTTCGAGGGGCATGAGGAGCCGCTGCCGCCTGGCCTTCCAGGGGGCCGCCGGGGAGCGCAACGCGTCGAGCCCCCCGCCCGCCAAAAGCGCCACGAGGAACGTGACCACGACCAGCAGCTTGACGGGGTAACGCACCACCGCGAGCGGCGGTAGAAGCAGATAGGCCAGGGCAAAGATGGGAGTGAAGTGGCCGAAGGAAAGCAGCAGGAAAGTTCCCGCCGCACCCACCAGGAAGTTGCGCCGGCGGTCAGAGCCCAAAGCCCAACCCGCCAGCGCCAGAAAGAAGGGTACGAACCCCAGGAAGACGGAAAGCAAGTAGGGAACGTTGCGGTCCGACATCAGCCACAGCCAGCCGGTGGGCGCCGAGATGCCGGAGCCGAAGAAGTCCGGCACGACCATCTCCGGCAAGAAAAAAGGATTGACCGCCCAATTGGCGGTCTCGCGAAAACGCAAGCCCTGTAGGCCACGACGCGAATGGCTGAGCAGGTCGGAGGCAGGCAGCAACTGGACCGCCGAGAGCAGCAACATTCCACCACCCACCAGCAGGAAAATCGCGAGCAGACGAATATTCGGTTTGGACCAAAGTTCACGGAGCGTCCCGCGGCGCACGAGGGCATAGGCGAAACAGAGCCCGAAAGTAGCGAGGAAAGTGAACGGTTCGCCGGCCAGCCACTGGATCGAGAAGACGACGGTGAGCAAGATCCACAGGCGCAGCCGCGGGGCCTCGAGGGCGCGGTCGGTAATGAGCAGAGCCCAGGGAATCCAAGCCGAGCACGCTGACTCGTTGTAAAAATTGCCCAGGGAAAGCACCGGCCCGCTAAAGATGAAAACGAAAGCCGCCAAGAAGGCAGCCGGGCGCGACTGCCCCCAGACGCGGGCCAGCAGGTAAGTTCCAATTCCCGCCCAAGCAAAATGCAGAATGAAATGCAGGGGGTAGGCCAGGTCGACGGGGAGAAGAATGATCATCAAGGTGTAAGGATAGAAGAAGAGCAGATTGGGATTGGCCAACACCGCCTGGCCGTAGTTCAAATAGGGATTCCAGTAGGGAAGAAAACCTTGGCGGCACAGGTCATGGATGAGGCGCGCGCTGGGGAAAGTGTAGTTGTAGACATCGCGATAAAAGAACATCGCGGAGGTGAAGATCACCCTCCAGAAGATGCCGATCAGGCTCCCGCAGAGCAATATCACGGCGGCCCAGTCGCGGCGGGTAAACGGACCAGGGTCCCGGGTTATGTTGTGGGGTTCCGCCGAAGTGTCGGAATGGATTGGCGTCATGTCGATTTGAACTGAGCAACTCTAATATAGCACTAGGGGGCTTCGCCTCCCCAGTTTGCGGTTGGGGAGGCAGGAGGATTCAAGTTCGGGCTACCGGTAGGCCAAACCGCCAAAACAATGGCAGCGAGGGTGTACAAATTGTCCGAAAATCCGATAATGACTGATTATTGGCTGGCATTAGCGTTCTATCCATAATCGGCCAAGACGGTCGTGCCAGGCCCAGTCAACGCGCGTCATAAGGAAGGCTGTTAAGCAATTCTTCGTCAGGTTTCTTGTTATTCGACTGGGGAGTTTCCGGGTTGGGAGGAAACAGGGCCTGCACGGCTCCTGCTCCCGGGGGAAGAGCCTGGGCCCCGGGAGTTGGTTCGGGTGGCTTGTTGGCCTCGATCGCACGCGCGAAATCGGATTTGGAGAGCGCCAGCAGGTACCGGTCGTCGCGCCATGGCGGATAGGACCTCTCGACCTTGGAGAGAATAGTGGCCTTAAGGTGCTCCATGATGGCTTGGTTTTCCGGCAGTTCCGACACGTCCTGTTGCTCCAAGGGATCCATGGGCCAATGGTAAAGCCGGCTGCGATGGGGACCCCCGTAATAAATAAAGTGCCACTCACGGGTGGTAATACTTATCATGCCCTGCGTTCCTGGCGCAGCGGTGGCATCGATGACCTCTGACAGTGTGGATTCATCCGGGTTGTTCGATTTGTATCCGGGCTGCCATAGGCGGCTCAAGCTGGATCGGTGCAGAACCGCTCCCTTCGCCCCCGCGATTTCCAATACCGTGGCGAAGATCCGTCGTGTCCCAGCGGTGTCGGTAATCCGGAGCCCCGCGGGGATCCCCGGTCCCACGACGACCAGCGGCACGTGCACGACTTCGCGATGCAGATCCCAGCCATGCGTATAGGCGTGATGCTCCCCAAAGGCTTCCCCATGGTCGGCAGTGATGATGACGTAGGTGTTGGACCACTGGGGTGAGCGTTCCAGGAATTGCAGCAACTCACCCACTTGGCCGTCGATGTATTTCAGGGCATTGTCGTATGCAGCGATTACGCCTCCCCGCTCGTCGGCGGAGAGCTCAATACGACCCAGCTTCGCCTCCGGCAACTGAAGCTTTACCTTTTCGGAGATTCGTCCATAGACATGATCGTAGGGGGAGGGAACTTCATACGTGTCATGCGCATCGTTGTAATTGAGGAAGAGGAAAAAAGGACGTTCGGAGCGGTGATCAAACCAGTCGTAAACCTGCTCGTTAAGTTGGTGGGCGGTGAATTGGTTAAAGCGGCTGTGGTGGAACCATTCCTCGGAATAATGTTCGATGAACTCGTGTCCGATGTAGGAGGCATCGAGACTGTAACCCAAGGTAGGTGTGCTGTCGATATAAGTTTCAAACCCTCGGGCCAGTCCGCACGGGACAACACCGAAGTAAGGGTTGGCGTTAAACCCTGCTGTCTCGTAGCCACCGACGCGCAGGAGTTCCGCCAGCGTCCTTGGCCCGTTTCCCAAAACTGTGTCCGCGCTGGCACCGTGCTGGTGGGGTAAGAGGCCGGTGAATATGGAAGTTATCCCGGGCAGCGTCCAATTGGATGCGGAGATGGCGTTTTCAAAAAGCACGCCGCGTCGCGCAAGCTGATCGACGTTCGGTGTGGTATTCCGGAAATACCCGTAGGAAGAAAGATGGTCAGCGCGCGCGGTGTCCAATACGATCAGGACGATGTTGGGCGATGGCGATCTGCCCATGGCGTGAGCGGTCGAGGCCACCAGGTGATTGGGGAGGCGGCTAATTCCCAAGGCGACCGCCATCGTGGCCATCGCGCCAAAGACTACACCCGACCAAAGGCGCAGGGGGATATCGGCCAATGCGCCCAAAGGGGAGCTTGGCCTCCGCGTGGCCCAAAGAACTGCCAACGTGCAGCTAAAAATCAGGGCAAATACGAGGTTGGGTGGGATGATCTCTCGGAGAAAAATAAACCACTCGCGTGCCGTTGGGTAAGGTTGGAGCACCAACCTAAAATAGGTCCCCGCCAGACCGGTCAAGCCAGCGATCGTCACCATCCCGAAGAAACGGGATATCGGTAAGGTGGCCAGGAAACCCGCAAACAGACCCAGCAACCCAAAGACCACCGAGCCCAGGAGAGGGGCAAAAAGCCAGAAGGAAGGTGCGACATGCGGCTTCTGAAGGGCTAAAGGCATGTCAGGCAAGCGCAGACAAGCCGCCTCGATCAGCCCAACGACGATTCCAGCACTTGCTCCTAGCAAGCTGGTTCGAAGAGGGATTTGCCAAAAAGGCGTCCGTTGCGATGCCATTTTTTGCCTTTTGTTAAAGGGTGTTTACTTAACGACTCCTTTACCCATTGTTGGTCAGACGTTTATAGGATTTTGGCTAAACCCTTTATGAATATGTCCTTTCCGGCAGCCATTCCTGGCAGCGAACCCACTCATGTTGGGTACGTCTCCCTATAACCACAAGTTGGGGCTGCATGTAGAATGCCAATTGTCACATGTGTAACCTCTTAAAAAGCCACTCGGGAACCGTGCGCACCACAAGCATGATACCTCGCCAAAACCCGGGAACATAAACCACGTCCTGGCGACGAACTATGGCATTGTAGACGTCCTGAGAAACGGCTTGCGGCGACGCTACAAGGGGCAATTTCTGGCGCCCATAAATCATTCGAGTATCAACGAATCCTGGTTTCACTGTTATGACTCTAACCCCCGCATGGTAGAGCCGGTTGCGGAGGCCTTGGAGGTAGGTTGTCAGGCCACCCTTCGCCGAGCCATAAAGATAATTGCTCTGCCGGCCGCGGTCGCCGGCGACGGAGGAAATCGCGCAAATGAATCCCCGGCGTTTCTCCTCAAAGTAATTGGCCAGTACGTTGAGGGCGAGGACGGCGCCGGTAAAGTTGGTGTCCAGAATCCTGCGCGCTTCTTCGAGATCATCGAGCGCATTTTCGTGATCGCCCAGATAGCCGACACAGAGGACCGCTCCCTCGAGCGAATTGCCGGCAAGGGTCAGGCAGGCCGCGAGCGTGGATTCCATTTCTTCGAATTTCAGTACATCGAAAATTTGGGCGCGGGTGCTCACGCCGTGGCGCAGATTCAGGTCCGCGGAGAGAGCCGCCAGCTCTTCGCGGTCCCGACCCGCCAGGACCAGATCGTAACGGTGCGAGGCGAACTCCGCCGCTAGGGCCCGGCCGATGCCCGAGGTCGCGCCCAGAATCAATACGCTTGGCATGGGATTACCCCTAAGAGCAGTGACGAGTGACAAGTGACGAGTGACGAGCAGAAGGAAGCATCCCCTCTCCTCACACCGTTTGATTGCTTATCACTCGTCACTTGTCACTCGTCACTGTTCTTGCCCTTGTTCGCTCATCACTCGCCACTTGTCACTGTTCATGCCCTTGTTCGCTCGTCACTCGCCACTCGTCACTCGTCACTGTTCTTCAACAATCGCCAGCCTCCGCGCGAGGGAAGAAGACAGCACACCTTGCGGGTCCAAGCGCCGCTGGATCACCCGGAAAGATTCCAGTTTTGGATACATGACCGCAAAATCTCCGGCGCGCACGACGGCGTCCTTGGCGAGATAAATCCTTCCTCCGTAATCCAGGGTCATCCGGTCAAGCTCGTGGAGGAAGGGAACGAGCCCGCGTGCGGCGGGAATATCCAGGGCTAAGGTATAGCCGCGCAGCGGGAATGAGAGCAGGCCGGGGCCGGCGTCGCCGAAGCGCTTCAGAACGGCCAGGAACGAGGCGCGGCCGGAGCGGGCCAGCCGGTCGAGAATGGTGCGCAGGCCTTCCCGCCCACTCGCCTGCGGGAGTGCGATCTGATACTGGACGAATCCGCGCTTGCCGTACATTCGGTTCCATTGGAGGATGGCATCGAGCGGATAGAAAAACTTCTCCATGCTCACGAGCTGTTTGGCCCGGCTGCGGTGCAGGGTATAGTAGGCCGCGTTAAACGCCAGCACGCTGAGGCGGTTCAATGCCAGCGAGGGAAAATCGAAGGGAAGGTTCCACTGACGGCCGGCGGGGACCGCGAGCGGAGCCTGGATGTGCTTCGGCAGCCCGGCTGCGGCGGCGTGATTGCCGCGCATCAGGACGCTGCGGCCCATGGCTTGGCCGGTGGTGAGGCCGTCGATCCACGCCACGGAGTATTGGTAGCGTTCGTCGGACTCTTCCATCATGGCCAAGGCTTCCGCAAGGTTGGGCGCTTGGTGATAGTCCACCCAAACATACGCGGAATCGACTCGCCGCAGTTCCAGCCGCGCGCTCAGGATAACTCCGGTCAGACCCATGCCCCCCACCGTGGCCCAAAAAGTCTCGGGGTGGGAGGTGGGCGAGCAGAGCCGGACTTCGCCCGTGGGCATCAGCAGTTGGAAATCCCGGATATAGTTTGAAAAAGATCCGTCCTGGTGGTGGTTCTTGCCATGGATGTCAGCGGCAAGGGCTCCGCCCACAGTCACGAATTTGGTTCCCGGTGTGACCGGCAGAAACCAGCCGCGCGGCAGGAAGTATTGAATAATCTCGGCGAGACTCACTCCGCCCTCACACTCCAGCAGGCCGGAAGTGGAGTCGAAGGCGAGAAAACGGTTCAGCAGCAGGTGCCCGATCACGCCGGCATTTTCATTCAGGGCCGCATCGCCATAGCTGCGCCCCAAGCCGCGCGAGATGTAAGTGGGTTGTTGGCCTCGTGCCAGCGTGGCTTGAACCTCGCTGCGCTTTTCCGGCCGAAAAACGTGGCACGACTGGACGGGATAACGGCCCCAACCGGAGAGCGATTGGGTTACGAAGCCGATGCTGGAAGGTTTCATATTACTTAGGGACTATTACTTCTCAATTTGTTCTTGGGTGACCCCCTCACCCGGCAGTGCCCCGTGACGATGGTCAAGAATAGGACGTTACAGCGCACTACAGATATATAATCAGGATCACCGATGCCGCCCATAGAAGCACGACGGATAGCAATACCGGATCTGTAAATAGAACTCGCGTGGGATTTCCTCCCTTTTTGTCGTGGTGAACGAGATGGAGATAGCGGAAAATCCCGAACAATACGAAGGGAATGGTGATTTCCAGCCGCTTGCCCGGGAACTTGGCCTGGACGTCTGGCGACAGCGTATAGAGCGCATACGATACGACGGTGGACGCCGTGACGATGCCGATCAACTGATCGAGGAAGTACGGGGTATAGGCCGCCAGATTGGCCCGGTGGTCGGAGGCACGATCGCCCAGCAACACCAGTTCGTGCCGGCGCTTGCTGAGGGCAATGAAAAGCGCGAGCAGCGTCGTGCACACAATCAACCAGGGTGAGATGGCCACGCGAATGACCAGGCCTCCGCCAATCACCCGAAACAGAAAGCCTGCCGCCACGATGAACACATCGAGGAGCGCAATTCTCTTCAGGAAAGTGGAATATAGGGCGTTGAGCGCGAGGTAAGCGACGACCACGGCAAAGAAACCGTGATTCAACCTCCAGGCCTCGGCGAGACCCGCGACCGCAAGTAGCAAGCCAACGATTCCTGCCGTGGTGGCGCTGAGGCGGCCCGCGGCGATGGGCCGGAGCTTCTTGGTGGGATGGTGACGGTCTTCCGGGGCGTCGAGGATGTCGTTCAGGATGTAGGCGGCGCTGGAGATGGCGCAGAAAACCAGCGCGGCCAGGATGACCTGCTGGACGCGGTCCCAACGGGTGAGGCTCTGCGAAAAGATCAGGGCGGCAAAAATGAAACCATTTTTGACCCACTGCGGCGGGCGCAACGTTTCGATTAACGCCTTCAGCGTGGAGGTGTGAGGGTGGGCCGTGGTCTCCATGGGTAGCGCAGTTGTGGGTGAAACCATCCCGATTCCCCCGAGCCGCAGCTTGAATTATCGTTTCGGCCGCCGCGTCTTCGCGGCCAATGCCGTCTCAGGTTAGCTGAATGATACCGGATATTCAACGCTAAGATCAGGGAATCATCCAACTCAGCCAGTAGGCTTGGGCGTAGGCAAGCAGGCTGATCAGAAGCGCCAGCAGCAGACTGTGGCCGAAGGTAGAGCGCAGGACCTCTCCTTCGTGCCCCGCCAAGGCTACGGTGGTCACTCCCACGGCAATATTCTGCGGAGAGATCATCTTCCCGGCGACGGCGCCGGAAGAATTTGTGGCGGCCAACAGCACCGGGCTTACCCCGATCTGGTGGGCAGCGGCCACCTGAAGATTCCCGAAGAGGAGATTGGCGGAGGTATCGCTGCCGCTCAAAAAACAGGCGACCCAACCCAGGAATCCGCTGACCAGCGGGAAGATTTTTCCCAACCCCGCCAAGGACGCACCCAGCGTATAGGCCATCCCGGAGTAATTATAAAGGTAGGCCAAGGCAACTATGGATCCGACGGTTAACGCGGCCATGCGGAGTTGGCGAAGAGTTTTAGTTCCGGATTGGACCACGGTCCGTGGCGGGACGCGGAAAAGCAGGGCGGTCAGGATCACCGCCACCAGGCCCGCGGTTCCCGCCGCCAAGGACTGAAAGGGGAAAACGGCGGTGTAGAGTTTGTTGTAGAGCGTGAGGAAGATCCCGTTGTGCAGGTGGGGGACAATGATATTCCACTGGCCGACGGTGAAGAGATGGAGGTAAGACCAGGCAACCATCACGGCCGCCAGCAGCACCCAGGGCGTCCAGGCGGTGAACGATTGCCAGGCCGTCAGTCGTTCTTCCCGGGCCGGGGGATTCTCAACCCGCGCCGGGCCGGCGTCAACGGGAGGCGGCGCCGGCTTCCAGACCCGCAGAAGCCAAACCACACAGGCGATGGAGAACATCGCCGAGACGATGCCCGTGGCGTAAGGTCCCCAGTAGTTCGAGGAGACGAACTGCGCCAGCGCGAAGCTCGCGCCGCCGGCCAGGGCAATCGGCCATACCCTCTTTAATCCCTTGTGGCCGGCGGCGACCCAAACGAGGTAGCCCGGCAGGATGAGGGAGAGGAAAATGAGCTGCCGCCCCACCATGGCGGAAAGCTTCATGAGGCTCAGGCCGGTCACGCCGGCCAATGCGACGATGGGGATTCCCAATCCGCCGAAGGCCACCGACGTGGTGTTGGCGATCAGGGCCAGGGTAACCGCCCGGCGCGCGGTGAAGCCCAAGCCGAGGAGCAGAAAACCTGCCACGGCGACGGGAGTGCCAAAGCCCGACGTCCCTTCCAGCAGAGCGCCGAAACAGAACGCTACCAGGATGACTTGAATGCAGGGGTCGCCGGAGGCGTTTTCGCTCATCCATCGGCGCAGCAAATCAAAATTGCCAATGTCGACGGTAAGATTGTAGAGCCACAGCCCCGCAAAGACCATCCAAAGGATTGGCCAAACAGCATAGGCAAAGCCATACAAGCTGCTCAAAACCGCCAAATGCAGAGGCATGCCCCAGACGAGGATGGCCAGGAGGAGGGCCGTTGCCAAGCCCAGCGCCGCGGAAAGGGCTCCGCTTTTGCGCAGCCCGCCCATGAAGATAAGCACGACGCCCAGGGGCAGCGTGGCCACCAGCGCGGAAATGCCGAGATTGCCCACCGGGGCGAGGGGCTGAGGCCAAACGAACGCCAGGCAAGAAACCCCCACCGGTGAGAGCGCTGAGACCCAAGAGAATTCGAGAATGGTTAACGGGTGCATATCCGGTGCATTCCCCTTCCAACCGCATCACGGCGCGGTCTGCGCGGTACGCTGCTGCCCTGGTTGTAGGGGTACGGCTTGCCGTACCCTCTAGGTTCGGTCCTGCGATAAAGAAGAGGGTACGGCAAGCCGTACCCCTACAACCAGGCAATGCCCCGCGACCATTGTCAAGAATTGGATGTTACAGCACACTATCGTTCCCCAAGATCATGGAAGTCGGCGATTTCCTGTTCGGTAAATCCCACCAGTTCCGGCTCCATCGAGAGGGCCATGCCCGTGCGCGCGTAGACCGTGCGCCGGACGTGCTTGGCAAGTGCCATGACGTCCTCGGCGGTGGCGCCTCCCTGATTGAGCAAAACCAGCGGCTGAGCTTCGTTCACTTGCGCTCGACCTCTGCTCTGCCCTTTGAGGGCGCAAATTTCGATCAAGAATGCCGCCGGAATTTTGATTCTTTCTGATGGAGCGGATCGCTCCCGGATCTCCTCCAGGCGCGCAAGTTCCCGCGATGAAAAATTGCGCTCGAGGTTCGCACGCAACCCCTCGAACTCCTCCTCCGCAAGCGACAGATTCTTGAAGAAGGAGCCGGCATTCCCACCCCGCTCTTTGCGGGGAAAAGGGAATTTCCGGTCGCGAATCGTGATGATCGCCCGCCGCATTTCCGCGAGTGAAGGCTCGCGCCCCCCACGCGCGGCGAAATAGGCTTTGACGTCGGGGTAATCAAGGTTGGGGCGTGCCTGCTTGACCAGCCGGAGCGTCAATCGCAAGATCATCAGCTTTCCCCGCACGCGGGTATTGAAGACGCTGCGGCGATAGCCAAAACCGCATTCGCTGGCGGCGAGAACCTTGACCGCGCCGCTTCGGGCGTCTATCACCTCGACGGATTCCAGGACGTCGCTCACCTGCTGACCGTAGGCCCCGATGTTTTGAACGAGCGCCGCTCCGGCCTGCCCGGGGATGTGGGAGAGATTTTCGATTCCCCACCAATGACGCTTCACCGCGAAACCGGCGACGTCATCCCAAGTTTCGGCGGCGCATGCTTCCAGAGTAGCGCTCGCCGGATCTTCGAGCGTAAGCCTGAGGCCACGGCGCACCGGGTGGACGACCACACCCTCGTAGCCGCGGTCGCTCACCAGGATGTTGCTGCCTCCGCCGAGGACAAACAGTGGCAACCTTTGCTGTGCGGCCAGGGCCAGCGCCGCGCGAAAATCCTCCGGAGTCGCGACGCACACAAAATACCACGCTGGACCACCGATCTTGAAAGTGGTGTAAGGCTTAAGGGGTTCCTGTTGTTTAATGACCGGCCCTGCGCCGCCCGGATCTGACGACATAAAGCGCGATTGTAACAGTTTACTGGACGCGCCGCTCGCGGCCTGCCCAGTATTTCTCCCGTAGGACTTTTTTCAAAATCTTTCCCGTTCCACCTTTGGGCAGGTTCGCCATGAACTCCACTTGTTTGGGAACCTTGAATCCCGCCAAATGCTCCCGGCAATGTTCCATGATCTCGGCTTCGCTCGCCGAGCATCCGGGCTTCAGGGTGATGATGGCCCTGGCCACTTCTCCCCATTTTTCATCCGGAATGGCGATGACCGCGCACTCCAGGACGGCGGGATGCTGGTAGAGGACGCGCTCGATCTCGGCGGACGCCACATTCTCGCCCCCGGTCAGAATCATGTCTTTGGACCGATCCACGATGAGGATGTAGCCCTCCTCATCGATCGTGGCGAGGTCGCCGGTATGGAACCAGCCGTCGCGAATGGCCGCGGCCGTAGCCTCCGGCTGGCGCCAGTAGCCTTCCATGACCACGTCGCCCCGCACCACGACCTCGCCGACCTCGCGGCCATCCCAAGCCACGTCGTGTCCATCGAGATCGAATACTCGAATTTCACTTCCCGCCACGGCGTAACCTGCCGTCGCCTTGCGATAGAGATTCCGCTCCTTGGAATCGCCCGCCAGATGGTCCTTGATACGGGCGGTGGAAATGACCGGCGAGGTTTCCGTCAGCCCGTAGCCTCCCATGGCGACACACCCGGGGATTTTCTGCTCCACATCACGCAAGAGCGTGGGAGCGACGGGCGCCCCGCCCGTCATGAGTTCGCGCACCGAGCTCACGTCGCATTGGGAAAAATGCGGGTGATTTAAGAGGGCGATAACCATGGCCGGAACCATGTGCAGGTGCGTGACCCGCTCCCGCTCCACCAGCGCCAGGACCGTTGCCGGGTCAAACTTCCGGATCATCACGTGTCGCGCCCCTTGCAGGGTCATGATGTGCGGCGCGCCCCAACTATTCACGTGAAAGAGCGGCACGGTGTAGAGGTGGACGTCGTGGTCGGAGCCCCGCAGGGCGACGGCGGTGTAAAAGGCGTGCAGGTAAAGGTTGCGGTGCGTGAGCATTACGCCCTTGGGATGTGCGGTCGTGCCGCTGGTATAGAAAAGTTCGGCGGGCGAGTTTTCGTCGATCTCACGGTAATCAATCTTCGCGGGCTCGGACGCTGCCAACATCTCGTCATAGAACTTCGCGTGTGCCCAGGCGGGCTTGACGTCTCGCAAGGCGATGTAATGTTCAACGGAAGGGACGCGCGGCCGCATGGCTTCGAGGAGGGCGACGAATTCGGGGTCGAAGAATAGGACGCGCGGAGAAGCGTCGTTCAGTATGTACGTTAGCTCTTCCGGACTCAGGCGGATGTTCAGGGCCAGCAGGACAGCGCTGACTTGCGGGACGCCAAAGTAGCCCTCCAGCAACCGGTGGCAGTTGAAGCTGAGGTAACCGACGCGGTCGCCTTTTTGCACTCCCAGTCGTAAAAGCGCGGTGGAGAGCCGGTCGGCACGTTCGCTGAATTCTAGATAAGTGAATCGCTCATCACCGCACACGACACCGATCTTGCGCCCAAAAATTTGCGCCGCGTGCCACTTCAAGCGGACAGGAGTCAGGGGGAGCAGCATGGGTACCTCACACTGTCGCGGACTGAAAACCTGGGTCAGATAACCGCCCCTTGATCCTCCTGCGGGGGGAATGAGTATGGACAGACTCGTTGAGCCGCAGAATATACCACAGGATGGGGACAAGGCCGAGGGGTTTGCGAAACCTACGGGTCGAGCGATGGGTGAGAATTCTCGTCCGGCCAGAGTGACGTCTGAGAGCCCGCGCGGGGGGGCAATCCAGGATTAAACAGCATTAATACGCGGGCATTGGTCGAGGAGCGCCGCTTGCAGTATAATTAGCGTTCAGTTCAATGCGTGCCGCGTGGTGCATTTTCCGGAGTTTCTCTTCTTTCTAGGGTGCCTCATGGAAACATTCGACAAACGTCGCAGCGATCGCGTTCATCTTGAACTCCGCATTCAGTTAAGTGGTGTCGACGCCGCCGGAAAGTTATTCACGGAGCAGACCCATACCCTGGTGGTCAGCCGTCACGGTGCGAAGGTCGTTTCCCAGCAGGTCCTGCTGCCGCAGCAAGCCCTCAATATCCGGTGTTATCGGACGGGCATGGAAACCCTGGCTTGCGTGGTGGGCCAAATCGACCATCGCCACGATGAAATTCACTACGGATTGGAGATTTCCGACCCCCATGCGAATATTTGGGGCATCGACTTCCCCGAGCTGGGGGAGGTAGATCCCGCGGTCGGCCGGGTCCTGCTCGAGTGCCAGGGGTGCCACGTCCGGGAGGTTATCTACCTGGACGCGTTTGCCCTGGAAGTCCTGGTGGCGAATGAGTGCCTGATGCGGCCGTGCCGGCGATGCACGGACCGGCGGGTCAGTATGTGGAAGCGGCCGTCGCTCGATGAAGACCAGGAGCCGCAAATCCTGCCCATTTCACCACCCCTCCCAGCGTCGAGCGCCGGCGACGACCGGAAGCAAATGCGCGTCGGCTTGAAAACGGAAATCTGCCTTCGCCATCCCGAACTGGGTGACGAGGTGACCTTAACGGATAATGTCTCTTCCGGCGGTTTTCGCTTCAAGAGTAAGCGACTCTATGGCGTGGGCACTGTCATGGCCGCGGCCCTGCCGTACACACCCAATACCCCGAATGTTTTTTCTCCGATCCGCATTGTATATGCGGAGGTACTCCTAGCCGAGGGATCCTTCGCCTACGGTGTCGCTTACGTGCCGGCCGAGAAACCCCTCGTCGCGGAAAAAGTCCGCGTCCAAAACGTCGGGTAGAGTGCGGGGTTACAGCTAGGCCCTTACCTTGACGCCGGCAAGTTCCTCCAGATACGTGACCACGGAAGCGTAATCTAAATCGCCTTTCCCCTGAGCTCGGGCGGCCATATAAACTTCCTTCACGGCCGCCAGCGTGGGCAGCGGAACACCCTGCGCGTAACCGGCTTCCGCAGCCAACTCCAGGTCCTTGTGCATGAGCTTAAGCGGGAAATAAGGGGTAAAGTCACCCTTGAAAATGAACGGCGCCTTGAAGTCGGTAAGCGCCGCGCGCGCCATGCTGGACTGAATGATTTCCAGCATGGTCTCCGGCCGCACACCGGCTTTGGCGGCCAGCACGAAGCCTTCGCAGAATACCTCCAGCATGGTTGCCTGAATGGTGTTCTGAGCGAGTTTGGCGGAGAGGCCGAGCCCGTGCGACCCGCAGTAGATGTGCTTCTTGCCGAGCACTTGCAGGAAGGGGAGAGCGCGGTCAAACGCCGGGCGGTCCCCGCCGATCATGAACGTCAGTTCGCCTTTTTCTGCTCCGTGCTTCGAGCCGGTCACAGGCGCGTCGAGCCAGGCGGCGCCTTGGCCGGCAACCAGGCACGCCATCTTGCGGCTGACCGCGGGGCTGATAGTGCTCGAGTCGATGACCAGCGTCCCGGGCCGCAGCGATTCGAGGATTCCATCCTTGCCTGTCACCACTGCTTCCACCGCCCCCGAGTCACTGACGATCATCATCACCATGTCGGCGTCGCGTGCGGCGTCGGCGGGCGAAGCGGCCACGCGTGCGCCCGCGGCCGCGAGCGCGGTGGTCTTCCCCGCCGTACGATTGTAGACGGCGAGCTTGTAGCCCGCCTTGATGAAGTTCAGAGCCATGGGCTGCCCCATGATTCCCAGTCCGATAAATCCGATCGATTGCGGCATGCGTTTCCTCCTCAGAAGAGCGATGGGCTGACCGCGGAGTGCGATCAGCTTCGAGTTGTCGATACTCACCCCCCCGCCGCCGGCGAGGGTCGTGGGGGACATGGCGATTCGGCAAGGCCGGCGCGCTCAGCTCATGTACCAGCCGCCGTCCACGTTGAACGTCTGACCGGTAATGTAGCCGTTGCCCGCCAGCAAGACGGCCACTTCCGCCACTTCCTCGACTTTGCCGAAGCGCCCGACAGGGATCAGGTCCATCCGCGCAGCGGGATTCCCCGCCACCATTTGCGTATAGATCAGCGCCGGCGCGATGGCGTTTACGGTAATGCCCTCGCGCGCCAGGAGCCCTGCGTAGGAATGCGTTAACCCCAACATTCCGGCCTTGGACGCGGCGTAGTGTGGCCCTACCACTCCGCCCGTGTGCGCGGCGACGGAGGAAACATTGATGATGCGCCCCCAGCGCCGCGCGCGCATTCCCGGCACCACCTGCTGAGAGACCAGGAAGGCGGATTTGAGATTCACCTCGATCAGTTCATCCCAGTCTTCTTCCCGGATCTCCTCGAGCCGCTGCGGGCGTGTGATGCCGGAGTTGTTGACCAGAATTTCAATCGGCCCCAAGCCCTGCTCGACCGTCTTCACCAGACGCGCGACTTCCCCGGATTTCGCAACATTGGCTTCGACGGCGAGGGCGCGCCGGCCGGAACGCCGAATCAACTGGCAAGTTTCCTCGGCTTCCCCTTGGTGCCGAAGGTAATTGACGGCCACATCCGTGCCGGCTCCCGCCAAGGCCTGGGCTATGGCCCGGCCGATGCCCAGGCTCGCGCCCGTCACCAGCGCCACTTTTCCCTTCAGGTCATCCATGACAATGAAACGAACTCAAGGCCGGCGCTCCCGGGTCTCAAGCCCCGAAATCCAGCCACAAGCGTACGTCGCGAACATTGTTATCCGTGAATCCGGTGTCGAGCGTGTCGCCCAGGGTGCGGAAGAACGAATAGGAGTCGCTTTCGGCAAGGTAGGCCGCTGGGTCCAGGTTCAAGGCCTGAGCGCGCGAAAGGGACTGGCCGTCGGCGACCGCACCGCTGGTGGGACTGTTGCCATCACGCCCGTCGGTGCCGGCGCTCAGGACCACGCGATGTTTTCCCGCGATCTTTTGTGCCGCGTAGAGCACGAAAGCCTGGTTGCGTCCGCCCATGCCAGGGCCCGTCACCGGGCAGGTCACTTCTCCCCCCATCACCAGACACACGGGCAGGCCCTGGTGCGCCCTGGAAAGCGTGTCGAGCGCGTCAAGGCTGGAGTGCACCACCTGCTGGTAGTCGTCGTCCCAGATGCCGCGGTCGAGTTCGGCGGCAAATCCGAGTTTTTCCGCGGTCGTCAGAGCGGCTTCCACCGCGTCGTGGTTCGAAAGCAGGCAGAAATATTGCGAATGCGCAAAGCGCGCGTCGCCGGGCTTGGGGGTTTCGGGGAGTTCCCGGCGCTCAAAGTATTTGCGGATACTCGCGGGAAACTGCCGCGCCAGATTGTTCTGCTCCGCCAATTCGTACGCCTGCTCGGCTGTGGATTCATCGGGCATGGTGGGGCCGGAGGCAACCATCGAGGGCAGGTGGTCCGGCACGTCAGAAATATAAATCGTGAGTTGTCGCGCGGGGTATGCGCGCGCTCCCAGCCTTCCACCCTTGACGGCCGAAAGGTGCTTGCGCAGGACGTTGATCTTCTCGATGGGGAGGTGGGAGGTCACGAGCACGCGGTTGAGCTCGATCAGGTCAGCGAGCGTGATGCTGGCGTCGATGGGTTGGGCAAGGAGGGCGGAGCCTCCTCCGGAAACGAGAAAGATGACCGAGTCGTCGGGCGCGAGGCCGTTCACCAGATCCAACGCCGCCTGCGCGCCTTCCAGGCTGCTGGCAGTGGGATAAGGATGACCCCCGACGAAATAATGGAAGTTATCGAGCTTTTTCGCTTTCTCCGCCGGGCCCACGGCAACACCGGCTTCAATGCGCCCACCCAGGATCTCATCGAGCACCGCGGCCATGCGGTTGGCGGCTTTGCCGAACGCCACCACGCGCGGGGGCCGCGGCAGCGGAAAGGAAATTCCGCCGGCCTGGAGCGCACCACTCTCAAACTTCAGCTTGGCGAGCATTGCGTGGCGCACGTCGATGGTCGCCATCGTTTCCAAAAAAATCTGGCGGGCCAGGGACTTGCCATGGGAGTAGGCAAGGTGCGTGAGGGCTGCGGATTGGGCCGTCGCGTCCATCAGGAAAATTTCTGGAGTGCCTCCACACCGGCCTGAGCCACCAGGACGTCTTCGTCCTCGGTGCCGGCGCTCACCCCGATGCCACCTACGCATTGGCCATCGACCATCAATGGCAGCCCGCCACGGATGCAGGTGAGCTTGCCGTCGGTGGCGAGAGCCAGTCCCAACGAGAGCATCACGCTGGGCTCCCCCTTGGTGGGCGAAGGACCGGTGGGCGCCCGGCGCAACGCGGCGGCGTGCGCCTTGGTGAGTGCCACCTCCGAAGAGGAGAGCTTGGCGCCGTCCATGCGGGCAAAGGCCAGCAGGTACGCGCCTTCATCCACGATGGCAATGTTTTGCGGAACTTTGATTTCGCGCGCCCGCGCTTCCGCCGCCGCTAGGATGGCGCGCGCTCCTCCCAGGGTCAGTCGAATATTATTTCGTGTCAGCATGCCTCCATTATTGGGAACCCGGCGGGGAAACGCAAGAGAGTTCGGTCAGGAGCCCGGAGTCAGGGATTTCTAGGTGCACACTTCCGGGTTGACCGGGTTCGACGGACGTTGGCCGTCGAGCGCGGCAAGCAGATTATCCGCTGCCAGCGAGGCCATGGCCAGGCGAGTTTGCCAGGTGGCGGTGCCCATGTGCGGCGTCAGGACGACGTTGGGCAGGGTGGGAAGCACGGCATGGATCTGCGGCTCGCGCTCGTAGACGTCGAGCCCGGCGCCCGCAATACGTTTCGATTGGAGCGCCTCGACCAGGGCGGCTTCCTCCACCACCTTGCCGCGCGAGGTGTTGATGAGGAAGGCCGTGGGTTTCATCATCGCCAACTGGCGCGCCGCGATCAGGTGAAGGGTTTCGGGTGAAAGGGGAACATGCAGGCTCAGGAAATCGGCTTCGCGCAGCAGGGTCTCAGGATCCACGAACTGTGCGCCTAGCTCCTGTTCCTGTGCCTCGGTAAGGCGGTCGATCGCATAATAGAGGATGCGCATGGAAAATCCGCGGGCCCGGCGGGCGACGGCTTGGCCGATGCGTCCAAAGCCATAGAGGCCCAAGGTCTTGCCGTAGAGATCGGTGCCCCACATCAAACCCCATTGCCAGCGGCGCCAATGCCCCTCGCGGACGAAGCGGTCAGCTTCTACCAGGCGGCGCGCCACCGTCATGAGCAGCGCGAAAGCCAAGTCTGCCGTCGCTTCAGTGACCACGCCGGGTGTGTTGGTGACCACGATGCGGCGGCGCGTGCAGGCCTCCACATCAATGTTGTCGTAACCAACTCCCACCGTGGCGATGGCCCGCAAGCGCGGCGCCTGCGCCAGGATCTCTTCGCTGACTCGCCCGCCGGACAGCAGCAAGCCCTCGGCCTCGCGGCATCCTTCGGCGAGTTGTGCGGGCGGAAGCGGTTCATCCTCAGGATGCACCCTCAAATCGTATCGTGCCGCGACGCGTTCAATAACCGGGGCCGGCAGCGGCCGGGTCATAAAGACTTTGGGACGGCTCAAAGGATCTCCCCCTGCTAAATGTGCACCTCGGTTGATACCATAAGGCCGGAAGGCACGTCAATTGCACATATCCAACTCCCGGCGGATGGGTTCTGTTATGATGAGAATGAGCCGGAAAGTTCTTCCGTGACGCAAGTCATAATTAACCGGGTCCTGACCAGGCAGCCGGGTCGTTTTTTTGGACCCAAGGGACTCCCGAGAATACGACAAAAGCCCAGCGGATCGAGCCACGCGTCGACGCGCGCCGGGAGAAGACTATTTTCCGGGTCTTACCGAGGTGAAGGAGATGGGTACTGCGGTCTTTATAATTTTAACGTTACATTCCTTCGCAGCGATTATTACCTTCATTCTTTCCATGCGCCAAGGGGAAGGTTTGGGGATGAGCCTCCGCTGGGGCTTGATTGGCCTCCTCACGGGTTTGATAGGATTGGTGTCACGCTCGCGGACGAGTCGACAACGAATCGTGTACATGCATGTGCTCCAGGACGCCCTCCTGAACTTGGCTCTGGAGGTTGTCGCCATCTTGGTCGCGTACCTGCTGATGAGGTAACGCCTCGTGGAGGACTCCGTGGCAGGGCCCGGTGTGCCAAAACACGCCTGAACTGGGGAAGGCTCGATAGTTCGTCTTTTTGGGATGTTGTAGCGGCGGTCTCTGAGCGCCGATTATCAATCCGATAGAATCCGGCGGTCAGAGGCCGCCGCTACAACTTACCAGACTGCCCTGAAACCCCATCCGGACAGGATGTCATGCCCCTGACTCCGCATCGCAGGTAATTATAGGTGGCCGCCCACAAGGGTTCCTTTTTCCCAGGGATGGGGCATAGAATTGCATAAGCATTCCAGCTTGACCCAATTTGATCGGCCGTGCGTAATCACGAACGCATATTGGGACAATTTTTCGACCGATTAGACTAGAAGTCACTTAATCGAGGGTGTTTATCAGCTCTTTGCTTGACGTCAATTTTTCTGCCGTGATATTATGCCGTTCTTTCTTTTGTTGTCCGTAAGCCCTCCTATGGATGTTTTCCCGGAGTTCGAGTTTCGGAAAATCCAGCTAGGCCCAACCTGGGGGCGCAAAGAGAAAGTCCGGTCGGAGGAAATTCCATGCACCTTTCCGCTATTCTTGCCATCAGTGTGTTAACGCACATCGTTCTAACGTATTCCAGACACGTATTGCCAAATTGGCTCACCCGATTGTGGGCACAGCGCTGCCGGGTTTCGAGGTTTGTGGCAGCGGGTATAGGCCTCGTGTTGCTTTCGGCGACCGGGGCGTTCGCCGCGGTTCCCGGAGAGGCCGCCGGCGAGGCTAATCTTAAGATTCCTGATCTCTCCCAAGTGCAGTTCCTGGGCGTGGACGGGCACAAATTGTTGATGGTCGGCATCCTCTTCTGCATTTTCGGGTTGCTGTTCGGAATGGTGATCTACAGCCGCCTGAGGAGCCTACCGGTTCACCGCGCCATGGGAGAGATCTCCCAGTTGATCTGGGAAACGTGCAAGACGTACCTGATCACCCAAGGGAAGTTCCTCCTGCTGCTCTGGGCGTTTATCGCCGCCATCATCCTGCTGTATTTTGGCTTCCTGCTGAAGTACGAAGTGGCTCGCGTGGCCATAATTTTATTTTTCAGCGTGGTGGGAATCGCTGGCAGTTACGGAGTGGCCTGGTTCGGAATTCGCGTCAACACCTTTGCGAACTCCCGCACGGCGTTTGCCAGCCTGCGGGGCAAACCGTTCCCCATTTATGAAATTCCTCTGCGCGCGGGCATGAGCATCGGCATGATGCTGATCAGTGTCGAACTGCTGATGATGCTGATCATCCTCCTTTTCATTCCCGGCGACTATGCCGGACCGTGCTTCATCGGTTTCGCCATCGGTGAGTCCCTGGGCGCGGCCGCCTTACGCATCGCGGGCGGCATTTTTACCAAGATCGCGGATATCGGCTCCGATCTTATGAAGATCGTCTTCAAGATCAAGGAGGACGACGCGCGCAATCCCGGGGTCATTGCTGACTGCACGGGCGACAACGCCGGCGATTCCGTGGGACCGACGGCCGATGGCTTTGAGACTTACGGCGTAACGGGCGTGGCGCTGATCACCTTCATCCTGCTGGGCGTTAAGAACCCCACCGTCCAGGTGCAATTGCTGGTGTGGATCTTCGTGATGCGCGTCATCATGCTGGTGGCCAGTGCCTTGGCCTACTTCATTAACGGCGCCATCGCCAAGGCGCGTTACGGCACCGCCGACAAGATGAACTTTGAGGCGCCCCTGACCTCACTGGTTTGGATCACCTCTTTTGTTTCGATTGCCTTCACCTACGTGGCTTCCAAAGCCATCATCCCCAGCCTGGGTGGCGACACCTCGCAGTGGTGGAAACTGGCGACGATCATCTCCTGCGGAACGCTGGCCGGCGCGCTCATTCCGGAGCTCGTCAAGGTGTTCACCTCCACCGAGTCGCGGCACGTGAGGGCCGTGGTAACCTCGGCGCAGGAAGGCGGGGCTTCGCTCGCGATTCTTTCCGGCTTCGTGGCCGGAAACTTTTCTGCCTACTACTTGGGCCTGGCCATGGTGTCATTGATGTCCATCGGTGCGATGGCCAGCACCATGGGCCTGGGCAGCATGATGCTCGCGCCGGCGGTCTTTGCCTTTGGCCTGGTGGCTTTCGGATTTCTGGGAATGGGTCCGGTGACCATCGCGGTGGATTCGTATGGACCGGTGACCGACAACGCGCAGTCGGTATATGAGCTCTCGCTCATTGAACAGGTCCCCAACGTCCATGAGGAAATTAAGAAAGAATTCAAATTCGACCCCAACTTCGACCGTGCCAAGGACATGTTGGAAGAGGGCGACGGCGCGGGCAACACCTTCAAGGCTACGGCCAAGCCCGTCCTGATCGGCACCGCGGTGGTCGGCGCCACCACCATGATCTTTTCCATCATCATGGCGCTGACCGAGGGCCTTACCACCAATGTGGATAAGCTCTCGCTATTGCACGCGCCTTTTGTGTTGGGCCTGATTACCGGCGGAGCCATGATTTATTGGTTCACCGGCGCTTCCACCCAGGCCGTCAGCACCGGTGCGTATCGCGCCGTGGAGTTCATCAAGCGGCATATCAAGCTGGAAGGCACGGAGGAGAAAGCCTCCGTCGCCGATAGCAAGAGGGTCGTCGAAATCTGCACGCAATACGCGCAGAAGGGCATGCTGAACATTTTCATTGCGGTATTCTTTGCCACCTTGGCCTTCGCCTTCGTCGAGCCCTTCTTCTTCATCGGCTATCTGATTTCGATTGCCACCTTCGGTCTCTATCAAGCCATCTTTATGGCCAATGCAGGCGCCGCCTGGGACAACGCCAAGAAAATTGTGGAGGTGGAGTTGAAACAGAAGGGTACGGAGCTTCACGCCGCGACCGTCGTTTGCGACACCGTGGGGGACCCGTTCAAGGACACTTCTTCGGTGGCTTTGAACCCGGTCATCAAGTTCACCACCCTGTTCGGCTTGCTGGCAGTGGAGTTCGCCGTGAAGCTGACGGTCACCAGCGGAACGGGTTTGGAGCACGTTCTTTCCGCCCTGTTCTTCGCCGTGTCCCTGAGCTTTGTCTACCGGTCATTTTACGGAATGCGGATTCGCTCCGAAGCGAGTGGGGAGGCGGAAGTCGACAGCAAGGCAGCTTGAGTTCTTCGCGGGCATTTTGTAGGCAGTGGGCAGTAGGCAAAAAGCGGCAGCAGGCTGCCCACTGCTTACTGCTCACGGTTACTGCCGACTGCCTACTGCTTACTGCCCTAATAGGCCCCGCCCTTCGAGACCCGTGGTGAGAATTCCCGGTTAGTATCCCTTGGCCTCTTCCTTAATTTTCCTTGCCAGCTTCTCAATCTTTTCAGCTTTGTGAATGACCTCGATGGAGAGGACATTGATGTTCGTCTTATCGAGCTGGTCGCGCAGGCCGTTGGCAATATCGGCAAGCTCCGAGGCATCGTCTTTAGTTTTCTCGAAATTGGATTTCATCAGGGCCTGCTTTTGCTTGGGGGTGAGCGTGGAGGTCGGGGTAGTAGTCACGTCAGTGGGCGGCGTCTGTACACGCTGCGTGTGGCGATCCAGATCCTGGGGGTCTGCCGGGGCCCCACCCATTCCCGATGGTGCGGCGCTGGTGAAGATCAAGATGGCGCAAACCGCCCAACCCAAGGGGACAATGAATTTGGGGAACCTAACCAACCGATGGGTTTGAAACATACCGCAATCCTTTCTTGAGCCCGACGAAGCTCCTGCCGAGTCCAAACCGGGGATCACCTCCCCTAATTCTAGTCCTCTGTTTCCCTGACTGCAATTGCCAGCCGGGTTGTAGGGGTACGGCTTGCCGTACCCTCCTGGTTCGGTGGCGCGTTAAAAATGAAGAGGGTACGGCAAGCCGTACCCCTACAACCCGGGTGGCAGAGCCGCTGGTCAATTGTCAAAAGTTAGGTGTTACGCCACGCTAGAACGAGGTATCAATGATGTGGGGTGACGCGGGTCCATTATGACTGCTTGATCTTGGCGTTTCCAGTCAGGTCCCTTTACCTGAGGGGCGGATCTAAGCGCACGCCGTAAAAGTGCCGGTCGCCGTCTCCCAAGCGCTCCTCGCGGACGATGCGAGCGCGAACCTCAGGCCTTTCATCGTCCTTGCTGAACGGGCAGATTACCAGGATTCCTTGGCCGACGAGGTACTTCCGCGCGCTTGAGAAACAAAATCCTTCCTGGGAGAGATTCTCGGTTTGAATGACTTCTGATTCCCCGTAATAGTCGCGCAGCCGGGCAGGAAGTTGCGAAGGTTTGCGGACGGCCCTACGGCGGTTCTCGGGGAGGGGAGGGGTGGTCCCGGCATCGGCGGGGGCCATCGGGTAGGGCTTGCAATCCACCTCAAAAACCCTCAGCGGGTACCCCCAGGGGGTCGAGACCTGGCATTGCGAGCAGAGCTTGGAAAAGAGTCCGGCCGTTTCCAAGACTTCGACTTCCACCAGCGAGAGGGGTTCGAGCGCCAAGGTGTGACACTGGCGGCATTCCACCAGGACGTGAGCGTCGACCGCCTCCCCAACGGAGGGAAAGGCAATGTCCCAGATATTTCGATCTTCCTCGAGGCATTTGATGCCCCATTCACCCAGGCGATCGAGTCGGGGGGAAATGGGGCCGATTACCTGAAAGTCGGCCTCTTCCTCGTTGATCTGGTTCACGACGCGAATCGTCTGCCCCGGGTTCAACGGCTGTGCCACCTGCACCCGCGCGCCGTGGCGGTTCAGGGTGATCGTTCGGCCCTCCGCTTCGAAGGGCCGCCCTTGATCATCGATCCCCGTGACGGTTAAGGGGATGTTGAACATGATGCGGGGTGACCGACGCTGGTCTTTTTCCATGCGGCAATTTGCCGAGTCACAACAGCGAATGCGCTACAGTGTATCGACTCGCCCAATCTTATGCAACTCCCTCAGGGTCTGGCAATAGCGAATTCCTGCCTACTGCCTACTGCTTTACTGTTCCTTGCCCGTGGGTTGGGGTTTCAAAGTCACGGCGGGGAAGTAAGAGCCCAGCAGTCGGCGCTGCCACCACTCACTCTTCGCCCAGCGGTCCGACCAGGTGGAAAACCGGTAGTCGTAAAGCGCCGCCCGTAGGTATCGGGGCGGCTATTGCGGAAAAGGGTTGTGTGCAAGCAGGGCGAGAACGGGAGGCGCCCCCTGGAGCAGCCGTAACATGAGGTGCGGAAACCAGGGCGCGTCTTGGGGGCTGCCCAGCGCCGCGAACCACATCTGCCAATCGAGTCGGGGCTGGAGGGGCTCGACCCAAGGGGGCGCGCGCCGGAGGTCGCCGGGCTTGAATTTGAATTCATAGGCCAGCCAGGCCTTTCCGTCATCGCTGCCTTCAATGATGATCTCCGGACGGGAAGTTGTCATGACCGCGAAAAGGCCGTAACCATTGACCACGTGCAGGGGCTCGAGGTAGGTCATTAGCTGGAAAGCCGGCAGGGGCAATCCCCGAAAAGCGAAGAGGTCGGCAAACTGGACGAGCCCGCCGGCAAGAATGACCACCGCCACGGGGGCGGTTATCCAGCGCCGCAGAGAAAAGCGCCGGGGCTGGGATGTGGCCACGCGCAGCCGGTCGGCCAGGGAGCGCGGGAAAAAGCGCGCCAGGAAAAAGTCGTCAAAGAGCAGGACGCAAAGCGCTATGGTGAGTAGATTAAAGAAAGCGTAATTACCCGTGAGCGCGATCAGGAGTTGAAAAAGGATGAGGGTTCCTCCCCCCACGAATCGCCACAGACGCGGCGCGAAGACGAAGAAGGGAACTGCCAACTCGACGAAAAACATAAAGCCCACCGAAGCGTGATGAAACCAGACCGGCAGGTGCTGCATGTACCACGCCACCGGGGTAGGGAGTGGCTGCGTGTAGAAGTGATAGTCCAGCGCTGTAAGGTCCCGCCACGTGGGGTCGCCGCTGCGCAGCTTGACAACGCCCGAGGAAAACATCAGCCGGAAGAGCAGCAACCACAGCAGCCAACGCGCCGCTTTGGGCGGAGGGGCGGCCATGGCCCGCCGCGGCCAGAGATGCCAGGGAGCCAGAAATATGGCCAGGAAGCCGGCCTCCAACAGCAGGCTGTCCCATTGAAAGGAGAGGAAATCCTGGCCCACGGTCACGAGCGATATGTAGAGAATCCATAAAAGAGATAATACCAATGCAGGGGCAATGTCGAAAATTAACAGTAGGGAACCGGCTGCGCCGCTGAGACTCATCCATCGCAGCGCCCCATCGCTCGATCCCCACCAAGCGAGCGTGGGGAAAAACCAGTAGCGCTCCGGCCCCACCCGCGCCTGCACTTCGCTAAGAAAAGCCTGGACCGGCAAAATGCCGTTTTGGCCGGCCAAGCCCACGATTTGCATCGAGAGCGAAAGGAAAGCGAAGAAATAGACGACGCCGAGCAGCCGTAGAAAAAGCCACGCAGCGAGAGAGAAGGAAGGACGCGCGAAGTGCCTTCCCCAGAAGAGGCGGGTGAGCCGGTAAAGCGGATTCCGGTGGCGCGCCACGAATCGGTAGACAAACTCCGCCACCGGGGCGACCCCCGGAATGTGCCGGTAGACCCAGAGCATCCAGGCGAGCCCGGGTGCAAAGGCCAGGGTGCGGAACACGGCGTGCGCCGCGCTCAAAACTTCGCCGTCCGGCAGGATCAACTGGACGGCACGGGCGAAGGCTTCGCGGGGGACCTCCGGATATAGCTCTGCTACCTCTTGGAAGGGTTTGTAAAGGATTTTCCGCCCTTCGGTAAGCTCCCGCCAGCGCTCGATCCACAGACGACAAAAGCTGCAATCGCCGTCGTAAACGAGAAGCGGTTTGTCAGTCGAAGGGTTCATGTGGCTTAAGGTCTGGCGCTTGCCTGGGTGATGCCCCGCACGGGTGCGATCGCCTATTCTAATGGAGTTGGGTGGGAATGCTCCATGGTATCCTGTAAGAGGCCGCTAGAAGTATAGGAGGAACCCTTCTTCAGGATGAATGAGATAAGGTCAAACTCGCTTGTTAATACGCTGAAACGCCGCATGGTTATCATCGACGGCGCTATGGGCACGATGATTCAGGCCCGGAAGCTGGAGGAATCCGACTATCGCGGCAAGGAATTCGCGGGTCATGGGCGGGATTTGCGCCTGTGCAACGATGTCCTGAATATCACTCAGCCCGCGATCATTGAGGACATCCACCGACAATACCTGGAAGCCGGCGCAGACATCATTGAGACTAACACTTTCAACGCTACCGCCATCTCCATGGCAGAGTACGGCCTTCAAGGTTTTATTTATGACCTCAACCGCGCCGGGGCACAGGTGGCGCGCCGTGCGGCCGACAGTTTCATGAGCGAGAATCCGGGGCGCCAGTGCTGGGTAACGGGATCGCTGGGGCCCACCAGCCGCACGGCCTCGGCGTCACAGGATATTTCGAGCCCCGCCTCCCGCGCCGTCACCTTCGATCAGTTGCGAGACGCTTACTACGAGCAGATCCGCGGCCTCGTCGACGGCGGCGTTGACCTGCTTCTGGTGGAAACCATCTTTGACACGCTCAACGGGAAAGCCGCGCTGGTTGCGGCCGACCAATATTTCGAGGACACGGGCCGGCGCCTGCCGCTGATGGCTTCCGTGACCATCGTCGACCTGAGCGGGCGCACGCTCTCGGGCCAAACAGTCGAAGCTTTTTGGATTTCGGTCTCCCAAGCACCGCTGCTGAGCGTGGGTATCAACTGCGCGCTGGGCGCCAAGCAAATGCGCCCTCACATCGAGGAGCTTTCCAAGCTCGCTCCGATCTTCACAAGCTGCTATCCCAACGCCGGCCTGCCCAATGCCTTCGGCGGGTTCGACGAGACTCCGGAAATCATGTCCGCGGATTTGCGCGAGTTCGCTGCGAACGGTTGGGTCAACATCGTGGGCGGATGCTGCGGGTCCACGCCCGCTCATATTCGCGCCATTCGTGAGGCGGTGCACGAATTCCCGCCGCGCGTGCCTCCCCAGGTCGAAAGCTATTCCCGCTTCAGCGGCCTTGAGCCGCTGGTGATTCGCCCCGAAACCAATTTCGTTAATATCGGCGAGCGCACAAACGTGACCGGTTCGCCTAAATTCGCCAAGCTGATCCTGAGCGGCCAATTCGAGGAGGGCTTGAGCGTCGCCAAGCAGCAAGTCGAGGGCGGAGCGCAGATCATCGATGTCAACATGGACGAAGCCATGCTCGATTCCGAGCGGGCGATGACCACCTTCCTGAACTACATCGCTTCGGAACCCGATATCGCCCGCGTCCCCATTATGATCGATAGCTCCAAATGGAGCGTCATTGAGGCGGGGCTGAAGTGTATTCAGGGCAAAGGCATCGTCAATTCCATCAGCCTCAAGGAGGGGGAAGAAGTCTTCAAGCAGCGCGCCCGCCTGATCAAGCGTTACGGCGCCGGCATGGTGGTGATGGCTTTCGACGAGGCCGGGCAGGCGGACTCGACGGAGCGCCGAGTGGAGATCTGCACGCGCTCATATCGCATCCTCACCAAAGAAGTCGGCGTGGATCCCTGCGATATCATCTTTGACCCCAACGTCCTCACGGTGGCGACGGGAATCGAAGAACACCGGAACTACGCGGTGAGTTACATCGAAGCCACGCGCCAGATCAAGGCCACGCTTCCCCACTGTAAAGTAAGCGGCGGCGTTAGCAATATTTCTTTCTCGTTTCGTGGCAACCACACCATCCGCGAGGCCATGCACTCGGCGTTCTTGTATCACGCCATCCGCGCGGGCATGGACATGGGGATTGTGAACGCCGGTCAACTCGCTGTGTACGAGGAATTGCCCCGCGATCTGCTCGAGCTCGTGGAAGACGTCCTGCTAAACCGCCGGGCAGACTCGACGGAGAGGCTGCTCGCTTTCTCCGAATCGGTCAAGCAGCGTGGGCGGGCGGAAGTTCAGGAAGACGCTTGGCGCGAGGGAACAGTCGAGGAACGTCTATTACATGCCCTGGTGAAGGGTGTGGCCGACTATATCGAGAGCGACACCGAGGAAGCCCGGCAAAAGCTCGGCCGGCCGCTCAGCGTTATCGAAGGCCCGCTAATGGCCGGGATGAGCGCGGTGGGCGACCTGTTCGGTTCCGGTAAAATGTTTCTGCCCCAGGTGGTCAAGAGCGCACGCGTCATGAAGAAAGCCGTCGCCTACTTGCTTCCCTTCATGGAAGCCGAGAAGGAAGCGGGCGGCAAAGCTCGCGCCGAAGGCCGAATCGTGATGGCAACGGTGAAAGGCGACGTGCACGATATCGGCAAAAACATCGTGGGCGTCGTACTGGGCTGTAACAACTATGAGATTATCGATCTGGGCGTTATGGTTCCGTGTGAGAAGATCCTGCAAACCGCGCGGGACACCCATGCCGACATGGTCGGCTTGAGCGGGCTCATCACGCCCTCGCTCGATGAAATGGTCCACGTGGCCAAGGAGATGGAACGCGAGGGATTCACCATTCCGCTGCTCATCGGCGGCGCTACCACCAGCCGCGTGCACACGGCGGTGAAGATCGCTCCCCACTTCCGCCAGCCGGTCGTGCACGTTGTGGACGCCTCACGCGCCGTCGGCATTGTGAGCCAACTCAAAAACCCTGATACGCGGCCGGCATTCGCGGAAGAAAACCGCCGGGAGCAGGATAAGCTCCGCGCCGCCCACAGGCCGGCGGCACAGAAACTGTTGACTCTGGAGGAGGCGCGCCGGCGCAAGCCGCCGATCGATTGGAGCGCTGCACAGCCTCCTCACCCTGCCTTCACGGGAGTCCGGATATTTCCCGCGGTGCCGCTGGGGGAGATTGTTCCCTACATCGATTGGACACCATTCTTTCAAGCTTGGGAGCTGCGTGGAACGTATCCCAAAATTCTCGATGACGCAATTGTGGGCGGCAAGGCGCGCGAGCTCCTGGAAGACGCGCGGAAGCTGTTGGACCGCATCGTAGCGGAAAGACTCCTCACCGCCAATGCCGTCATGGGCTTTTTCCCCGCGAGCAGCGTGGGTGACGACATCGAGGTGTATGCCGATGTCTCACGCTCCTCACTGCTGACGGTATTCCACACTTTGCGGCAGCAGATGGAAAAGGCTCCCGGCCATTACAACTGGGCGCTTGCGGACCTGATCGCGCCCAAGCAAACAGGCCGGGAGGATTATCTGGGAGCTTTCGCGGTGACCGCCGGCGCCGACATTGAGCCCCTGCTCGAGCGGTTCCAGCGGGATCACGACGACTACAATTCCATCATGGCGAAAGCCCTCGCCGATCGGTCGGCGGAGGCGCTCGCGGAGTTAATGCATAAGCGGGCTCGAGAGTTTTGGGGTTATGGCAAGGACGAAAACCTGACGCCGGATGATTTGATTCACGAGCGCTACCGCGGCATCCGTCCGGCGCCCGGCTATCCCGCCTGCCCCGACCACACCGAGAAGCGCGAGCTCTTCGGCCTCTTGCAGGCGGAGAAGAACGCCGGCATCCAACTCACAGAGAATTTTGCCATGACGCCGGCCGCTTCCGTGTGTGGGCTTTATTTCTCGCACCCGGATGCCAAATATTTCGCCGTCGGAAAGATCGACCGCGATCAAGTGGATGATTACCACCGCCGCAAAGGTATGGACCTGCGCAGCGTGGAACGCTGGCTCCGGCCCAATCTCAATTACGACCCCGACCTCCAGGAGTCTCTGCGCGAAAGTCTAAGCGTCCCCGTCTCCTCCTGAGCGCACGCGCACTCCATGCTCCATAAAGGTTCAAAGTTTGGATTCCTGCACAAGCTCGCGGATCAAGGAGTCAGCCACTTCCTCGGGGGAGCCGGCCCTTTCTCTTTTGGGTGTCCAGCGCCAATGCTCGAGGTAAGCGTCGGTGCCGACCAGGCCTTCATTTATTGCGATCTTGTCAATCTCGACCTGGAAGCGGTCAGGCAGCGGGCGCGAGATCGGTCTTTTCCCTTCGACGAAAACCTTCACCTGCGCCGGGACTTGCTTCCAATAGAGGATTTGGTATTGGGCCATTGCTCTTCACCCGATAACCACGGGTTCCAGCTCTCCCTTGCGGAAGACGCGGAGGAAAGTCTTGCAATTGCGGTCGGCGCCCAGCAGCATGTCACGCGCGAGCTGATACGGCTTAGCGGTCTTGTCTGCCAAGAAAACCCGCTTGAGGTCGTTCGAGACAGGATCGACGATTCCGCTGTCGACCCCGGCTTCCACGGAAAGATTGATAAACACCTGGTTGACGAGATGCCGGCAGGGAAGGCCGAAGGAAACGTTGCTCAACCCGCCCGTGAGGTGAATTTTCTCGCCATACCTCTCGCGCAACAGGCGAAGTGCGGCGAGATAATGATTTCCAAACTGGATGTCCACGGAGATAGGAAACACCAGAGCGTCCACATAGAGATCCTCAACGGGAATCTGCCTGGCCAACGCCGCATCGATCATCCGGGAGGCGTGGGTGATGCGCTCCTCGGTGTTCTGGGGCATCCCCCTTTCACCCGCGGCCGTGATAATGACCGCCAGATTCCGTTCTTGGGCGAGGGCCAGCGCTTCCATCCGCTCCAGCGAGGCGGAATTCAGCATGGGACGGCCGGCCCTGCCCTCGCAGGTTTCAATCCCCGCGCGAATTGTATCGAGGTTCGAGGAATCGATGGAGAGTGGCACCGGCGCGAGTGGCTCCAGGGCCTTTACGACCCAGCGCATCGCGGCGATCTGTTCCGAGGGGCGGAGAGAGACTTCATCCACGTTGATGTCGAGGAAATCCGCGCCGGCTTTGATCTGGCGCTCGACCAGCGTGCGCAGGTAATTCATTCCCTCCGCCGCCGGTTCGGCCCCCGACATCGCGGCGCGCACAGCGATGGCGATGTGCTTGACCCTTCCCTCCTGGTAGTCTTGCCGGCGCTTGATCTCTTCCGGAATGGTCAGGTAACGAGTTTCCCCCTCCAGCGTCGTGTAGCGAACCGCTTCCTCGCCACTCGGCGCTGTGGTGATGAACTTGCCGTCGCGGCGCAGCACTCGCGTGGTGTGGATGTTCTCGCCAATGACCACGAACTCTTTCTCTAATCCTGGCAGTCTCACAATTTCTCCTCTTCCCCGCAAGCGCCGGGCATGGGCTTGAATTGACAGCCCTCGACAAAAACCTCAAAAAAATCCGGAGTCGTTTCCAACTCGATGTGCTCGGCGCGCCTGACAAACTCTTCTATCGACCGGCGTTTGCGCCGCGAAAGGAGCATTTGCTTGGCCCCCGCGATCGAGGCGTTTCCCACCTTCACGACACGGCCTTCGGGCACCGGGGCAAGAAAGCCGATGGTCATCGCATTCCGGACGTTGACGTAGTTGGCGAACCCGCCGGCCAGGTAGAGCTTGCCCAGCTCCTGCGGCCGCACACCAAACTTGCGCATGGCGATGAGTTGCCCGCAATAGTTGGCCGCCTTGGCCTGAGCAAGATTACTTGCATCTTCGCGAGAAAAGGTGATGCCATATTCCGGCACAATGGCGAGCTCGCGCGCCTTGTGGGCGAAGACACCTTTGGGGGTCATCAACTCTTGCCGCCGCAGTTCGGCGAGCAGATCGATCAGGCCCGAACCACAAATTCCGCGAGGCGGCACATCGCCGATGGTGCGGTGCTCCCAGCGGCCGCCATTGAGCCGCAACGCTTCGATGGCCCCGTCGCCCGCCGTCATCCCATACTTGATGAGTCCCCCCTCAAACGCCGGCCCTGCCGGGCAGGAAGCGCAGACCAGTCGGCCGGCATGGCCGACGGCCACTTCCGTGTTGGTCCCCACATCCACCATCATTACCGTGTCGTGCTGCGATTCGATATCGATGGCCATGAGATCGGCTACCGAATCCGCCCCGACATGGCTCGAAATCAGCGGCGCGCCGAAAATGCGGGCCTTGGGGTGAGTAAGGATTCCGAGGCGATGGGCGAATTCGGTCAGAGAAGTGGATTGCCGTTTGCCTTCCAAGACCTCATGCTCGATGCTCGACTTATAGGGCCGCTGGCCGATGGATTGCACGTCGAGGTTGAAAAACAGGTCGCGCATCGTGGAGTTGCCCACGACCACCATCTCATAAATTTCCTGGCGGACAATCCCCAGCGTCCGGCACATTTCCTGGAGCTCGTAATTGAGGGCGTTGATCACGCTCTTGTGCAGCTCACCGTGATACGGCCCGCCGTCGTAGGAAATACGGTTCATCACATCGCTGCCGCCAAAGCGCTGAGGATTCTCGAGGGAACTGACCCACACGGTCGCCCCGGTCTCCAGGTCGACCAATTCCAAAACGATGGTTGTGGTGCCGATATCGGCCGCTACACCGTAGAGGCGTCCACGGTCGTCGTCAAGGACTTCACCGTCATAGAAGACTTTGCCGTCCCGGCGGGTAACCAGGGGGTCGATTTCGAAGGGGGTGGGCGCGGCGGTCGAGAGAATTTTCGGATGGCGGCGGAGCAGGGCGAATTCGATATCGATCTCGGGGTTTTCGATGGCGGCCTGGCAGGCCAGCCGGAAATTTCCCCGTAAGAAGCTCTCCGGCGGGGTGCGCGGACACAGGGCTTCGTGGCCCTGTTGGATCTCCACGATGCATTCGTGGCAGGAGCCCTTCCGCCCGCAGGAAGTGGGGACGCGCACGGCAAGCTCGTCGGCGTAGTCGAAAACGGTTCGCCCGCGCTCCAGGGAACAGCGTTGGCCCTCGAAGGAGATGCTTGCCATGTTGGCTAGTTGTGCGTCGGCAAAATGCGTTGATTTGTAGCGCCGTCCTTTAGGGCGGCACATGCCGGGCTAAAGCCCGGCGCTACGCGAGTTTACTAAAAGGTTTCCCACGCTTTCCGGTAGTCCAGCTTGTCGTCGCTTGCGCAACGGGGCAGTTGGCCGGGTTCGAGAGGTTTGCGCTTGTTGCGGCAGCCGAAACTCGCGGTGCATTGATCGAGTCGATTCTTATAGGGGCACCGGGAAAGCGAGACATGATCAGCGTGGGCGGCGATGTCCGATAGGATTCTGGACAGCTCATCCAGGCGTTGCTGATACTCTTGCGGATCGATTTTTTCCATCGCCTTGCTCCGCCGCCTAAACCGCAATGCCCATCAACCGCTTGGCGAGCACCACGCAAGCCACGGCGTCTCTGCCGTAACCGTCCGCGCCCATGTCGTCGGCGAAATCCTGGGTCACGGGCGCGCCCCCCACCATGATCTTCACTTTGTCGCGCAGGTCGGCGTCAATAAAGGCATCGATCGTCTTGCCCATGTTGGGCATGGTCGTTGTCAGGAGGGCCGACATCCCCATCAACGGCGCCTCATGCTCCTCCACGGCGTCGATGAAGCGGTCGGGAGGCGTATCGACACCCAGGTCGATGACTTCAAATCCGGAGCCGCGCAGCATCATGATGCACAGGTTTTTTCCGATGTCATGCAGGTCGCCCTTGACCGTCCCCATGATGACCTTGGCGATGGGTTTGATTCCGGAAGCGGAAAGGATAGGTTCTATGTGCGCCATGCCCGCCTTCATAGCTCGCGCGCAAGCCAGCACCTCCGGGACGAAAATGAAATTCTCGCGAAACTTGATGCCCACAATGGCCATGCCCGCGATCAGCCCGTAGTCCATCACTTCCAGCGCCGGGGTTCCCGCGGCGAGCGCCTGTTGGGTCAGTTCATCCACCTTGATGTTGTCGCCCTCAATGAGGGCGGCAGCAATCTCCTGCATCCGCGGTTGGGACTTCGACAACAGGTTGATGATCCGTTCACGCTCCTCCGGCCGAGCGATGAACTCGTCAATTTCCTGCCGGATGACGTCATTCGAAATGTCTTTTAGTTCCGCCATAGGTTCATCCTAATTCTTGCCGGCGCGCTCCCGGTGCCAACTGCGGATAGCCTCCGGGATGGCTTTGAGATTCTCAATCGGGGTTTGGAGGGGGACGGCGCACTCCGGGCCCACCAACGGAATGCCCGCCTCCAGGTTCTTGTAGACCTCCGCCCGCACCTCTTCGACGCCTTTGGAAAACAAGGTTTCCGGATTGTTGATGTTTCCCACCAGCGCGATCCGGTTCTTGACCACCGCCATCGATTCCGCCGGGGCATTCTTGGAATCGTAGTGAAACGCCGCCATTCCGGTCTCGGCAATGTACTCCATGCGATCCACCGTCCGGCCGCAGATATGAAGAATCAGGGGGACGGGAAGCCGCTCCGCGAATTCCCTGTGCAGGTCCCGCAAATATCGCAGGTAGTATTCACCGCTGACCAGGTCGCCGGTGGCGTGATCGGGGAGGGTAAGAGCATCGGCGCCCGCTTCGATCTGGGCCAGGCCAAACTGGACGGTCAATTCCTTGAGCTTATCCAGACACAGCTTGGTCTTGCCGGGATCGTCGAGGGACAGAAGCAAAAACTGTTCCACACCGAAGCAGTGGTAGCCCAGTGACCAAGGCCCCATGGTCTTTCCAATGATCGCGACTTCGTTCCCGAACTCGCGGCGCAGGATCTTGATCGCTTCGATGACACACTGCGCGTCAGGGTGACGGAGGACATCCGCCGGAATCCGAATGTCTTCGGCCTTCTGCCAGATGGGCTCCCGCATCTTGACGGTCGGCCAGTTGTCTTTCTGCTCCCACTGGATCTTGCAACCCAGCGCGGAAGACTCCTGAATGATGGAGAAGACGGGCATGATGGTATCGAACCCGAGTTCGGTGTACCCGGTCGAGGCGAGCCGCGCCATCGCTTCCGGCTGGCGGCAGGCAGCGGGGAAGGGTGCATCGGCCAAGTCCATCAACTCGACCGTAGCCACGGAGGTTGGATTGCACGCCGGGGTTCTGTCCACGGGCTCCCGCCGGAGGGCCGCCAGCACACGTTCCCGGCTGGTCATCGATGCCACCATATTGTTCTCCGCCTCATTTCTGTTGACTGGGCGCTGCCAATAGACCGCGCGTGCTGGCCATTTCCTCTTCGCGCAGAATGGCCCGGACGTTCAGCGCCCGCGGCAGCAACAAACTTACCAGGGCGTCGTGCCGCTCGGCGCACGGGAACACGACCTGGTATGGATGGCCCTCAACCGGAAGCATCTCACCCAGCTTGCGCAGTCCTGCCATGATCGCTTCGATTCGCGCGTCCTTGCCTTCCTCGGGTCCATCGGCAGTGATTTCGTATGCCCCGGCGCCCAGGCTGATGATGGTAATGGTGCGCCCGGATTTCTTATCCAATACGCCCAGCGGCCGGGGTTGGGAGACGGAATTCGAAGCCAGCTTGCACGATTCGAGGAAGAGCCGCCGGGCGGCCGCTTGATGCGCCGCGCCGCAAGCAAAATGGAGCCGGGCGCCGGTCTGCTCTGTTCCTCCCAGGGTTCGCGCCATTTCTATGACGGACCGGACGCGCTCCTGCGCCCCGGGAAGATGGCTATAGGTGTGGAAGAGGTAATGGGCCCGGCCGTCCTCGTCCTGTCGATACAGGCCGATGGTAATGTTGTTAAACTGCGTGTCCATCGGCACGAGTTCGACGCGCCTCCCCAAATCCTGCGTCCGACCCATGGTGCAGTTCCTCGTCTTCAGTGGGATTGCTGGCTTGAACCTTGTCTGCTTGTCTGATAAGCTGACTGCAAGAATTTACCCCAATATGGGGTCGGTTGTAAAGCTGTGATTGAAGACCTAAAGCCCGTATCTCGGACGTCCCTCAGCGACGGCATTGTGGATCAGATTACCGGCCTGATCTCGAGCGGCGCGTTGAAACCGGGTGACCGGATTCCCTCCGAGAAAAACCTCTGCCAACAGCTCGGCGTAGGGCGGACGTCGGTGCGGGAGGCTTTGCGGTCGCTCTCGGTCATGGGGATCCTGGAATCGCGCGCTGGTGACGGAACGTTCGTGGCGAAGAGTACGGACCGCTGCCTCGAACGCGCTTTCCAATGGGGCCTGCTTCTCAATCCCAAGGTGGTCGAAGACTTGGTTGAGACCCGCCTGACGTTGGAATCGCATGCCGCCAGCCTTGCTGCCACGCGGGCCACGCAGGAAAACCTTCGTGCCATCGAATCGGCTGTTCGCGGGATGGAGGCTTCCATTGCGGACCCTGAGCGTTACTTGGAATTCGATATGACGTTTCACCTGGAAATCGCTCGCGCGACGCAAAACGGCATTTTGGAGAACCTGCTGAGCACCATTCGCGCCTACCTTCAGGCGTCAATTCGCGAGGCGCTGAGGCCTTCCCCCGGCCGCGATCCATCCCGCCGCGCGACCCTCTCCATTGCTCAACATAAGAAGATTCTGGAGGCCCTCCAGGCGAGGAACCCTGCTGCGGCGCGCCAAGCCATGAGCCGGCACATCCTTTCCCCGCGCACCGACCTTCTGCGGCGTCTCTCTAAGGCGAGGGCCGTTTGAGACCGTGACACGAGCCAACCATGTGTCCAGAAACGGTGCAACCTGTTAGGAACCGAAGGCTGACAAATCCAGGTGGTCACTTGTATGGATAGGCCGTTATACGGCAACTTGAATTGTCGGGAGGCGCTTCGGCCCGAGGCAAGGGCCTTGAGATTCATGGGTAAACTGTAGGCGACTGGGGAGGATCGATTTCCATGAACCCCGCTTTGGCACGGTGAAGGTAATGCCTTCTGCTGCATTAATGGCGGGCGACCGTACTCTACAGTTGGGGGTACTGTATTTGCCCCAGCCGTCGTGTAACGGAATTCGAGCCCGTCGATTGATCACGACCACTAGGCGGCAGCGGTATCTTCCGCTCTGGCGCGCTCGAAAACGGCGCTGGCGATCTGAGACATATCCTGAAGAAAGCCCTGCCACTTCGCCGGCTTAATTCTTCGTTGCTGAGCAACGAACACCAGCCACGGACCTCCCCCATTGAGCCGAAAACTCCTGCGGGCATAGCTCGAAACGATCAGGTCAATGACCTGCCGGTCGAACATGCGCCGGAGCCAATTGTGGTCAACGCCGATAAGGGCAAAACGCCTGGAGAACTCCGGGGCTGACAATTCCACGAGATTAGAATACGAAGAATTCGGCTGGAGCAAAGGCTTCCTGCTGAGGTCAAAAGCGGGAACCCGGCGTTGGGTGCTGGCGAAAGCGACCACCGTGCTCCGTGTATAGCAGTCGAAGATCACGGTTCGCATGCCCGACACGGTTCCTTCCATGAAGTTCCTGGCCCAACGGGTCCAAATCAACAGTGTGCCGGGTAGGTGCAAATCCTCCAGAAAGTTCGGCTTATCCGCCACAAAGAAAAAACCCATCTCCGCCGCAACCGCCTCCAGGGCCCGGGTGCGGCGCTTGGGAGCTCCGGAGGTTATAATCCCGGTCAAAACAATGAATCCGACCAGGAGAGCGAAAAAAACCAGTGAAGCTATGATGCCAGGGTCCATACTAAACCTCCCGCCGGGTTTTACTCCTTGACCAATTCCACGCGACGGTTCTTGGCGCGGCCTTCGGGCTTGTTATTGTCATCAATGGGGCTGCTGTCGCCAAAGCCGGCCGAGCTCAGCCGATTAGCCGCGATGCCGGCTTTTACCAGCGCCGCCACCACCGCCGCGGCGCGCGCCTGGGAAAGCTTGACGTTGTATTCGTGCGTCCCCACGTTGTCGGTGTAGCCGTTGATGGAAAGCTTGAGGTCCGGAGACAGCTTCAACATGCGAAGCACTTCATTAACGGTGGGCTTACTCTCCGGCTTGATGATGGCCTTGTCGAAATCAAAATTGATGTAGATCGTCACGCGGCCATGGCGATCAATCTCCGCCTTAAGTGCTTCGGCGGAAGTGGGCCCGGGGGGTGGCTGCACCAGTTGCAAGCAAACCGAATTCGTCTTCCCATTTGCGTCCACACCCTTCACTTCCAGGGCCTGCGGCGTGAGCGGCGCGTTGGCAGGCAGGGTGAGCGAGAATTTGCTATCCGCCAAGCCATCCACGTTTACCGAGGCGGGAGCGAAGCTGGCTCGCATGCCCTCCAAGCCGGGGTTCGCCTTTACGGAGAGACTGACCGTGCCCTTATAGCCCTGGTTGGAGAGCAGCGAGAGCGGATAATCGTAGCTGCGTCCGGGCTGGAAGGGCTGGGCCAGGAGACTGGTATCGGTGGTCACCACAAAGTCGCCAATGCGCGCGGCGCACGGCAGGTTATCCGGATCGAACCCCTGGGCCAGCTCGCGGGCGGCCATGAGATCAAAGCCGGCGCTATCCGTCATGTCACGATCGAACCCGCTGTAGATAATCAGGCCCCGGCCATAATGAGCGTAGGTATGAACGAAGCCGAAAACGTTGTTCACGTTCCGCACCACCATGTGGCCGCACCAATGAGGATCCCATTCCGTCAGGGTGTTGGAGTCACCGAGCTCGTTATGGTAGTCACCGGAATCTTTTTCCCAGGCGGCAATGTCGATGAAACCCGGCCGGGCGGGCTGGCCGTGTGCCATCCAGTTCTGTTCCACGAAGCGCAGGAACGTGCCTTGAGCCGCCTGGCCTCCGGGGTTGTCGGTCTTGAGGTGGTAGGGTAGCCAGTCATAATTGGGCCCGGGGGCGCAGCTATCAGCGTCGTGAATGATCAGTTTGTGGCCATCCGCAACCCAGGAGGGGAGGGCGCGTTCGAAATTGGTTATGGACAGTACGGGGTTTTTCGGGCAAGTCTGGTCCAGGACCACCGTATCGTAGCCGCCCTCGGGGTTGAGCATCCCGGGCGTAACTTGGCTCTGCGGAATGATGGTCAGGTCCAACCGCGCGCCAATTGCGAGATCAGGATACTTCTGGCGACGGAGAGGTTCATTCTTCCAATTTACGGCCGCGTAGCGGGCGCCTCCCCCAAAAAGGGCCAGGACATGATTACTTTCACCGTGACCGGGGGCGAGCGTGGTGGGGTTCACTGGCACACAAGCAGGAAGCGCTTCGGCAGCCGCCACTGGGGTTCCAGCCGGCGCGGGATGGGGTCCCAGCAGGGCAGGGTGGCGAGCGAGGACTGGCGTGTAGCCAGCGCGCTGCGCTTCCATCACCTCGAGTTCATTTAGAGCAAACTCTTCTCCCCCACCGTTGTTGCGCAGCAGCCGGAGCTTAAGGTATATCGCCTGCACGGGGTCAAAGCTTATGGTGCTCTCCGCCTGATCGGGCAGCGCCGCGGTGGCCACGCGCGTGAAGCCCCCGGTTGCGCCGCTGGCGGATACCCACACTTCAACGTCGTGTGGCGTCAACGCACCAACGCTCACGATCTTGACCTGGTTAATGAGCACCGATTCATGCCCGGCGAATGACAATACGATCTCTTTCGGTCCGGGGTCGGCAGTGGATCGCCACCAGGTCTCGGTGTCGCTATCGATAAGGTTCAGCAAATTCTGCTGTCCCTCCGCATCGTTCACCGCAACCCCGGTGGCGCTCTCCACCTTGCCGCCCCACTCGAGGGCCGCGACATTGCCGTCGAATTGCGGCGATGCCGATTGGCCCTGCGGGGTCGCCGGTGCGCCGCCCGACGCCGGTTGGGTGGTTGGCGATGTTGCCGGTCCCCCCGCTGCCGGGGAGGGTTCCCCCGCCGCCGACCCGCCCGCGGTGCCGCCTCCCACTACGCCCCCTCCGGCTAGACCCGCAGAGGGATTCACCCCATTACGGCTGGCCCACCACCGAAACCCCACGTAACCCAGGCCCACAGACACCGCGACTAAAACCACTGCGGCTATGACCACCCCTATAAGCTTCTTCATAAATCCTCTCCAGATTGCGTTGGGTTATGACATCGAAATTGTGTCTTCCCCGTGCGATTGAACCCACGGTAGGGGGCGGCATGCGCGCCGGAGCGGCCCTCGACGCCCCACATCGTCCGCTCTCCCGAACGGCCGAGGTCTGCCTCGCCTTATTTCCCGCAACGAAGCAGGAAGTGGTTTTCCAACGAATCAGGATTGGGCGATTCGATGTTCAAGCGAATCCAGCCGTTATAGCTCGAAAACTCGGAGGTGTTGGCGCCCACACGCCATTCGGTGTAGATGGTCCGCGGCTCGCCGGCGGTGGGGAGCTGGAGGGTTAACGGAGTGTGAAACACCTTGCCATCACTCCGTTCAAACCAGTAGATCACGGGCGTCGGCTCGGTTCCCGCCACCTCCCATCCCAACTTGAGGGTTACCGGGCAAGGGCCGGTATAGACATGGTTCGTGGGCTGCCCGTTCGCCTCCATGGTCGTCTTGAGTTCACGGCCGGTGTGGACGGTTCCCCGCCCCCCTGCGGTATCGAATCCAGCCCCCGCGTTGGCGCCACAGTGGATGGTGAAGGGAATCCTTTGGGAAGCTGGATCGGGCGATTTGATATCCAGTTGCGCCCAACCGCTGTAATTGGCAAATTGCGGTTGATTGGCACCCACCGCCCATTCCACATGGGCGTCCATGGTGCGATTGGCCCCCGGGAGATTAAGGGTGAGCGGGCTGGAGGAATGGACGCCGTCACTCCGACTCGTCGTATAGACCACAGTGGCAGGTTCTTTACCCAGTATACCCCAGGCAAACTTAAGGTTTACGGGACAAGGGCCCCAATAGTTTTCACTGGGGAGAGGACGCCCGTTGGCAGATGTAGCCCACCCGCCCACTCGCACCTGCGCGCGAGCCGCCGTCGCAACCCCTGACGGGATGACCAACAGGAAAACAAAGCTCCAGGCATGCTTATATCTATTAATGTTCACGATGATCTCCTTTCGTAAGAGAGTCCTACCACTTGCTGTAATTCCCCTGCGAAGAACGGTGAGGCATAGCGCGAGGCGCAAGGGGCGGCGCCAAGTGCCGGCGCGAAATCACCGGCCGCGCCGCGCCGGCTCACGGTAGTGTGAACGGATGCTTCTCCTCTCGATTGAACCCGCGATAGTAAAGAGTGAGTTTTGTGGCCCCCGTGGGCACCTGGTAAGCAACTTCGAATCGGCCGCGGCCGTGGGCGGGCACCACGCTATTTTCGACGAGGGGGTGAGCAAGCTTTTCCAGTGAACCGGTGTCCACAAGGATTTCCTCCTCCCCGTTCAGAAGTTTCAACTGCTCGCCCGTCTGGAACTCGATTCCCTGGTCGACTTTATTCACCAGGGTGAGGTCGAGAACCAGGAAACGCTTTCCCTGTTCCGGCTGCACATCCCCGAGATTGGAAGCGGCGCGCATTCCATGAATCTGCACGTCCAGCGTGTCGGCGTCCGCAATCGTAAACAGCACGGGCGGCGGACTTGCGGCGGCGGCTGCCCGTCCTCCGGTGCTCGTGTTGGGCAAATTCAGCTCCAGGGGGGGATAGCCGGGAAGGGTGACCACCAAGGCTAAAGCCCCGTGTTGCGCCGGGACAGCAAAGACCAGCGAGCCACGCTGGAGAGTGCCCGGCAGGAATTGCACTGTGCCTTTGAATTGGCCCGGGGCGCTCACATCCTTGGCGGGAGTGAAGGTCACGCCTTGCGGGTCGCGGAGATAAGCGTAGTTTTCCAGCTCCACTTGCACCAGGCTGCCCTCCGACTTCCCCGTGCAGCCCAATTGCACCACGGCGTACATGTCGCCGCCCGACGCGGCCATGTTCCCCAGGCTCGCGACTTGTTGCACGCCATAGGCGCTGAGTTCCAGAACATTGTTTTTCACGGGTCCGGCGATGGGAGCGGCGGCCGCGGGCGGTCGGCCGTAGAGCGGAACATCGAAGCTTCCCATCGAGGTGTCGAGGTAGCGGAAGAGTACGCTCGCCACCCCACTCGAAGGGATCTCGTAGACCAACTGCCCCCTCACCTCGGCGTTAAGCTCGGGCACCATGATCTGCTCGACCGGCAGGGGATGCTCTGCCGCTGATTGCGCATCACTAATCACCGCCGTGTCCTGGCCGTTGATCACCACGAAAGCATGACTCTTGACGTCGGGAATCAAGTAGGGCGTGGGTTTCATCACGTAGTCGTCAGGGTTTTCGCTTTTTTGTGCCTGCCCTCCGCCAAAGCCCAATCCAGCCGCGCCGTTGGTTCCGGCCGCATCATCCTGATGCTTTGCCACCTTGGTAAGGGGAATAATGTTCCTCCAAACCGTGTCAACCACCAGGAAGGCCTTTTCTGCCGGAGGGGTGCGCGAACCCAGCGTGCTGGTAACCGTAAAGCTGGGAATGGAAAACTCCACCGCCTGGTTCTTCGCCTGCCCGGCCGGATTGTAGGTCTTTGCTTCGAGAGGCGGGCCGGCTGGTTCGCCCGCAGGTCCGCTCGGGCTCGCGGCCGATGCCAGCGCCCCACCGGCTGCCGTTGCATCCGCCGGTCCCACCGAGCGCCGGCAGGAACTGCAGGCAGAAGCAGAAAGCGCAAGTGAGAGCGCGATGAGTTTTGCAAGGGTAACAAAAGTTGTCTTGGTCATAGCTCCCCCCCTTTAACCAAGGGGCCCCCTAGTTCCCCCCCAGTCCCCTGGTAAGAGCGCACGCCCCGCCACGGACGGGTGAACTACATCTTCTCTTTGCAGGCAGCTCCCATCCCCGGCCCCCCAGCGGCGGTGGCTGCCCATTCCGCAATCAGCTCTCTCAGGTTCTTGATGATCTTCTCGTCCACCTTCGACAATTCCAAGGAACTCATAGCCTCGTCGGAAAGTTCCTTGATGGCTTGACAGGTCACGCCAACGACGCATTCACCCAGGTCCCCGCCGCCTTTCAGGGTGGGCAGATGCCCCCCGCCATAAGGCAGCGCACTTCCATCAAGCACCGTGTAGGGGCCGGAGGGCGGGACCAGTTGGTCCGCCATACTCAGCATGAAGCAGCCGGTCAGGCCACCATAAAACCTGCCGAAGATCTCAGCAATCGGACGCACCTTCTCTTGCAAAGTCGCGGTCTCAGACATGTCCTGCGCGCCCCCCGATTCCATCTTCCCCAGCGCATATCCGGTTGAGGAATCAATGCTCCACCAGCCGAAGGTCTGAGTTTGATTCAAAGCGACGAGGCGCATGGGGACAACCAGCGTGCGTCCCTGAGCGAGTTCGTCTGCCAGAACACGTTTGATGGCGGGAGGAAGAGTGAGGGAATCAAGCGCCGATGCCTGCGCCGGGCCCACTGCCTGCAATGGAACTCCCTGGTCGCTTGCCGCTGCGAACAGTGGGACGGTGTTGAAATCGGCACGCCCGCTCGTGAAGAAACGCTCGAGGGCGGTATCCGCAATGCCCGTCTCGAGGGCCAGTTGGCGAGTTTCTTCGCCCTCGCCGATGAAGCGCAAAGGCGCATTAATCAGGTCAATGCCTTCCCGGTAGCGCCGCGCACCAGCGGGCTTCGACCAGTCTGCCACCATAAATCCGTGGCGCAGGAAGAGCAGCCGTGGCCGCTCGTAATAGCGTAGAACACCAGCGGCGCCTTGATGGCCAAGCGCGAGTTGGCCCAAGTCGCTCGCGAAGGCGAACTTCAATAGTTCCGGAGGCAGCGCCGGGCCCGCCAAGTCATCCGCGCCGAAGTCGTGGCCCAAGTAAACCTGTCCGCGGGCCTTTTCCTCCATGGACTCCTGCGCCTTCATCGTTTCTAACTGCGTCTGGAATACGCTGAGGACATGTGGCGTGCCCACGGAAATCGTGCCGTCCCATACCTGCATGAGCAACGCGCGAAGGCTACGGTCATCTTCCATTCCGGCTTGCAATCGGAACGCCCCTTCCTTCCCTTCCAGGCGATCCAGGATGACGCGCCGGGAAATCGCGTCCACCAAGTTTGGCCCCTTGGTGGCAAAATCGACGTAGAGCCGCGCCAGCACCTCACCGGTGAGATTGCCCTTGGGTTGAGGTTGGGGCTTTTGCGGCTTTGCTTCCTCCTCACCACCACCGAGGCCGCCAAGCAGTCCGCCGCTGACTCCTTCCTGGCCTCCCGTGGAAGGCGCCTCGGCTGCGGAGCCTCCCTCTCCGCCTTCCCGCGGGCGAATCTGAAAGACCTTCCTCTCCGGGCTGTCGTCGCCTACCACCAGGCCGGCCTGGTACAGGTCTGCATCCCCGCTCAACGATCCCGGCTCGACGATTAACCGAATGTTCTTCCCCAGCAGATCCGTGGCCTTCATCTCCTTCGATACCAGTTCCTTGCTTGTCACCTGTCCGTCTTTCAGGAATTCGGCCACGATGCGAATGCCGATTCGCTGTACCAGCTCATCCGGCAGGCCGTCAGGTTCGAAGGTGTTTGTCGCGTCCGTGAGCTTCTGCCCCATCTGGGCGTCAGCAAGACTGGGATCAAGGTCAGTGGTCTGGTCGTTGATCGTCGCCTGAACCCAATAGTGGTCCTGGAGAATCGTCAGTTGGTCCGGCGCCGCATCCCTTCCCACCAGCAGTCCCGCTTTTCGCAGTGAAGACTGAATAAGTTGGGAGCTTTGCCCGATGCCTTGTTGGACGACCTTGGCCTGCTCGCCACCGCGCCGTCGTACATCCACAACTGCTTGCCTCTGCTGGTCACTTAAAGCCGGAGAGGGAAGGGTGGCGGGCAGTGACTTCACGATAAGCTCAATCGCCGTGGGACCGGTTGCGATGTGGTGCAGCAGGGTTTCCATTTGAGCTTGTGAAAGCCTTCCCTGGGCAATCTTCGCAGAAATCCCTTGCTGCTTTAGCAGGTTCGCCAGCAGTAAGGAACGATCCAGGGCGTTTCCGCCGTGCGTTAAGAACGTACCGGTCGCCCCCTTCATGATTCCCGGATAAGGTTCCAGCGCCACCTGGTCACGCACGTATTCAAAAGCCGCTTGGGGGGTTGTAAGCGACTGCGCCAGCGCATCATGATCGGTGAGGGGCTTGGGGAAAGCATCCAGGAATGCCTGTGCCCGCGTCATCCGGCCTTGCAACTCCGCTACTTGGGCATCATAGGTTTTTTGCTTTTCTTCCGGCGAGAGCTTGCTGACGGCAAGCGCCAAATCCGTGGGCTTGGCCGCCGCGTTCGTTCCACCCCTGGTGGTGAGGACGTACGTGGCAAAGTACCACCCCGAGGCTATCCCGGCAACGATCAACACCAGCACCACCGCGATTACCACCCCGATCATTTTTCCTTTTTGACGATGTGGCATTGGCGCCTGGGTCCCCAAGGGAGTTTCGGGAGATTGATTGGATGTTCCCATATGCAGTTGTCCTTTCCAGCCAAGCAGCATAGGCATTCGGAGTCAGAAAGGCGCGCCCTTCGCCAAGGCGTCGTACATAATTTGGGCTGTTCGCGTGACTGTGACAGAGGTGATGATTTGCGCACGTTGTTTGCTGGCCATACTGCCCACCAGGGGGATAATCGCCAGCACGGCCAAGGCACGCATGGATGCGAAAAACAGGGGCCTTTCGGGTTCATCGCCAACCCTTGTAGCAGAAATTGAGGGAGCGGTTCCGACTCAGAAGGAGGGCCCACGGTCCATGCCACCGCGGAGGCCCGCGGAGCCGCGATGATTAAACTCTCAAACTACCGACCGCGCCAGTGGTCACATCATTTGCGCTGGAGGCTTCAAAGCCTAATCAGAACGAGCGATTCGGGCGGATTGGAACACGCACTTCAAGGCTTGTCAAGGTGAATGCGATCGGCGCGGGACAACATGTCGGAGAAATCTATTTCCGGACTGACAAAATGGGCGAATGAATTAGTTGTCATAATACAGCTTACAGCACACCATAACGCGAGACGCTGGACCCGGCGAGCCGGCGCGGTGAATGTCATGACGTAGCTTTGCCCGGCCCGTGGCGGGGCGTTGCGATCGTTGTGGATGTACCACAGTGCACTTCAAGTCCTCTTATAGAGGACATTTGCGCTCGCACAGCACTCGTCAGGATAAATCGCGAGTTGTACTGTTTACCCACCACAGTCCACTTTGCCGGTAAGTCGCCTAACCGTAGATGTGGTACCCACGTTCGCTTGCTGATTTGTCCTGGATGACGCACTCGGAATATGCGCTAGGAGCGGGTAGCGCGTCGCCGTTTGCCTTCCTCCGCGGTTCTTAACATGGGAACGTCAACCATGATATTAGCATCCAAACATGAAACCCCATGGACGGACGAAGAGCCCCAGACGAACGCAAAGAACGCGTACGTCTGCGCTACCCGCTCGCGCGACCCAAAACGGCATTCTGGAGAACCTGCTGAGCACCATCCGCGCCTACCTACAGGCGTCGATTCGCGAGGCGCGGAGGCCTTCCCCCGGGCGAGATCCATCCCGCCGCGCGACCCTCTCCATTGCGCAACATAAGAAGATTCTGGAGGCCCTGCGGGCGAGGAATCCTGCCGCGGCGCGCCAAGCCATGAGCCGGCACATCCTTTCCCCGCGCGCCGACCTTCTGCGGCGTCTTTCCAAGGCAAGGACCGTTTGAGACCGTAACACGAGCCAACCATGTGTCCAGAAACGGTGCAACCTGTTAGGAACCGAAGGCTGAAAATCCAGGTGGTCACTTGTCTGGATAGGCCGTCAAGGTGGTTGGTTGAAATGTCCAGCTAACCAACTGGTTCTTGCGTTTCCGAACCAGAAACAACTGACTGGCGGCACCTACAACCTGGTCAAATGAGCTTGAAGGCTTTTCGTAGTTGATGCAGTTTTGTGCGCTCCCACGAGGGGAAACTCGAAGGGTCACCTCGGAAGCAAATCCATGCTTCAGCGAGTAAGTCGCCGATCGGTTTGGAGCCCGGATTGTACGAATGGAATCCCGCGTTCCGGAAGAGTTGACCGACTTCAGCCGCCAGTTCACGAATCAAATCCAAAGGATAGGCAATCCGAAAGTTCTGAGGTTCTTTAGCCCCAACCGTTCCCGTTAGTTCTTGCCACTGGCTCTCAATTTGGTACGCTGACGGGTCACCTGAAATCAGTTTCAGCATTTCGATGATAGCCTGTGTCCTCGCAGCATCAGCCGGATGTGAGTTGGAAATCCCAAACAGGTCCGTGCTCATGCGTGCGCACAACCTGAGATTAGCCCAGGCAAAGCTAGACCCCGCTGCGAATGTGGCAAACCAGTCGCAGGCAAATTCAAGGATCCAATCCCCCAGCCAAAGTCCGCGATATGTATTTAGTTCCTCTATCGCCTTCGCTGTCCAGCCGTGTCGACCAGCATCATGAACGGCGCTCGCGAAATGCTTACTGACGCGTCTCCGCAAAGGTTGAAGCAGACGTACTGGATCTCTCGCAAGAATGAAGTGGCCGAGTTCGTGGTAAAGGTCCGCCCAAGCCAGGAGATGGGTTGCCTCACCATGTGGAACAAGGATCAGGTCCATGCCTGGCACGGAGAAGTAGTATTGAGAACTCATTGCGGCACATATCGGTGCGGGGTTTGAAAACCCGGACTCCTGGCAAACTGCGCCCACCACTCTCGTTAGGAACCGATCTTCCAGGCGGAAGCGGCTCAATGCAAAGAGAGGTCCTTCTTCTACCACTTGGGCCAACTCCGAGAGACGTTTGAAGGTGTGGTAGAAGTTCTTGGCAAAATCCGGCTTGCCAATATCGGGGTCAGTCAGAACAGACTCAATCCTGGCCTTTCCCTGACTCACCAGCCGCCAAATTTGCTGACGGC
>Ga0326728_10003375_pt1 | contig 49912 bp, 41 predicted proteins | sample MB3enrmetagenome_FD_207602 | JGI IMG/M metagenome (GOLD analysis project Ga0326728, IMG submission 207602) | Lab enriched peat soil microbial communities from McLean, Ithaca, NY, United States - MB31MN | ecosystem: Environmental > Terrestrial > Soil > Wetlands > Peat | place: USA: New York... | reverse complement strand
CGCCATGGAAAGCGTGACCAAGGCTCCGACCAACAGCACGTGGGTGACGGCGGACAAGGCCACGCCGCTCTTGGTGTAGTTGTAGTCTCCCCAGATCTCCCGAACTTTTACCGGCCGGGCAGTAAGCCGAACGGGAGGGAGTTTGGGCGGAAACAAGGCATAGCTGATACCAGCGGCTAAGCGCGCCCACAAACTCTGATCGTTGGAGTTCTGCACCGCAACCAAGTTGACGGTGTCCCTGATATTCACCAGTTCCCGCGGGGTGAGCGGGCGCGAGGTCAAGGTCAAAGGCGGCAGTCTTTTGGGAAAGAGAAAATCACGCAGGTTCGTCTTCAGCGACCGCCACAACCCGAGATCGCTGAGATCTTGAACCGACAAAAAATCCAATCCACGCTCATGGATAGGTGAGTCAAAAGTTGCCATAGCGGTTCCGGGTTCGGCCCTTCTCCAGTCTGACGACAAGGAACGGTATACTCATACCCTACCTGGGTGTAGCACCTTTCTTGCCAAGTTGCATTTTCCTTCCCAGCCTGAGCCGGGAGCCTGAAAACCGTAATGAATCCGGTTCTCCGGGCGCTCCACCTGCTGAAACTGAGCGCCCAAATACCATTTCTTAGATGCTGCCATACCCAGATGTGCTCAGATTTTCTCAGGAGCGTAGCACATTCCGTTACATGCCACACTCAGTACAAACCCCGAGGCCGCAGTCCAGTTGCGTGCGGGATGTGCAAACTTTTTCGCCTTTTCAGGGCCCGCGATGCCGCAGGACATGGAATCAGCCGCCCGCATCCAGGCAGGCACGACCGGCGGTTTTTACACGCTTCCCTATATAATTGGCGCTATCTGACAACATGGAGATAAGCACGGGTGCCGCTAGAACTTAAGTCCACGCTCAACCTGCCGAAAACGAATTTTGCGATGAAGGCCAACCTCCCGCAGAACGAGCCTAAGATGCTGGCCCGCTGGGAAAAGATGCGCTTGTATGAGGCGATTCGCGCGGCGCGGCGCGGGGCGCCCATTTATGTGCTGCATGACGGGCCGCCTTATGCCAACGGACCCATTCACCTGGGCACGGCCATGAACAAGTGCCTCAAGGACTTCATCGTCAAATCCAAGACGATGGCCGGGTACGATTCGCCCTATATCCCCGGCTGGGACTGTCACGGCCTGCCCATCGAGATCAAAGTGGATGACATGCTCGGACGCAAGAAACTGGAAATGGCCCCCATCCAGGTGCGCAAGGAATGCCGGCAGTACGCGGAGAAGTACCTCGACCTGCAGCGCGGCCAGTTCAAGCGCATCGGCGTCTTCGGGCAATGGGACCGGCCGTACATGACCATGGTCCCGGATTACGAGGCGGCCATTCTGGAAGTGTTCTTCGCCTTCTTCGAAAAAGGCATGGTGTACAAGGGCTTGAAGCCGGTGTACTGGTGCATTCACGATCAGACGGCTCTGGCCGAAGCGGAGGTCGAATACGAGAACCACACCAGCCCGAGCATCTGGGTGAAATACCCGGTAACCAGCGATCCGGGGCTGATCGATCCGGCCCTCAAGGGCAGAAAAGTATCCACTATTATCTGGACTACCACCCCCTGGACCTTGCCGGCGTCATTGGCCGTGGCATTCCATCCGCAAGAAGAATACGTAGCGCTGGCGAAGGATGGGGAGACGTATATCATCGGCGAAAAGTTGCTCGCGGAAGTACTGAACAAGACTGGCCTGGAAGGCGCCCAGTCCATCGCTCATTTTCCGGGAAGCAAACTGGAGCACACGACCTTTGCCCATCCCTTCCTGCCCGACCGTAAGATCCTGGGCGTTCTGGGCGATTACGTCACCATGGACCAGGGGACGGGCGCCGTACACACCGCGCCTGCGCACGGAGCCGACGACTTCTACACCGGACAAAAATACGGTCTCGATCAGACCTGCAATGTCGACGAGGGCGGGCATCTCCGGAATGGCCTGCCCGAATACGACGGGATGACGGTCTTCAAAGCCAATCCGGCGATTGTGGAGCTGCTGCGCGGGCGCGGCGTGCTCCTGCATTACGAACAGATCGAGCATTCTTATCCGCACTGCTGGCGGTGCCATAATCCGGTGATCTTTCGCGCCACGGAACAGTGGTTCATTTCCATGGAAGCGGAAATGAAAGGCACGCTCGGCCAGCAGGAAGGCACGCTCCGGACGCGGGCCTTGCAGGAAATCCAAAAGGTGAAATGGGATCCCGCCTGGGGCGAGGAACGCATTTCGAACATGATCGCCACGCGGCCCGACTGGTGCATCTCGCGCCAGCGCATCTGGGGAGTTCCCATCGCGGTGTTCTTCTGCGAAGGTTGCGGCCGCATTCTGAACCAGCCGGCAGTGAATCGGGCGGTGGTGGATCTGTTCCGGCGCGAGGGCGCGGACTCGTGGTATGTGCGCGATGCGGCGCAGATCGTGCCCGCCGGCACTAAGTGCTCCGCCTGCGGCAGCGCGCAGTTGCGCAAAGAAATGGACATCCTGGACGTCTGGTTCGAGTCCGGCTCGAGCCACGCCGCGGTGCTGGGACATGGCGACGATCTGCCCTGGCCGGCGGACTTGTATCTGGAAGGCGGCGACCAGCATCGCGGGTGGTTCCACTCTTCCCTGCTGTGTGCTGTGGGATGGCGCGATCACGCCCCTTATCGGGGAGTCGCCACCCATGGCTGGACCCTGGATGCCCAGGGACGCCCACAATCGAAGTCGCTCGGCAATGTGGTCGATCCGGTCGACGTTGCCAGCCGCCTGGGCGCCGAAGTCGTGCGGTTGTGGGCGGCCTCGGTGGATTTTCGCGAAGACGTGCACGGTTCGGAAGAACTCATGCAGCGGATCGCCGAAACCTATCGCAAGGTGCGGAACACCTTCCGCTTTATTCTCGGCAATCTGCACGGCTTCGAACCGGCCCGGGACATGGTGCGCTTCCAGGAAATGGAGCCTTTCGATCAATACATGCTGGGCCAGGCCTGGGAGGTGGCCAGACAAGCACTGCAATGGTACGAGGAGTTTGCGTTCCACAAAATCTATCAGCGGGTAAACCAGTTCTGCGTGGTAGACCTGAGCGCCGTCTATTTCGACGTCCTGAAGGATCGTCTGTATACCTTTGCGCCCAAATCGCGCGCCCGGCGTTCGGCGCAAAGCGCTATCTGGCTTATTGGCGAAGTGCTGGTGCGGTTGCTGGCGCCGATCATGAGCTTTACCGCCGAGGAAGTCTGGCAACATCTTCCCCCTGCGGACGGGCGTCCGGAAAGTGTGCACCTGGCGGAATTTCCGTCCGCTAAAGAGATCACCATGACCATGCCGGCTGGACAGCAGGCCGATTGGGCCATGTTGCTGGAGTTGCGAGCCGAAGTGTTACGGGCCCTGGAAGAGGCGCGGCAAAACAAACTGATCGGAAGCGGCCTGGAGGCGCAGGTGAAGTTGACGGCGGCCGATCCCGCTTATTCGGTGCTGGAGCAAAACGCCAAGCAGTTGCGGGCTTTGTTTATCGTATCCCAGGTCAACCTGGCGAAGAATGAAGCCGCGGAGGCCCCGCTCAAGGTGCAAGTCAGCACAGCGGCCGGCCAGAAGTGCGAACGATGCTGGAATTATTCCCCGCATGTCGGCGAGGATAAGCGCTATCCAACGGTTTGCGAACGGTGCAGCGAGGTATTGCGGGAGATTGAAAGCGGGACGAGCGGATCGGAGGGGGGCGCCGCGGCCGCCCGGTAAAAAACCCAACACAGAACCGCAGAATCGCGGAAAAGAGACAACAGGGAATTTTTTCTGCGGTTCTGCGGTTCTGTGTTGGGTTTGGTCTTCCGTTTCGCTGATATCATGAAAAAGATGGATTTCTGTGATGCGTAAGTACCACTTCTTAATTGCGTTCCTGGTGGTCGTGGCAGACCGCATGGCGAAGCGGCTGGTGACGGAGAAAATCGCGCTTCACGACAACATCGTCGTGATTCCTAATTTTTTCCGCTTAACCCACGTCCAGAACCGGGGAGCCGCGTTCGGTCTGTTCGACAATTCACCCCATGAATGGAAGATCACGGTCCTGGTGTTCTTTTCCGTGATTGCCCTGATGGTAGTGGCGGCGCTGCTCTGGCGCAGCAGCCGTTCTTTGAGCCTGACGGGAATCGGCTTGTCACTCATATTGGGCGGGGCCGCAGGAAATTTGTGGGACCGGCTGGTCCATAAGCACGTAGTCGACTTCCTGGATTTTTATGTAAGCGGCTATCACTGGCCGGCGTTCAACCTGGCGGACAGCGCCATCGTAGTCGGCGCCATCCTGCTGATGGCGGAAATCGCCTTCGCCAAGCAGCCGCAGGAAGCAACTAAGAAACAAGTTGGAATCTAGAAGAAGGAAGACAGAAGTCAGGAGTCAGAAGAAAAATGGCATGTGCCCTTGGCCTTCTGTCTGCTGACTTCTGTCTTCTGACTTCCTCTTCTCACGGCGTTCCATACAGCCGCTTGTAGATAGCGGCATTGCGCAGGATGGCCTGCACGTACTCGCGAGTTTCGGTGAACGGGATGGATTCTACAAACCCCTCCGGCCCGTTGCCGGGCCCTTCCGCCAGCCACTCCTGCACCCGTTCTGGACCTGCGTTATAGGCGGCCAGCGCGTACTCCGTTTGCCCGGCGAAGTGATCCAGCAAACCGCGAAAATAGCGGGTACCGAGCTGCATATTGAGATTCGGGGTAAGGAGCTGATTAGTGGAAAACTTGCTTACGCGCATCTCGCGCGCCACTTTTCGCCCGGTTTTCGGCAGCAGTTGCATCAGGCCGAGCGCATCGGAGCGCGAAACGGCACCCGGATTGAACTCGGACTCCTGCCGGATCAGGGAAGCCACCAGGAAAGGATCCAGCTCATTGTCTTGCGCGTACTTTTTCAAGGTAGGCCAGTAGGGGCGGGGGAACAAGGTTTCCCAATAGGGACGCGGCAGAGCGTTCAGCTCCAAGGTGAAGTAGCTGGGGATGGCGCGCTTGAGGGTTTGCAGGGCGCGATATTGCAGGCCATCTTCCTGATAATAGCGGGCTATCTGCAGGGTGGCCCAGAGCGTACCCTCCGCCGCAGCCGCACGCAACTCTTTGACCGCCAAATCGGTCATGCCCCCGTTGTGCAGCAGCAGGCTCTTGTGATAGCGGATATTATCCGCCGGGGGTTCGGCCGCTTCCCCGGCCAGATCCGGAGCGGGGCTGGCGGCAGGGATGCGGTCTAAGACGGGATCGCGCACGGCGGCAACCTCGGACAAGGGCTGCAGGCGCCAGCGGGCCAATTCCGCGTAGTAGTACTGATGAAAGCGGTAGGTGATTTTCTGGTACCAGGCGCGCGCGCGGCCGGTGTCGCCCTCCTCCTCGGCCAGTCGCGCCCGCCAATACAAGGCTGCCGGCACTTCCGTCGACGTCGGGTACAAGGCGACATGCTCTTCGAAAGCGCGCTTGGCTTCCTCTTTGCGGCCTTGCCGCAAGGTCAGCCAAGCCGCCCGCCAGTGGGTATAGGAGGCGTGCCTGCCGTTCGGGAAACGCTGCTGCAGTTCGCGGTAATAGTCGATGGCCTTGTCGTAGTCTCTCCGCAGCAAATACATGTTTCCGCCCAGCAACAGCGCCTGCTCGAAGCTTTCGCTGGCGCTATTGGACTGGCGGAGATGCGCAATGGCGTCGCGGAAGCTGTCCTCATCGTTGGCGGAGCGAGCCATTTCCGCCAGGGCCAGCCAGCGCCGGCCATTGCTTTCATCCGTGGTTTCGGGAAGGCTTCCCAGTACGCTGTGGGCTTCGCGGTCATTTCCGCTGGTATGCAAAGCTACCCCCAGGGCAGCTTGGATCTCCAGGCGATCGCCGGGGGCGGCGTCGTTGAGCAAGACGCGATATTCGCGGGCGGCATCGGCATTATGATGTGCCTGCGCCAGCAGGGCGGCCCGGGCCTTGCGCTCGGCAAAAGTGACCGGAGGCAATCCCGGCTGGGCGCCCAAGCGGTCCAGTTCGGCACGGGCATCACCGGCTTCCGGCGCAAGCGGATAAGCATAGTAGACGCGGCGCCACGCCTCCGCCGCTTGGTTGACGTTGCCCAGCTTGGCGTAGGCTCGGCCAACCGCCAGTTCCATGTCCGGGCGGGTAGGATTCCGATATTTCTCCAGCAGGCGTACTGCCTCGCCGGAACGAGCCGCGGCGATCAGTGCCACGCCATAGGTATGCACGGCGTCCCGCAGGAAAATCGATTCCGGATACTTCGTCTCGAAGTCGCGCAAGGTGGCGATCACCGCGCCACTGTCCCCAAGAGCGCTATAGGAGATGGCAAGATAGTAATCGGTATACTCGCGCAGATCGCCGGCTCGAGGCTGCGCGCGTTTCAACGCTTCAATCGCCTGGGAATAGTCGTGATCAAGGAAGCGGGCATAACCCACCGCCAGCCAAGCCAGTGCTCCCGCATCCTCGCCAGCATGCTTGCGCGCGTAGGCTTCCACTCCCGCATAGGCGGCCGGGGAACGGTCATCGAGCAACTGCCGGGTCATAGGCTGCAAGTCCGCAGACGCGATGAAGGCGCGGGTCAGACGGTGCACCCGGCGCACCGTCGCGGCGCTCGGTTTTTTGGTTTTCGCCTTGCGCTTGCTGGGGGCGGCCTTCTTGCCGCTGGTTTGCGAGCTGCCGTCGGTTTGGGAAGTTGAAGCGCGCGCGGCAGTGGTTTGGGCTAATGTTGAGTTTAAGCCAAGCAGGATAATCGCCGAACTGAGAATGAGCCCTGGAATTTTCACAACACACCTAGTTTAACGCGGGAAGCTGCTGCCGAGCAGGTTAGGATCGTTATCCGCGAGGTTCCGGATCAATTCCTCCGTGAAGTAGTTACTGGCACTTACGGCGGTATGTCGATAGCGTTTGTCATAGCTTACACGGCTTTTCTCGATATCTTCCTTGAGCCGCGTATAAAGGTCACGGTGCTGCCTGCCCAGTGCGACTTTGTCCTGGTGGTAAAGCTTGATCTCATCTACCAGTAATTTGGCAAAGCGCCGGGCCTTGCGGTTCAGCTCTTCCAGCTCTGGCGACGCCATTTGCGGAACGGGCGCGGGCGCGGGTGCCGGTGCAGGCGGCGAATCGGCTGCTGTCCCATTTGCGGTTGCCGGCGTCAACCCGGCGTTGGGCACCGCGTTGTTCGGCTGGGCGGATTTCCGCAAGGCCAGCAGTTCGATCCAAGTGGCGGCGGCGCGAATCAGAGTTTCCAGAGCGGAACGATCCAGGGCGCCACCGCTTTGCGGCCCGGCATCGGCGTAAATGAGGGCAACGATCCGCTCGCGTACCGCCAGGGGGGCCACCAGGCATTGGCCGTTGAATGGCGCGCCCAGATTGCCCGCCAAACGGGAGTCGAATTCCGCCGCCGGACCATCCACCGACGCGCCTTGCGCAATTACGCGCTCGACCAATCCGGCAGTGACGTCTACGGTCAGCGAGCGGACGGCATCGTTTTCCTGAAATCCCCGTGCCTGCCAGCCCGCGGCCGAGTTGCCGCGCACCAGAAAGAGCGCCGCGCGGCCACAGAATACCGCCACGCCATCGAGTAAAGCCCGCAAGACGTCGGTTTGCGCCGGTGCGCTGTGGATGGCGGCCAAAGCGCTGTTGAGTTGCTCGACGCAGCCGTCCTTCACCAAGGACGGGAGCAAGGTTTGTAATTGCTGCATCACGCGCTCGACCACCTGGTCCCGGATGAGGGGAATTCCCGTGGTAAACACGTCATTGACAAGCTGTTCGAGGGTTTCCCGGATTGTCCTGGCGCCGGCCATCAGACACACAAAAAAATCAGCCTGTGTTGGCATATTGGGGCCATCACGCCCAGGTGTCAACGAATCGAACCGGCGGAATGATTACTACCGTGTATCCGAGGTAATTGAGCTGGTTCACCCCTACGGGTGCTTCGTGGCAGATCCGCCGGCATCGTTAAGATTGCCGCAGAGAGTACAATAACTTTTCGAACCGGCAGACGGGTGATTAAGCCAGCTTTAGTACTAAAATGTGAATCGGCGGTTACATGGGAAACATCCAACCCAAATTGAGTGAGGCAGTCAGCGAAGAGCTGATGCTGGTGAGGGCCGCAAAAGCCGGCGAGATGCGGGCTTTTGAGGAACTGGTCAAGCGTTACGATCGCAACGTCTTTCGCATTGTGCAGCACATCACTCAGAACCGCGAAGACGCGGAAGACGTGGTGCAAGATGCGTTTTTGAAGGCTTACCGCAATCTGGAGCAGTTTCAGGAGCAAAGCAAATTTTATACCTGGCTGGTGCGGATCGCGGTCAACGAAGCGCTGATGAAGTTGCGCCGCCGCCGTCCGGAGCGGATGATCTCGCTGGATCAGGAGGTCGAGACCGAAGAGGACTCCATGCCGCGCGAGGTGGCGGACTGGAGCCCGAATCCGGAGCAGCAATACACCCAGGCGGAATTGCGGGATATCCTGGGCCGCACCATACAAGGATTGCCCGCCGGTTTCCGGATGGTATTCGTTCTGCGGGACGTCGAAGGGCTTTCGACGGAGGAAACAGCAGAGGCTTTGGGATTGAGTATCCCGGCGGTGAAGTCGCGCCTGCTGCGGGCGCGCTTGCAGTTGCGCGAGCGCTTGAGCAAGTACTTCAATCGGCAGAAGGACGGAGATGGTAACCAGTGAACTGCTCTGATTTCTTGAAGGAATTGACCGACTATCTTGATGGATCGCTGGACGAGCGCACCAAGGAGGAATTGGAAGAACATCTTGCCTGGTGCCACAACTGCTTCGTGATCTGCAATACCACCCAGAAGACGATCGAGATTTACCGGGATTCAGAAATCTATGAGCTTCCTGAGGATCTGCGATCGCGATTGCGTTCCGCCATCATGCAGAAATGCGAGGCCAGCAAGCGCGCCAAGAGCTCCGGCCCCGAAGAAGTCTGATTCGTCCCTAACCCTTTCTCGCCGAGGCATTTCGGCGTTGCCGCTTCCCTTTTTCCACAGCCCCGTCCCTTTTGGCCACAGTTCCTGTTCCCCGTCTTTCCGCGAAACCTTTGGGTTAATACCCGAATCTAAGTAGGTGAGAGTACAAGCTACCTGAGAGTACAAGCAACCTGGGAAACAGGCTGGTGCAGGGCGCGGATGAGGGGGACATATGGTCAGCTTGATTGACATGCTGTTCGGTTGCTGCCACAGGCGACTGAGCTTTCCGCTTACCGCCAAGAACAGGCGTTCCTCCACCGCGGCCAAGCCAACTGGAACCTACGTGGTGTGCTTGAGCTGCGGGAAAGAGTTTCCTTACGACTGGCAGCGGATGAGGGTGGTATCTTCGGCAGAAGAGGTGAGCGATTCTCTGCCCGAGCCCGCAGGCGCGGTATTCAAGCGCACGGCATAAACTGGGATTTCTCTTTCGGGTAAGGAGTCCTCTGTTCCAAGCCAGGGCAAACCGTCTGCCAGAGCCCGCCCCCAACCCAGAACCGCAGAACGTGACGAGAGACCGGTTCCGAACCTAGTTCTTTCTGCGATTCTGCGTTGGGTGTTAAATCAAATAAAAAATTGCTTAATCACTCATCGCGACGATGGAGGGTGGGACGGTCGTCTCCGCTATTGCTCTGGTCGCTGGGCTTGGAGCCCCGACGCAAACTGGGAGAATTGTCCTTTTCCTTATCGGCAAGCTTATGCCGATTCTCCAGGGCGGCCAGGCGGGCCTTCACATCGTCAAACTCCGAGGTTGTGACCAGGTACTGATCACGCGCAGGCAATACGTGGGCAATTTCGTATTGGCTCTTTTCAATGCGATCGGGAGTTTGCGGATGGGTAGAGAACGCTTTGCCCAGGGTGCCCGGCTTCTTCTTCTCCTTGGCCTGAATCTTCTCGAAGAACGCTATAAATGCCTGCGGATCGTATCCGGCTTTGTACATATATTGCAGGCCCAGATAATCGGCTTCCGCCTCAAAGTTGCGGGAAAACGCCAAAAAGGTCATGGGCAGCCCAATGCCGGCCGCATTGTAGACGGCATAGCCCAAACCGCCACCCAGAAAAATCAAGGGGATCGAAGCAATATTGGCCATGTTTCCGCGGGTCATTCCCCGTGTAGCATGGCGCGCGGCCACATGGGCGATCTCGTGGGCCATCACCCCGGCCACTTCGGCCTCCTCGTCAGCCGCCAGGATCAGGCCGCTATTCACGTAAAAGAATCCCCCGGGCAGCGCCATGGCATTAATCTCGTTGGAGTCGATTACTTTGATCGTAAAGGGCACCTTGGCGTCCGAGTTGCGAACCAGGTTCTGGCCGAGACGATTGATGTATTCGTTTACCACCGGATCCTGGACCAGCTTCGCATGGGCCTCGACCTGCTGGGCATACTGCTTACCCATGCGCATCTCGCTTTCCAGCGAGTACCAATTGCCCAGACTCTTCTTGTCCGACCCGATTTTGCGGTTGCCAATGGCATCGACGTCGTTCTTGCCGCCGTCGTGGGTTTCTTTATCTGGCGTCTTGCTTTGTGGAACGTAATCGGGATCGTTTTGGCTTGGCGCCGCTTGCGGGGGCGATGATTGCGAATCCCCATTCGATGGATCCGCGGGTGGCTGGGCCGCAGGCGCTTGCGGGGTGCTATCCGGGTTGTTCTGTGCCCACGCGGGACACATTGCCAGACATAAAACCAGCGCAGATACCAAAAGCAGCGCGTGTGACTTCATACCTTGTTCCCTATGGCAATCTCAAAAAATGGAAAGGATAATCTGAGCACATTATACGCCCGGCCGAGTACCTGTTATAGCAAGGACAAAACGGGCTGGCAGGCACACTGGCTCGTCTATGTAAACCCGAGAATGTGGTAGAAGTTACGTTCTGGTCACTTGGAAGCTTGCCGGGTGGGAGCCAGCCGAAGAATCTCAATCTCGCGCGCCTGCCAGTCCCCGTGCCTGCCGAGTTCAGCCAAGACTCGCACTTCCGCGCCCGGCTTCAGGGATTCCTTGGGATTTGCCTGGCGCAATTCGACTGGAACTTCTTCGGAATAAGAAACGCTCGCGCCGGTAACTTTGACCAGGCGCAATGCGTCGTTGGGGCCCTCGACATACATCCAACCCGGCTTGGTGCTGGCGCCTTTGCGCAGAATGCCACGAAAACTGCCGGGGGTGCCCGCCATCACCGGCAAACATAAGAGCAGGGCAAAAACGATGGGCCACAGCCTGGTGATCCGCCGCATACCTGAAATTGGATGCAGCAACACCGGCGGCTGTGGCCGTCACGATACGGCTGGATTAGTCGTAATACTCCAGGCCCAGGTGCGTGATCAGTTCCTCGCCCTTAAGGTGCCGGAGGGTATTTTTCAGTTTCATCAACTGGATGAACAGATCATGTTCCGGGTATAGCCCCGGTACCGTCATGGGGGACTTGAAATAGAAGCTAAGCCACTCCTGGATGCCCAGCCCCCGGAGTTCCGGCGTGCGCTGTGCCAGGTCTAGGAACAGGACTACATCGAGCACGATGGGAGCGGCCAGGATGGAATCGCGGCACAGGAAATCCACTTTGATCTGCATGGGATAACCCAGCCAGCCGAAGATGTCGATGTTGTCCCAGCCCTCTTTGTTATCGCCCCGCGGCGGGTAGTAGTTAATGCGCACCTTGTGACAGAAATTGCCGTAGAGCTCGGGATAAAGCTTGGGCTGGAGGATCTGATCCAACACCGAGAGCTTCGATTCTTCTTTGGTTTTGAACGACCCGGGGTCGTCCAACACTTCCCCATCGCGGTTACCAAGAATGTTGGTGGAAAACCAGCCGCTAAGACCCAAAAGACGGGCTTTAAAGCCGGGCGCCAAAATGGTTTTCATTAAGGTCTGGCCGGTCTTGTAATCCTTGCCGCAGATTGGGGCTTGGTTGCGCCGCGCCAATTCGATCATTGCTGGAATATCGGCCGTCAGGTTGGGCGCCCCGTTGGCAAAGGGTACCCCTTCCATCAGCGCCGCGTAGGCGTAAATCATGGAGGGCGGGATATTTTCGTCGTTGTTGCAGAGTCCCTGCTCGAACCCGCTCAGGGTGGCGTGGACCTCGCTCGGTTCGAGAAAGACTTCCGTCGACCCGCACCAAATCATGACGAGCCGTTCGGCGCCGCTGCTCTTGCGGAATTCGCGGATATCGTCGCGCAACTGCTCGGCGAGATCCATCTTGTTCTTGCCCTTCTTGACGTTTGGGCCATCGATGTTCTTGATGTAGTTGTGGTCGAAAACCGCCCGGCGTGGTTTCACCGATTGCAACAGCGGCTTTATCTGGTTCAGCAAGCCAGACTCCAGCACCCCGGCTTTGGCGGCGGCCGCGTACATGTCGTCTTCAAAGATGTCCCAGCCGGTAAAAACCAGGTCATCAAGGGCCGCTAAGGGCACGAATTCCTTGATCTTGGGCGAGCGGCCCTCGGTACGCTTGCCGAGCCGAACGGTGCCCATTTGTGTAAGTGAGCCAATGGGGGCCGCCAATCCCTTACGCACCGCTTCCACTCCGGCCACGAAGGTGGTCGCCACGGCGCCCATGCCCGGTATCATGATGCCCAGTTTGCCTTTGGCCGGCGCGATGTCGCTCTGGCGCGAGGAGGCTTCATTATTCACTTCTGCATTCTTCTGACGCGAGGCCATCAAATAATCACTCCATTACCCTGCTGAAGATTAGGAATTACCTTATCTTCTCTCAATGCCATAGGGCATTGCAAAAGAAATAAAGCCGTTCCCCGTTTCCCGTCCCCCGTTTCCCGCGGTCCACTCACGGAATTTGGCAAACTGGTAATGCATAGAAAAGAAAGAATTTTAGTTCTCAGCGGAGAACGGGGAACGGAGAACGGGAAACGGCTTTACTGGCTGGCTACCTGGCTATTGGAGGCTTTGATGCGGTGCTGCCAGCGTGACCAGATGAACCAGATTACACCGGCGAGCAGCAGCCCGCCGATAAGGACATCAAAACGATGAAACCACTGCTTCAGCCGCGGGTCGCTGTCCCATTTCTCGCCGAGCTTCATGCCCACCCAGGCAAGGCCCAGGCACCAGGGCCACGAACCAAGCAGGGTGTAAACATGAAATCGTAACCGCGGCATGCGGGCCACTCCCGCAGGCAAGGCAATAAAGGTGCGAATCACCGGAAGCAGGCGGCTGACAAACACCGTAATGCTGCCGTAGCGGAGGAAAAACCGGTCGGCCAGATCTAATTCCCGCCGGCTGAGCAGCAGGTAAGAGCCATAACGCTCGACCAGCGGCCGTCCCCCGTAGTACCCGATCTCGTATGCGATGAGCGATCCGAGATTGCAACCCAGCGCTCCCACCGTAGCGACCCAGAACAAGTCAAATCGCCCGGTATAAACCAGATAGCCGGAGAATGGCATGATGACTTCCGAAGGGAGAGGAATACAGGCTGACTCAATGGCCATCAGCAGCAGAATGCCGGCATAGCCCACGGAGGAGATCACAAAGATGACAAAGGCACTTAGGATCTCAATAATTCTGGCAATCATCTGGATTAAAATTCCGGCGCATCTTGCGTGAATGTGTATCCGGGCAGGGTAGCGCCCTCCGGGCTTTTCACCACCTTCAGGCGCAGAGTCTCACTGCTGGCCGTATCGGCGGCTGCCCGCCGCAACACCGCATATTGGGCCAACACTTCGTCGTACAGCTTGGTGACCAGATAGGTATCCCCATTTTGGTCATTGCGCCAGAACTGGCCGGGTTGAATGGATTTAACGGCCACAAGTTTTCAGAGTATCTGCACTGTGCAGCAAATGCAACGTTTCCAGTTTCGTGTTTCCAGTTTCCAGCAGGTTTCGCTAGAAGCGAGTATCTTCCGAGCTGGAAACTGGAAACTGCAGCGTCATTCCGGCGCTGTGCCCTCGAACAGGGCGCCTAACTTCGCAACCGGGCAGCGCAGGCCGAGGTAAAAGGTTCCGAAACTCGAATAGACGCCGCTGACTTCGTCATAGCGCATCTCGGCAATCAGCTTTTTGAATACGATGGGGTCATCGCCGAACAGGTCGACTCCCCACTCCCAATCGTCAAAGCCAATCGAGCCGGAAATGATCTGCTGAACCTTGCCCGCATAGCGCCGACCGACCGCGCCATGTTCCTCCATCTGCCGCTTGCGCTCCTCGATGGGAAGGGTGTACCAGTTCTTGGTTTCACCCCGCCTGCGGTCCATCGGATAGAAGCAGAGAAATCGGGCTTGCGGCACCTTGGGAAAGAGGCGGGGCCGCATGGCAGCGCGCTGGCGTTCCAGCAACTGCGCCACTTCCTGGTTCCACTCCTCCGAGTGGGCGACGACACCGCGTTCAATCAACGCGCGATAGAGTTTCACGCTCGACTCGTAGAGCCCAAGTTCGACTACCGAGACATACGATGCGCGGGGACATAGGTATTCCCGAAGCCGTAAACGATTAAGAGCCAACTGAATGCCATTCAGTTCCGGGAAGGTGTCGCGGAAGTGCACCAGTAACAGGTCGCCTTTGTGCCCCAGCACGGAATAGACGGCGCTCGCGCCACCGGACTCGGCGGGCGTCAACAGGGCCTCCGCTTCGCGCAGAATTCCATCACGATCGGCGCTGGAAAGACCGCGCCAGGCAGTCCAGCGAAAGCTCATGACCTGGTGCAGCACGCCGGCGCCTTCCATGGTAAGCGGTACGGCAGGCAAACCGGCTGCTACCGCCGGCAAGTCGTAATCGGAGACGGACATCGGTTTTTCTTTCCTGCGCCGGTAACCGCCGCCCAACAGGCGGGCAGACGCCACGTTGGGCGAGCATCGCCGGCGCTCCAGCCCATTGTAATGCCGCGAGCGAGGCGGCGTCGGCAGATTCCGTCCCTGCGCGCAGATGGCTTTTCCTGCTAATATTTGCTGTCGTCTTGACACTATCGTGTCCGAGGCAGATATGCCATGAACCCGCCAAAAGAGGGGCATCGCCGCCAGTTCGTAAGTTTTTCCTTCTACCGCGTTCTCCCGGAGTGGCGCCGGCTCCCGTTGGAGGAACGCGAAGAGCAGCGCCGTGAGCTTGCCGAGACCATCCATAAGTGGAATGTTCCCGATACCATGAAAGTGCTCACCTATTCGCTGGTCGGCATGCGGGGCGACACGGACATGCTGCTCTGGCGCATCTGTTATTCGGTCTCGTGCCTCCAGGAAATGTCGGCCGACCTGCTCCGTAGCCGGTTGGGCGGATATCTGGAGATGCCCTATTCGTACCTCGGGATGACGCGCCGCTCGGAATACCTGATCGGTAATACCCACCGCGAGCAGGAGTTGCACGGCCTGGTGCGTCCCGGCGGAGCCAAGTATCTCTTTGTCTATCCCCTGATGCGTACGCGCACTTGGTATCTTCTGCCCTTCCAGGACCGGCAACGCATGATCAGCGAGGTCGTCCACGCCGGCAACGAATTCCCCGGTATGCACCTGCATGTGGTGTATTCGTTCGGACTGGACGACCAGGATTTTGTTCTGGCCATTGAGAGCGATCAACCGGACGTCTATGTCGAACGGGTACTGCGTTTACGGGAGACCGAATCCAGCCCGCACGTGCTGCGCGATACCCCGATGTTCACTTGTGTGCAGGCGTCCACGGAAGAGATGCTGGAAAGAATTGGATAGATAGGTAATTGGGTAATTTGGTAATTGCGTAATTGAAGAAATCCAGAGGCTTTGTCTAAATTCCCCAATTACCAAATTACTAAATTACCCAATTACCAAATCGCTGGGAGTGGTTCATGGTGCGTGGAATAGTACCTCGTCAACCTTCGAAGGCGGGCCGGCATGAAGGCGTGCAGCGCCAGACACGCCGGGCCGAGTCGCGCGACAGCTCACGCCAAGCCCAGCCGGGCAAAGGGAAAGGCGCCCTGCTTCCGGGAGCGAAGTCCCCCAAGCCGGCCGCTACGAAACCGAAGCGCTCGGAAGATCCGCTTGCGCCTCGGCGCATCTCTGAAATTCTTGCGCGTTTGGATCGGGCGTATCCTGCGGCAAACTGTGCTCTGCACCATCGCAACGCGTGGGAACTGCTGGTAGCCACCATCCTTTCCGCCCAATGTACCGATGCCCGCGTCAATATGGTCACGCCCGAGCTGTTCCGCAAGTACCCGCGGGTGGAAGATTTTGCCTGTCTCCAGCCGCAAGAACTGGAGCCGGGCATTCGCAGTACCGGTTTTTTTCGCAATAAAGCCAAATCGGTCGTCGGAGCGGCCCAGGCGATCGTCAGGGACTTTGGCGGCAAAGTGCCGGATGAGATGGACCAGTTACTTGAGCTTCCCGGAGTGGCCCGCAAAACCGCGAATGTTGTGCTGGGCACATGGTTCGGCAAAGCAGAAGGCGTAGTAGTCGATACTCACGTGCACCGCATTGCCCGCCGGCTGGAGTTGACCAAACATGACGACCCGGGCAGGATCGAGCAGGATTTGATGCGGATTATCCCCCGCGAAAAATGGATTCTGTTTGCGCACCAGCTGATCCTGCACGGGCGCGCCTTGTGCCTGGCGCGTCAACCGAAATGTGCCGACTGCTCCTTAGAGAACCTCTGCCACGCGGCCGACAAGACTTGGAGTACCGTTTAAATCGCAGTAACCCATCGGGTGATCCGGCGATCGGGTGATCGGAACACACCCAGGCACGAGCATGTGATCATTCACGCTATCCTAGGTCATTGGGTGAGCCGAAAAGTCCAGGGGGTTCTTAGATCGCCCGATCACCGGATCACCCGATTACCCGATGTAATGATCACCCGATCGCCAGTTCACCCGATCGTTTGAGGAGTTCATGAAGGCGACTATTCTCTTGATGCTGCTTGTCTGCGCTTTTCTTGGAGTTACGGCATTCGCTCAGGCGCCCACTATTGTTACCACTCCCTCGCAACTTGCCAGCCCGCGCAAGGACGATCTACAGAATTTCACCGTGGAGAGATTATTCACCACCCGCTTGATCGGTGGCAGCTCTTGGGCTCCTGATGGCAAACAGGTAGCGTTCATAGCAAATATCAGCGGGCGCAATAATCTTTGGGTGGTACCTGCCACAGGTGGATGGCCCGTGCAGTTGACGGTGAGCGACCAACGCCAAGCTTCTCCCGCCTGGTCGCCGAACGGCAAGTGGATCGCCTATACTAGCGACAAGGACGGCAATGGGCAATGGGATGTGTTCGTCGTGTCCCTGGCCACCGCCGAAGTGCTCAACCTGAGCAATACGCCCGCGATATCAGAGGAGAGCCCAGCCTGGTCGCCCGACAGCCGCTATCTTGCCTGGCAGGCCAAACCGCAGACGAGTTCCACGTACGAGATCGAACTCTTTGACATGCTTTTCCGCCGGCGCCGGGCCTTAACTTCCAATACGCCGAAGGACTTCGGGAATTTCCATCCGGTTTGGTCTCACGACGGCAAGTGGATCGCCTACACGCAAATCCGGGCGGATAGGCGCGAGGCCAGTGTTCACGTGTTGGAGGTCGCCACCGGCAAGGATGCGAACCTCACGCCGCACGACAGCGAGCGTTGGGATGCAGTGGCCGCCTGGTCACCCGGTGACAAGAAACTGCTGATTACCTCCGATGCCCTGAAGGGATTCCGGAACGTAGCACTGCTGGACCTGGCCAGCAAACAGGTTGAATGGCTTACCCGTAACGACGCGGACTCGAAGGCCGGCGGCTTTTCTTCCAGCGGCGGATACATTACCTGGACCACGAATATCAACGGGAATCAGGAGATCTTTCTCAATGACGTGTCCAACAAACGAACCGAACAACTGAAATTGCCCCCAGGACTGAACCGGTTGGGCGGTTCCGATGCCGCATTCTCGCGCGACGAATTGCGCTTGCTCTACTATCGCGATGGCCCGCAGGCTCCGAACGGCCTCTGGGTCATGAACCTTGCCAGCCGGGAGTCTCAACCCGTCACTCACGCGCTGGTAGGCGGAATATGCGGCGAGGACATGGTCGAGCCTCGCCTGGTACAGTTTCCCAGCCGCGACGGGAAGCTTACGATTTCGGCTTGGGTTTATGTTCCGTATAACCAGATCAAGAATGGCCAGGTGCCGGCGGTCGTCTTCCTGCACGACGGACCGCAGGCGCAGGCCACGAACTCGTTCAACCCGGCGATACAGTTTTTGGTTAACCAGGGCTACTTCGTCATCGTTCCCAACTATCGCGGGTCGACCGGTTACGGCAAGCAATTCCGGGACGCCAACCGTTCCGATCCGGGAGGTGGAGACCTGCAAGACGTGCTGGCGGCAGCCGATTGGATCGTCAAGACCGGATACGTCGATCCCAAAAAACTAATCGTTGTAGGCAGTGGCTACGGCGCTTACCTGACCATGATGGCGGTTAGCCGATCGCCCGAGACCTGGGGCGCGGGCATCGCGCTCTTCCCTTTTGTGGATTGGTCCACGGCAGTGCGTAACGAAGATCCGCTGCAGCGAGAATACGATCGCGCGCTCCTCGGCGATCCCGGCGCCAATCAGGCGCCCTGGCAAGATCGCTCCCCCATTAGCTTCCTTGACCGTATCAAAGCTCCCTTGCTGTTATTGGCCGGCGGAGCTGATCCTCGCTGTCCCAAGCAGGAACTGCAACAGGTAGCCGACGCTGTCCGCAAGAATAGCGGCAAAATCCAGCTCAAGATCTACGAGGATGAAGGCAACGGCTTTGCCCATCTCGCGAACGAGATCGACGCCTGGAAGCACGTAGCAGGGTTCCTGAAGTTCAACGTACCTGCCCCCGGCTGCGGACAGGCAGCATGTGAAGTGCAGTAACCCGAACACCCACCACAGAGGCACAGAGACACAGAGGAAATCTGGGATTTGGGATTGTGGATTTGGGATTTTGGCCCCGCTCTGAGCTTACTTTTCAGCTTGTAGTGAAGGCACGCAGTTAAGTCCCGGATTTTCTCTGTGTTTTCTCTGTGTCTCTGTGTCTCTGTGGTGGGTGTTGAAGTATTTTACGATCGCATCCACCAACCCGGGGATCGTGTATTCGCGGGCCTGGATGGCCACGGGCAAGTTGAGTTCCCGGAGGGCAGCGGTGGTAATTGGCCCAATGGACGCCAGAGCCACTCCGTCGAGCAAGCCCGAGTACGCCACCTTGGAGCCGATAAGATCGAGAAAATTTCTGGCCGTCGAGGATGAGGTAAAGGTAATCGCGTCAGGCCGGATGGTTCGACTCTTCAGCGCCTGGAGCAGGCGCTTTCGTGACGATCGGGGCACAACCGTTTCGTAGGCTTCGCGCACGTCTACCTTGGCGCCCGCCGCACGCAACTCCTTGGGGATCACGTCCCGGGCCACTCGAGCACGCACCAATAAGACCCGCTGCCCTGCCACACGCGTGCGCAATCGCGCGACGACGCACTCGGCCACGTATTGCTCGGGAACCAGGCGCACGCGCAGGCCCTGATCTTCAATGGCCTTTCGGGTAGCCGGACCAATCGCCGCAATCTTGAGATGGCCGAATTCCTTCCGGTCGATGCGCAGCTTCGCTAAGCGCTCAAACAATGCGGCCACGCCGTTGACGCTGGTCAGAATCAGCCAGCCGTAGTCGCCGTGCCGCCGCAAAGCATCATCGAGCAGCACGAACGATCGCGGCTTGCGAATCTCGATGAATGGGATCTCAACCACGCGGGCGCCTAACGCGCGCAGTTGCGAGGAAAGGACGCCCGCCTGCGCCCGGGCGCGGCTGACAATAATGCGCTTGCCCGACATAGGAGATTCGTAATTTGTAATTTGTAATTTGCACAGTGAAGAGGCCGGGTCTCGACGTAATTTTCGAGCTTTCTTCATATAGCGGCTTCTCACTTTGCAAATTACAAATTGCCAATTACAAATCATCAGGGTTGTTGCGGCTGCACTACGGCCTCGCCGTAGATCTCGCGTAGAATTTCGTCCGCTCCCTGGCGTCGCAAGGATTGGGCGACGGCCCTTCCCAGTCGTATTGGATCATCGCCCGTCTGCGATTCCCGGAGAACCGTCGAGCCATCGGGCCGCGCAACTACGGCATCCAGGACCAGCTTGCCGGCATTGACCCTAGCCAAGGCTCCAATAGGCACCTGGCAACCTCCGCCCAGCGCTTCCAGCAGGACGCGCTCACAGAGTGTTGTGGTGCGGGCCTCGGCGTCATCCAGAAAACTCAGCGCCTCACGCAGATGGCCGTCGCCGGCACGAATCTCAATGGCCAGGGCGCCCTGGCCGGCAGCGGGACACATCACCTCGCACGGAATTACCTGACAAACCAATTCCATGCGGCCCAGCCGGTGCAGACCGGCCGCGGCTAAAACGACCGCATCGTAGTCGCCCGCTTCCAGTTTGCGCAGGCGCGTATCCACGTTTCCCCGCAAGGTAGCAATCTCGAAATCCGGGCGCAGCACCTTCAGTTGCGCCTGACGCCGCAGGCTGCTGGTGCCAACCCGCGCGCCCGATGGCAAGGTCTCGAGGGTGTGCGGATGGCCGGACAACAGCACGTCGTTGGGAAGCTCGCGCCGGGTAACCGCCGCCAGCTCGAATTCCGCCGGCAAGGCCGTCGGCAGATCTTTGAGACTGTGGACTGCCAGATCGACGCGTCCCTCCAGTAATGCCTCCTCGATTTCTTTGGTGAACATGCCTTTGGTGCCGACCTTGGCCAAGGCAACGTCGGTAATCTTGTCCCCGGTGGTCTTGATGATTTCGATCTGGACCTGGTGCCCGCGCTTCTCCAACAAATCCTTGACATGATTGGCCTGCCAGAGCGCCAACTGGGAACCGCGCGAACCAATGCGCAAGAGCATTATTCCGGCGCTCCCGCGCCCTTGGATTCGGAATCCGCGGAACCAGCATCCGCAGCAGACATCCTCTCCTGCTGCCGCAGATTGAAAAGCCGCCGCACCACGTCGATAATCGTCGTCCCTTGCCCTTCGCGGGCGGCCGATTTGAGGGTGACGATGGGGGTGTGCATGATCTTGTTGATGATGCCGCGCGACAGCGCCTCGATCGCCATCTCCTGCTCGGCGGAAAGGCTGCCCAGACGGCCCCGTACGCGGTCGATTTCCGCCTGGCGAATGGTTTCCAAGTGTTCCTGCAGCGACACGATGGTCGGCACCACATCGGCGGTTTGCAGGCGTGCCAGGAAACGCTCGACTTCTTCGTCGATCAAGGCCTCCGCGCGCCGGGCCTCTTCGGTGCGGTCGGCCAGATTGGCGTTCACTACGGCCTGCAAATCGTCGATGTCGTATACGAAAATGCCGTCCAGATCGTTGACGGCCGGGTCGACGTCGCGGGGTACGGCGATATCAATGAAGAACATCGGCTTGTTGCGCCGCTGGTGAAGGAATCTCTCGACGTGCTCCTTGCAGAAGAGGCTGTGGGGCGCGCCGGTCGAGGTGATCACGATATCGGCTTTGCCGGCAAGCTCGTAGAGTTGTTCGAAGGGAACGGCCTGCCCATGGAACTTTTGCGCCAGCTGAACCGCGCGTTCCGGAGTCCGGTTCGCAATCAGGAGAGAGCCCACCCCATGCGCCAGCAAATGGCGGGCGGCGATCTCCGACATCTTCCCTGCCCCCACCAGGAATACGGTGCGTCCCTGCAGCGAACCGAAAATCTTCTTGGCCAGATCTACCGCCACCGAGGCAACCGAAACCGCCGACGTTCCCACCGTGGTCTCGCTGCGCACTCTCTTGGCCACGGCAAACGCGCGCGTCAGCAGCGTGTCCAGTTGTGAACTTATGGTGCCCACTGCCCGGGCTACGGCATAGGCTTCCTTCACTTGACCGAGAATCTGGGGCTCGCCCACCACCATCGAGTCCAGGCTGGCCGCTACCCGGAATATGTGGCGCACAGCCTCCATTTCCCGATATTCGTATAAATATCCGCGGAATTCGTCCGGCGGCGCGCTAAAGTATTCGCTCAAAAATCCGGTCAGATCGGCCGTGCCATTGGTGGTGCGGGTGAGAAACTCCACCCGATTACAGGTGGAAACAATCAATGCCTCCTCAATCCCCGGATACTGGGCCAGGCGCCGGATCGCCTCCGGCAGACGCGCTTCCGGGATGGCGAAACGCTCGCGCACCTCCAACGGCGCGCTGCGATGATTCACCCCTGTAAGCAAGAAGTTCATGGCGCCAGAAACCTATGAATGTTGCTGAAAAAGTTCGCGGCCCACGCGCTCAGGGCGGCAACGAAGGCAAAGGCTGCCAGGTAGGCGGCCCGCCGCCCACGCCAGCCATTGTTCCAGCGGGTGTACAGCAGGATCACGTACACCACCCACATCAGCAGCGACAGCACCACCTTGGGATCGTGAAAATAGATTGGCCCATACCTGGCCTGCGCTATGGCGGCTCCCGCCACCAGCCCAAAGGTCATAAACGGGAAACCCAGCAGCAGCGACTTGTAGCCGATCTCGTCGATCGTTTCCAAAGAGGGCAGGCGCGAGGAGATTACCCCCGGATGCTTCCCGCCCTTCTTACCCTTCAGGCTGCGCGCTTGCACCAGGTAGAGGACGCTGGCCGCGAAGCTCAGCACCAGCGCGGCATATCCGGTAAGGATCAGGCTAATATGGACAAAGATCCAGCCACTGTGCAACAACGGACTACCTGATTTGGGCGGCGCCTGGCCCATGGCCGCCGCGAAGGTCAGCAGAAATACCAGCGGAAAAACAAACAGCCCCGGCGAGGTGGTCTTGTACTTCACCCGAACCACCATGAAAATGAACATGATCAGGAAGGCGAGCAGGGATTCCGAGTAGTGAATCGAGGCCAGGGTGAGATGTTCGACGGCCGCAGCCTCGGCCAGCGAGACAAAATGAAAAACCATCCCCAGGCTGACGATTGGCACAATGACCCGCCGCCAGGACTCGCCCCGCCGGCTCAGCAATGCCAGGGCATAAAGGAGTCCCGCTGCATAACAGCCCACCGTCACGCGCAGCCAAAGCAACGGCATAAGTAACCGCCATTGATTATATCGTGCTCAGAAACCGCCCTCCGGCGCCAGGGCTCACAGGGGGACGTGATGGTTGTCACTTAACACCCACCACAGAGCCACAGAGACACAGAGAGAACCAGGGCCAGTATCTTGGAATTCGAAATTGGGATTTGGGATTTTCGACACCCGTGAAACACAGTCGGCAAGCCGAGGATCATGTTCGGGAGCTTGCTCCTAAATCCCAAATCCGAATTCCCAAATCCTAGATTTTCCTCTGTGTCTCTGTGTCTCTGTGGTAGGTGTTATTCCGTCAGTCCCAGGCTGGCGAGCACGGACTCAATGTTGTTGGCGTCAATGGCCAGGGACCGCTCGCTCACCGCCAGGTTTTCGATTTCGTCAAGGCCTTCGAGCAGCCGGAGCTTGGCAGCGGCATATTGCTCGGCGTCCGTCAGCGAGCGCCCGTAGGTAAGCGCCCAGGCATCGAGAGCGTCTGGGCGCAAAAAAACACTGACCGCGTACATGGTCCGCCGGTCAGGCGTGACGTCAAAAACGTATTCGGTTGCCGGCGCATGCGGGTCGCCCGGCAAAGCGTCCCGCTTTCCTACGAAATAGTACTGATACACGTACCCTGTCTGGGCAGTGTAGGTCTTCATTCGGCGGATAGACATAGGAACCCAACACCCAACACAGCACCGCAGAAACGCAGAACATGACGGGAGACCAGCTCCAAACCTGGTTCTTGTCTGCGATTCTGCGATTCTGCGTTGGGTGTTAAATCTCCTCCTATTCCGGCGAGGCCTCCCGCAGGCGCGCGGCTGCCGTTTCCGAGGTTATCGGGGTAAAGTAGACCTCTTTCACGGTATAGGACTTAACTTTGCCGCTCACAATCGGCAGGATCTCGATGTGCCAATGGTAATCGTCATCGATGGTCTGCCAGTAGCCCAGCGTATCCGAGCGATGCAGGCTGTTGGGAGAAGTATGCAGCACCAGATGAAACCCGTCCGACAGACTGCGGATTCGGTTCAGCGTACGGCGCAACAACACCGCCATATCGCGTAAGGCCGCCGTCTTTTGCAGCGCCCAGCGCTCGAAGCTGGACTCATGGATACGGCAAATCAGCCAGGTTTCGAAGGGCACGCGCGGCGCATACGGGCAAAGCGCCAGGTACTCGCCGCGCTTTTCTATGATGCGCACCGCCTGGCGCTCATCCTGCGACAGGATGTCGCAGAAGACGCAGCGTTCCTTCTGCAAGAAGTATTCCCGGGCCGCCCGCAATTCATAGAGCACGCGCCGCGGCACAAAGGTAGTGGCTACCAGTTGCGTGGTGGGATGAGAGAATTCCTGCCCGGCCACCGCTCCATAATCTTTGAATAGGCTGACGTATTTGAAACGGCGATCCCGTTTCAGATCGATTACCCGTTGGGCGGCCAGGGTCAAGAACTGTTCCACTTCGCTGTCCCGGGCATTCCACAATTGCCGGTCGTGGCGCGGGTTTTCCACCAGGACCTCATGGGCGCCCACGGAGCGCATCTTGTCGTAAATTCCGTCCCCTTGCCGCAGGGGATCGCCTTCGATGCGGTACAACGGCGAGGGATGTACGACCGCCCGGGCCGACCAGGGACCGCCATCCACGGCCGGCGCGGTAGATACCACCTGCCCCGCATCGGGGGAATCCGGGCAGTACGGGCAAAAACGCTCTTCCCGGGATGAAGGGGCATCATCTCCGGTAATCACCCAGGAACGCGTGATCGGATCTTTGCGTAATTCCATAGCTTTTTTCCCATCCAAGTACAGCCAAAATCATGTCAGAACTGGGGCGCGCGGGAAAAAAGCCCCCCTCAAGCCAAAAGAGGGCTTGATTGGGCCGCCGGGAAACCGCTGTGCCCCGAAGAGCAGCATTGTACGCTATAAGGAAGCCGCCTTGTTATAATCCGCCACAGTTTCCGGCTGCGATGAGTGATGCTTCCACACCGTTGATGCGGCAGTATTCCGCGATCAAAAAAGAGCACCCGAATTCCCTGCTATTTTTCCGCCTGGGGGATTTCTACGAGCTATTCTTCGACGACGCCGTAACTGCCGCGCGCGAATTGCAGATCACCCTGACTTCGCGCAACAAAGAGAAGGGGATGGCGGTCCCTATGTGCGGGGTTCCCTATCACGCGGCCGACGGCTACATCTCCAAGCTTATCCGCAAGGGTTACAAGGTCGCCATCTGCGACCAGATGGAAGATCCGAGGAAAGCCACGAAACTGGTGCGGCGAGAGGTCACGCGCGTACTGACGCCCGGCACGGCCAGCGATGCCTCGCTGGGGGCCGAGGAAAACAACTTTCTGGCGGCGATCGCCTTGCTCGAGCTTGATGGCCGGCCCTGCGCCGGTCTGGCGGCCCTGGATCTCTCCACCGGCGAGTTTCGCGCCACCGAATTTACCGACGGCGATCCGCAACGCCAGCTTACCGAGGAATTGGAACGCCTGCGCCCGCGGGAAGTCCTCTACGCCTCCTCCACCCCGTTGTTCGACGCGGCTCAGCCGTCCCTGGCTGCCGGAACGGCCCCGAGCGCCGGCCGTACTCCATATGGGCACTCCTGGGCACGCACTCCGCTGGAAGATTGGGCATTTGCTCCCGATTACGCGCTGCCGCAACTGGAAAACCACTTCGGCGTGCTTTCCCTGGAGGGTTACGGTTTGGCCGGAAGGACAGCGGCGGCGTGCGCCGCCGGCGCAATCCTCCACTATGTCCGCACCACGCAGCGGGGCCGGCTGGACCACGTAGACCGCATTGGCTTCTACGAACATCAGGACTGCCTGGTACTGGACGCGGTCACGGTGCGCAATCTGGAATTAGTGGAACCGCTGCTGGCGGGCGCCAGCGAAGGGGTCACCTTGCTGCGGGCCGTCGATGCCACGGTAACCCCAATGGGCAAACGCCTGCTACGTTCCTGGATGTTGCGGCCTTCCGTCGATTTCGACGAGATCAATTGCCGGCTCGATGCGGTGCAGATACTGCGGGAAAGCATGACCATCCGGGAAGACCTGCGGCGCGGCATGGAAGGCATCCTCGACGTAGAACGATTGCTGAGCCGCATCACCTTGGAGACGGCAAATCCGCGCGACCTGCTGGCGCTCTCGGCGTCGCTGCGCAAGCTTCCGGCCATTCGCGCCACCCTGGGCCGGGTGGGGAACAAGGCCAACGGCCCTTCCGTAATTTCAAGCAAAGAAAGCACTTCCATCGCGCCGAATGGTTCCTCAGCTAACCGCTTGCGGCAACTGCGGGAGAGCGTGGACGAATTGAACGATGTGAGCTCGCGCATCGATTCCAGCATCGTTGACGAGCCGCCTTTGACCTTTGCCGAGGGCGGCGTGATCCGCGCCGGGGTAGATCCGGAACTCGACGACCTGCGGCAGTTGAGCCGCAACTCCAAGCAATACCTGGCGCAGATTGAAGAGCGCGAACGGCGCCGTACCGGCATTGGTTCGCTGAAAGTTCGTTTCAACAATGTCTTTGGTTATTACCTGGAAATCTCCAAGCCGAATCTGCATCTGGTTCCGGCGGACTACGAACGCAAGCAGACGCTGGTCAACGCCGAACGCTTCACTACCCCGGAGCTGAAGGAATATGAAACCAAGATTCTGGATGCCGAGGAGAAGATCGGCGAGATTGAGCGGCGCATCTTCGCCGAGCTGCGCGCGGTGGTGGCGGGGGAAGCCCGGCGCATCCGCCAGACGGCGCTGGCCCTGGCGGAAGTTGACGTGCTCGCCAGTTTTGCCCATTCGGCGGCTCACCGCCGCTATTGCCGGCCTCAGTTCGACAGCAGCGGCGATATCGAGATGGTGGAGGGCCGGCACCCGGTGGTGGAACTGCCCGAACTGACCGGCTCGACCGATCGCTTCATTCCCAATGACCTATTTCTCAATCCCAGCACGCACGCTATTCTGCTGCTGACCGGCCCGAACATGGGCGGCAAATCGACCTACCTGCGGCAGGCTGCTTTGCTGGTCATCCTGGCCCAGATGGGCTCTTTTGTGCCCGCGCGCAGCCTGCGCCTGGGCATAGTCGACCGTATTTTTACCCGCATTGGCGCCAGCGACAACCTGGCCCGCGGACGCTCGACCTTTATGGTGGAGATGACTGAGACGTCCGCTATCCTCAACACCGCTACCCCGCGTTCGCTGGTCCTGCTGGATGAAGTGGGGCGCGGCACCGCCACCTACGACGGCTTGGCAATCGCCTGGGCCGCCATCGAATATCTTCACGCCCGGACCCGCGCGAAAACGCTCTTCGCCACCCACTATCACGAGTTGACAGAACTCGCCGAGCAGTTAAGCGGAGTGAAGAACTATCACGTTTCGGTAAAGGAGAGCGGCCGGGGCATCGTGTTCCTGCGCAAAGTTGAGCCTGGCGCGGCGGACCGCAGCTATGGGATTGAAGTCGCCAAGCTGGCCGGTCTGCCGCCGGAGGTGGTGGAGCGCGCCCGCGAGGTGCTGAAGGATCACGAGTCGGCCGAACATGAACTTACCGGCCACGTAGTCCGCGATGAGCTGTCGCCTGCTCCGGCCCGCGTGCAGTTGACTATGTTCACGCCGCTTTCGCAAGCGGTGGTCGATCGCATATACGCCGCTGATCTTGACCGAATTACGCCGTTGGAAGCTCTCAATCTTTTGCACGAATTGAAACGAAACTTGAAAGATTGAAGCAAGAGGTGCCACCCCAACGACTTGGAGTAATTTCGTGACAGATTCACATGCTAAAACGGTTGAGCAGGAGTACGAAGAGAAGAACAACCTACCAAGTGAACTGCGGGGACTATTTCCCATGCTAGATGGAGCAGCCCGCTTTCTAGAGGTACTTCCCAAGCTCTACTCCCCCGAAAAAGTTGACGACGAGTCGAGGGCTGAACACAAGATATGGGACACGGTTGGCTTCTGGTATTTAGGTAATGGACGTTATCACGAGGCCCTTGCTATCTATGAAGCGCTATACAACCAAATGCTTACAGCTCAGGAACAGTTCAACCGAAGGTGTCACAAGGGCACACCTCTAATACGGATAGCTGATTGCTACGGTGGTCTGGGTTGCATACAATTTGTACGGCGTTACTTGATGTTAACCCTAATCGAAGATGCCATTCGGGATAAGGGCACGATTTCAGTTGAAAGAACAGGTTCATATTTCCGTCTTGTGTGGGGCGGCCTCACGGACAGCGAGTTTAAGCGCTATGCGAGAGAGGCATTCGACCTCTACTCAAAAGATGCGAACAATGCGCGTTTTCCTGAGTGGGTTCTACAACAATTGGACCAAGGCTGGATGACCCAACTTCCTGCCATCGCCGAAGCTGGTATCTTCGTTGTAAACCGTAAGTATGTTCAATATTTGATGAGCACTCTCGGCGATAGCAGCGGTGCAAAGCTCGAGCTGTTGGCTGACTACATCATGTCATCAATGCCTGGATGCCGTACGATGCGCCGGAAACGAACTCCTTCCACTGATTACGATCTTATCTGCTCGATGGAGGGACTAGAAGTAGACTTCCGCTCAGAACTCGGGCGCTATTTTGTCTGCGAATGCAAAGATTGGGAGAAACCTGCTGACTTTACTACAATGGCGAAGTTCTGTCGCGTGCTGGATTCCGTCAAGGCGCGGTTTGGGATACTCTTTTCCCGCCACGGGATCAGTGGGGCGGGGCAAGATAGAGATGCTGCGCGTGAGCAGCTTAAGGTGTTTCAGGACAGGGGCATGGTTATCGTAGTCATCACCGAGGCTGACCTCCAAAGGGTTTCGGATGGCGCAAATTTCATAGGCCTTCTGCGTGAGAAGTATGCGAAGGTCAGACTTGACTTGGAGGGTGGCTAGTCTGCACGTCCAGTCGCCGCCTTGCGATCCCAAGCGCCATGTCGTCCTAGCTATGCGCCGTCGTCGCTGCGCGACTCTGCCTTTACGTTCGAGCCCACTGGGCCACCCTTGTATAGTGATCTTCAACCTTCATCATGGCTTTTATCAGCGTAATCCGCGATAATCCGTGGCTGGCCTTTGAATTTGCATATGCCTCCTAAATCCAAGTTCGACCTGCGCGCACAAGTCGGCCAGACCATGATCATGGGATTCGATGGTCTGGAGATGTCGGGAAAGCTGGGCACCACCTTGGAGACGCTGCAACCCGCGGGCGTGATCCTGTTTGCGCGCAACATTAAAGAGCCGCAGCAGACCTGGGAGCTGTTGCGGGAATGCCAGCGGGCAGTCGCCACCCCCATGTTCCTGTGCGTCGACATGGAGGGCGGGACGGTAGATCGCATGCGCGACGTGATCGCTCCCGCGCCCAGCGCGGCTGCAGTGTTCGCCAGCGGCAGCCGCAAACTTTTCCGCCTGCATGGCCGGGTAATAGGCCAGGAATGTGGGGCGCTAGGCTTTAATACCGATTTTGCCCCGGTGGTGGATTTGGCCCTGGAGCCCTCGCGCGCTGTCCTGACCTCGCGCACGGTCTCCGCCGATCCCAGGCAAACCGTGGCGTATGCGCGGGAGTTTCTTCGTGGCTTGCGCGATGCCCACGTCATCGGTTGCGGCAAGCATTTCCCTGGCTTGGGCGAGGCTACCCTCGACACCCATCATGAACTGCCCGCTATCCATAAGCTGTGGAAACGTTTGTGGAACGAGGATCTCTATCCCTACCGCATGCTCCACCGGCAGATGCCATTCATCATGGTCGCCCATGCCGGTTACCCGGCCGTTACCCGCAGCGTAACGCCGGCATCGTTGTCGCCGAAGTGGATGCACGACATTCTGCGCAAGAAGATCGGGTTCCGCGGCCTGATCGTTTCCGACGATCTGGAAATGGGAGCGGTACAAGCTGCCATGCCAATTGGGGATTCGGCCGTCCAGGTTATTCAAGCAAATGCTGATATCTTTCTTGTATGTCATTATGAACGTTCGGTTTGGCAAACTTACGATGCTATATTCCGTACTGCTGAACGAGATCCGCGTTTTACCCGCCGCGTAGCGGAAGCAGCGCGCCGCACGCTGGCGTTCAAGAAGAAGCGTCCGGAACTGAAGCATCGCCGCCCGGCACCGACCCAGGCGACGGTGGACAAACTGCGCCGTGCCATCTGGGAACTGGGCGAGGAGATCAGGCTGGCAGAAATGGCCAAGTAAGACCGTTGCCCGTTACCCGTTTCCCGCTGGCACAAAAGTGACCTTGCAACCTTGCGGCGTCGTGGTCGTAACGGGAAATGGGAACGAGTTAGGTAGGTTTTCGGGGGTTTTAACGGGGAACGGGAGACGGGAAACGGAGAACGGTTTCTAGTGATTGTTGCTGGCGTAATGAGCGGCACATCGGCGGATGGAATTGATGTGGCTTTGGTGCGCTTGCTGGGGCGCGGTTTTCGCACCCGGCTGGAGCTGCTCAGGCACGAGCATTATCCCTTTCCCGCTCCCGTGCGCCGAACCATTCTGGAGGTTATGAATGCCACGGCGGCGGTTTCCGACCTGGCCCGGCTGAACTTTCTTCTGGGCGAGCTCTACGCCGCGGCAATTCGACGAACCCGGCAACGGGCCAGGGTGGCAACCGATCTCATCGGTTGCCATGGCCAGACCATCTACCATCAAGGCGAGGCGAAGCTGTATCTTGGCCGCCGCCTGGCGGCGACCTGGCAAACGGGAGAAGGAGCAGTGATTGCGGCCCGTTGCGGGGTGCCGGTGGTGAGTGATTTTCGTCCTGCCGACATGGCACGCGGCGGCCAAGGCGCTCCCCTGGTGCCGTTTGCCGACTATCTGCTTTACCGTCATTCCCGGCACGGACGCCTGGTGCAGAACCTGGGCGGGATCGCCAATTTGACCGCTATTCCTGCCGGCGCCACCCCGGAGTGCGTGGTCGCGTTCGATACCGGGCCCGGCAACATGGTCATCGACGCGGTTACCGAGCGGCTCTTTGGCCAGCACTATGATCGCGATGGCCGTATCGCCCGCCGCGGCGTCCCCCTGGAAAACGTAGTGTCCGAACTCCTGCGGCTTCCATTCTTTCGCCGCAAGCCGCCGCGCACCGCCGGCCGCGAAGAGTTTGGACGGCAATTCGTAGGCGATTTTCTACGGCGTTGCGGGCGCGCCCGTCACGAAGACATAGTAGCCACCGCGACTCTACTCACGGCGCGGAGTATTGGCAGCGCCGTAAGGCTTTTGCTTGCCGGCCGGTCAGCGTCCGGGGCCTTCCGGGAAATGATCGCCTCTGGCGGCGGCACCCGGAATCGCGCGCTGATGGCGATGATCACGACGGAATTGGCGCCGTTCGGCACCCAACTTCGCACCTCCGACGATTTTGGGCTGCCTTCGGAGGCAAAAGAAGCGGTGGCCTTTGCCGTGCTAGCCTATCAAACGTGGCAGCGCCAGCCGGGCAATCTGCCCTCCGCGACCGGCGCCCAAGGTCCGGCTATACTGGGGAAGATCTCTCTGCCATAGCCTTGTGAAAACACCTACCACAGAGACACAGAGACACAGAGATGCCTCTGGGCCGCGCCGCTTGTGGCTTGCGGCTTGTGGCTTATGGGTGGCCGCTTGCGGCTTGTTGCTGCTTTCCTGCGCGCCGCCCCCGGCCTCCGATACGCTGGTGATGATCATCGAGAGCAGCCCGGCGAACCTCGATCCGCGGGTAGGCACCGACGCGCAATCGGAACGGATCGATAAGCTGCTGTTCGATTCTCTGCTGCGCCGGGACGAACACTTCGACCTGCATCCCTGGCTGGCGGAGCGTTGGGACGTTCCCGACCCGCTAACCTATGTTTTTCACCTGCGTCCCGGGGTGCGCTTTCACGACGGCCGGCCCTTAACGGCCCGTGACGTGAAATGGACGTTCGATTCCCTGCTCCAGGGCAGTATCCGCTCGCCCAAAGCCAGCACTTATCGCGTGGTGGACCACATCGATGCGCCGGACGGCGCCACCGTGATCTTTCATCTGAAGGAACCCACCGCGGCGTTGCTCTGGAACCTGTGTGATGGAGCGATCGGCATTGTGCCCTACGGCAGCGGCGAGGATTTCAACCAGCATCCCATCGGCTCCGGGCCGTTCCGCTTCGTGAGCCTGGAGCAGGACAAGGAGGTGCTGGTCGCCCGCAACGATCAGTACTGGGGCGCCCTGCCGCACGTTGCGCGCGTGCGTTTTGCCGTGGTGCCCGACGCCACCACGCGGCTGCTGGAGTTGCGCAAGGGCAGTGGCGACATTGCGGTCAATGCCCTGACGGCGGATATGATCGCGGCTTTGCGCGGCGACCACGACCTGCGTATACAAACGGCGCCGGGCACGATCTATAACTATCTGGCCTTCAATCTGCGCGATCCGATCTTGCGCGATGTGCGCGTGCGCCACGCCATCGCCCATGCCATCGATCGCGGGCCAATGATTCACTATCTCTGGCGGGACCTGGTCCGCCCGGCGGACAGCATTCTCCCGCCCCAGCATTGGGCTTATAACAGCCATGTCCCGACTTACGAGTACAACCCCCAGCGCGCCCGCGAATTGCTGGATGCCGCCGGTTATCCGGAACGGAACGGCATCCGCTTCCATCTGACCATGAAAACCTCGACCGAGGAGTCGACGCGGCTGCTCGCCGCCGTCCTGCAACAGCAATTCAAGGATGTCGGAATTGCGCTGGATATTCGCAGCTTCGAGTTCGCTACGTTTTATGCCGACGTCACGCGCGGAGCCTTTCAGATGTACGCCCTGGGCTGGGTCGGCGGCAACGAAGATCCCGACATTTTCGAAAATATCTTTTACTCCGCCAGCATCCCGCCGCACCGGGCCAATCGCGACTACTACAGCAACCCGCGGGTGGACCAGTTGATCGACGAAGCCCGCCAAACCATGGATCAGGAACGACGCCGCCAACTTTATGGTGAGATCCAGGCAATTGTGGCCACGGATCTGCCTTACATCAGCCTCTGGTATTCCGATGTTGTGCTGGTGCACACCGCGCGCGTCCGCCATCTGACTCTGAGTCCGTCGGCAAACTACGATTTCCTGCTCTCCGCCGAGTTGACGCGCTAGGCACGTACGAACAATCGAAGAACCCCTTCACCGCAGAGGACGCAAAGGACGCGGAGAAAGAATTTTGATTTGTGAATTTTGAATTTTGATTTGTTCTCAGCTATCTACAGTATTTGCCTCACCGGCAGTTCATTCAAAATTCAAAATTCGAAATTCCTCTGCGTCCACTGCGTCCTCTGCGGTGAAAGGTTTTCTGTTAGCATCGAAGATTGGTCAGGAGTGGCAAGTGCGCATTTTGTTCGTGGGCGATATTTTCGGCCGGCCGGGTCGCACGATTGTACGCGAGCAACTCCCCCGGCTGGTGAAAGAGCGTGGCGTGGAATTGGTGGTTGCCAACGGCGAGAATGCTGCTGCCGGATTTGGCATCACGCCGCAGATCGCCGAGGAGCTGTTCGAACTGAATATCGATGTGATTACCACCGGGAATCACATCTGGGACAAACGGGAAATCATCGAGTTCTTCAATCTGGCGAACGATGACTCCTACAGTCCCGGCCGTCGCCTGCTGCGTCCGGCAAACTATCCCGAAGGCAGCCCCGGCCGGGGCCTATATGAAGGCAAGACCCGTGGCGGCACGCCGTACGCGGTGCTTAACCTTCAGGGCCGGGTGTTCATGACCACCATCGACGACCCGTTTCGGACGGCAGACCAGATTCTGGAGAAGTTGCAAGCCCGGATAGTGCTGGTAGACATGCACGCCGAAGCGACCTCGGAAAAGATCGCCCTGGGCTGGTATCTGGATGGACGGGTGACGGCGGTGCTCGGCACGCACACCCACGTGCCTACGGCGGACGAACGTATCTTGCCCAGCGGCACCGCCTATCAAACCGACGTGGGCATGACCGGGCCTTACGACAGCGTCATCGGCGTGGAGAAGGAAACGATCCTGCAGCGTTTCCTGACGCAAATGCCGGCGCGCTTCGAGCCCGCCCGCGGCAATGTACGGCTGTGCGCAACCCTGATCGGTTGCGATCCGCAGACGGGACGCGCGCAGTCGATCGAGCGCATCTCGTTGCCGGCAGCGGAGCCGGAATGACCGTGAACGCGTCTCTCAAGCCTGCCTGGGCCACAGCCGACGCCTATCTGTTCGATATCGACGGGACGCTCGTAAATGTGCGCGACGGCATCCACTACCACGCCTTCCATAACGCGGTGCAGAAGATCTTCGGCGTAGATTCCAACATCGATGGCGTGCCGGTTCATGGCAGCACTGACGTCGCCATCCTGCGCGCTGTGCTGCGCCGGGAGGGATTGAGAGACGCCGATTTTGAAGCCCGGCTGCCGGCAGCGATCGCGCATATGTGCGCGGAAGTGCGCGCCGGAGCTGGCCGGCTTCGTCCTGAGCTATGCCCGGCCATCGGCGAAATCCTGGAAACCTTGCACGCCCGGGGCAAACTGCTGGGCGTGGTCTCCGGCAATCTGGAAGCAATTGGCTGGATCAAACTGGAGGTTGCGGGCCTGCGTTCACGGTTCCAGTTCGGCTGTTTTTCCGACCGTCACGAGCTTCGGGAAGACATTTTCCGCCAAGGCATGGCGGAGGTAAGGCAACGGCTAGGCTTGGCGGCAACCGTCTGTGCCGTCGGCGACACGCCCTCCGATATCCGGGCGGCGCAGGCCGTAGGTATACCAGTGATCGCTTTGGCCACCGGCGTCTTCCCGGCCGCGCAACTGCGGGAATTGCAGCCGAGTGTCTGCTTCACGAGCGGCGCCGATCTGTTGCCGCTCTTATAGTTTCGCCCGGGGCTGTTTTTCTGTCCCGAATCCAGTTGGCGCTCGTCTAAAATCGTAGCTATGCGTGTGCTGCGGGTCGTGGCGGCGGGTTTGTTCCTTTCCTTGTCTGGGGTATGGGCCCAGGCTGGCGCCCCCACGGCCCCGCCCAACCCACAGGCGACTCCGGCCCACGAATTGTGCCAGGGCAAGAATGCCGCGGAATGCGGAGTTTCACCGCAGGACTTCAAAAGAGCCCGCGAGGCCTTCCGCCGGGCGCTCAAACTGAAGGTCTCCCACCCCGAGCAGGCGCTAAGCGGTTTCGAAGAGGCGGCCCGTCTGGTTCCACGCGACATCCAGTACATCACGGCACGGGAGTTAATGTGCCAGCAACTCGTGTACGACCACATCCAGCGGGGAAAGGAATTGGCGTCGCAAGGGCGCACCGTGGAAAGCGCCACGGCGTTTCGCAAAGCGTTGGAACTCGACCCGGGTAATCAATTTGCGGCACAACGATTGCGCGAAATCGCCAATGCCAGCTTCCCGCCGGCGCCTACCTTCATTGAAACCAGTCCGGAAGAGGTGGATACGGAGTTGCGGCCACGGCCGGGCCAGCAAACCTTGCATTTGATAGCGGACACGCGGGGCGCCTATTCCCAGATGGGCGCAGCCTTCGGCATTAAAATCACTTTCGACGATTCCACGCTCAGCCGCCCTGTCCGATTGAATCTCGCCAACGTTGACTTTGCGCAGGCCATGAATGCGGTCGCCCTGGTCACGCATACGTTTTGGACACCGGTTAGTTCCAGTGAGGTTATGGTGGCGGCGGACACGGCCGCCAAGCGTAAGGAACTAGAACGCTGGTTGTTGCGGACCTTCTACCTGCCCCAGGTCAACACCCCCCAGGAGCTGACCGACATCGTCAACCTGCTGCGCACGCTGTTCGAGCTGCGCTTCGTGACGCAGGCGCCCGCCAACCTCACCATCACGGTGCGCGGTCCGGCGCCCGTGGTGCAAGCGGCCACCCAGTTTCTGCAAACCCTCTGGGCACAGCAGCCCCAGGTCATGCTGAGCTTTGAGGTTTACCAGGTTACCAAGCGGATGATGGAGGCTATCGGCATCGGCCTGCCGCTGCAATTGAACGTAATCAATATCCCGCAAGCGGTCCAGTCGGCTTTGAACAGCGGCTCGCTGTCGCCATTGCTCAATCAGGTCAATGCTGCGGGAGGGCAAGCCAACAGTTCGACGATTGCCGCCTTGATCGCCCAACTCGGGCTACCCGCAAGCACGCAGAGCGAATTGACGTCGCTCCTGGCGAACCCGATAACTACTTTTGGCGGAGGGCTGACTATGTTTGGCGTTCCGGTGCCCCCGGCCAGCATCAATTTTTCCAAGACGGACTCCCTGGTAACTGTACTGGATAAGGTTACCCTGCATACGCAACAAGGCAATGCCGCCACCTTCCGCCTGGGTACGCGCTATCCCGTACTAAACGCCGCTTATTCCGCTTTCGCCACCATTCCCGGTGTGACTGGATCCGTCGGCACTTTTCCTTCCTTTACCTACGAGGATCTGGGTCTCACCATCAAAGCGAAACCGTCCATTCACGCCGACAGCGTAACCCTGGAATTGGAAATGGCGGTCAAGTCGCTGGGTTCGCAAGCGGTCAATGGCATTCCTATCATTAACAATCAAAGCTTCAAGGGCGTGATCACCGTCAAGGACAATGAACCCGCCGTCGTCGCGGGCGCCTTATCACGCAACGAGCAGAAAACGCTGCAGGGCATTCCCGGAATTTATTACTTGCCGGTAATCGGACAAGCCACCACCAGCCGCACCAATGAGATCGACGAAAACGAGCTTCTCATTCTGATCCGTCCTCATGTGCTGAGCGGCCCGCCACAGAATTCGGCCCCCATTGTCATTCCGGCAGGGTATTAACGCAGCACTCAGCAGTCAGCCAAAGCATAGAAAACATCCAGCGCAGAGACCCAGAGACGCAGAGAAAATCAAAACGGGGTTTTTCCCGGTTGTTCTCTGCGGCTCTGCGCTGGGTGTTTGTTTGGCTGATCGCTGATCGCTGAGTGCTACTTCGGCGTCCCCTGCACTAGCTCTTTCAACACCGGGTAGGGTACACCGGAGACATTCTGAATTCGCCGCCCGTTCACGAAGAGCGTCGGAGTACCGGTAACATCCACGGCTTTTCCCAGCGCCAGGGATTCGTGGATGCGGGCCGCGGTTTGGGGTTGCGCGGTACAGGCGGCAACCTTATCCGCATTGGCGCTCACGGCGGTCGCGAACTCTTTCATCTTCTGATCGACATTCTCGGGGGTCACGCTTTCCTGGTTCTCGTAGGCCGAATCCAGAAATTTCCAAAAAGCGTCGGGTTTGTCTTGCGCCACGCATTCCGCATACTGCGCAGCCTTGAACGCCCAAGGGTGAATCTGCTCCAGGGGGAAGTTTTCAAAGATGAAGCGCGCGTTGGGGAAATCAGAAAGCAACCGGTCGACGATAGGTTGAGCAGCCTTACAGGCCGGGCATTCCAGATCGCTGAATTCGACGATGGTAATCTCGGCATTGGCCGGGCCACGCGCCGGACCGTGCGCGCCCGCCTGCAACTGCCGCCGGATGGCGGCAAAGGGGTCGGCGCCAAAAGGCATCATTTCGCCGGCTATAGCGAATTTTTGATCGGGCATTACGTATATACGCATGGCCTGCTGTTGTCCCCCGGCGCCTTGCAAGAGGACGGTTACCTCGGCCACATGGGCGGATTCCGCCGGATGGATGGACAAGACTTTCCACTGGATACTGGGATCGTAGCCGAACATATGCTTGAAGAAGGACTCGACCGTAGCTTCGCTTGGCACTTCGGCAGCAGGCTCCGCCTTGGCTTTCTCGGCGGGCGCGGTTTTTGGGGCGGCAGGTTTATCGGCAGTTTGCGCGCCGGCTAATACGGCGCACAGCGCTGCCATGCAGACCAGGGAAATCAGTCGGGACATCGGTCTTCGCTCAACTTTCACACTTCGTGTTTGGCGGCAATAGGAAAACGCCGCCCTACGCCGAACGCCTTCTGAGTAATCTTTAACCCCGGGGCGGCTTGCTGCCGCTTGTACTCGGCCTTTTCCACCAGACGGGTAGCCGCCCGCACCAGCCCCAGGTCGTAGTCATGCGCGGCGGCAATCTGTTCAGCCGTCCGGTACCCTTCCACGTAATCGTACAGGACCGTATCCAACACTTCGTAAGGCGGCAGCGTGTCCTGGTCTTTCTGATCGGGACGCAATTCGGCGGAAGGAGGCTTTTCGATCGTGGCCTGGGGGATGACCGGGCGGCGGGAGTTGACGTAATGGGCAATGCGATAAACCATGGTTTTGGGAACATCGGAGATAACGGCCAACCCGCCGGCCATGTCGCCGTAGAGCGTACAATAACCTACCCCAACTTCCGATTTGTTGCCGGTACTTAACAGCAGCGCGCCGAATTTGTTGGACATGGCCATCAGGATGTTCCCGCGAATGCGCGCCTGGATGTTCTCCTCCGTCACATCCGATCCGCGGCCGGCAAATACCGGCTGCAACACCCGCAAATACGACTGAAAGATATCGCCGATGGGAACCAGTTCGAAATGAATCCCCAGGTTGGACGCTATGGCACGCGCATCTTCGATGCTTCCGCTTGAGGAGAACGGTCCCGGCATGCCTACTCCGGTGACGTTTTCCGGGCCAACCGCTTCGGCGGCAATCGTGGCGGTAAGCGCGGAGTCGATGCCCCCGCTCAGGCCGACCAGCACCCGCTGGAATCCGCATTTGCGCACATAGTCGCGGGTGCCCAGCACCAGGGCCGCGTAGGCGCTGGCTTCCTCACCCGCGACCTGATCGTGCATATCCCCGGTCAGGCTCTCGATATCCAGGTAGACCAAGTCCTCTTCGAAGGAGCGGGCTTGCGCAATCACTTTCCCGTTGGCATCCAGAGCAATGCTGGAACCGTCGAAAATTAGGCTGTCGTTCCCCCCGACCTGGTTACACATCACCACCGGAACCCGATGGTGCCTGGCCAGGGCAGCCAGCATATCGCGCCGCAGTTCACGCTTGCCCAGATAGAACGGCGAGGCTGAGATATTCAACAGGAAATTACCGCCGGTGGAAACCAGATCCTCGACCGGATCAATAGGATAGAGACGCCGGTCCCAGAACGACTTATCGTTCCAAGCGTCTTCGCAAATAGTCAAGGCCAGCTGCTTGCCGCACAGCGAAAACAGGCGTTGCCGGTCGGCCGGAGCAAAATTGCGGTATTCGTCAAACACGTCGTAGGTGGGAAGGAGCCGCTTCGACTGGACCATGGCCACTTGGCCGTCCCGCAGCACGGCGGCCGAGTTCATCACGGATTTGCCGGTCTCCGCATGCGCCCGGCTGACAAAACCGCAAACCACCGTAATCCCCGAGGTCGCCTGGGCGATCTGCTGCACCACCTCTTCATTGCGCGCCACAAACGCGGGTTTTTCCACTAAATCGCGCGGCGGGTACCCGCACACCGACAATTCCGGAAACAACGCCAGGCCGGCCCCGGCAGCCATCGCTTGCTGCGCGGTGGCGACAATTTTAGCGGCGTTGCCGGTAAAGTCGCCAACTGTAGGATTGATCTGGCCGATCGCAATCTTCACGGAATTTAGTGTAAACGCTGGGGCCGAGGGACGCCAACTCGGGGAAAGAGCCTTTCACCGCAGAGGGCGCAAAGGACGCAGAGGACATTTGGGATTTGGGAATTCGGAATTCGGATTTGAAAATCACCCGCGGCTAACCATTGCAACCCAAGATCCAAAATCCGAAATCTTGATTTCCAAAATCTCCTCTGCGTCCTTTGGGTCCTCTGCGGTGAAAAGGTCGCGGGTGTTTCTCGCGCGATTACCGACTCGTTCCATCGGGCTCTTCGCCGGGCCGGCGTAAGCTCGGCGGCTTGGCTGACGCCGCAGGTTGCGGGGAAGGCTCGTTTTCCGCGACTGCGGGCTTTGCCTCCACCTCCCTTTCGGTGCGCACAATCTTCTGCCCATCGACCTCCATAATCTCAAGCCGCACCACTTCATCCCCTTGGAAGCGGACAAATTCGACGTCCTGGGGCGGCGTCCCGTATAGCCATTCTTCGTATTCTTTGCCGCTCTCATCCTTTTCCCGGATTTTTTTGTTGGGCCGGCCCTTGGCGTATCCCACCATCTCACGATTCATGCCCACCAGAACTTGATGATTCTGGATGGCCTGCTTGACCTTGGGAGAAACGCTCTCCAGGTAAGCTTCGGCGGCGGACCTGGCGCTGAAGTCCAAGACCGGCGCCAGCAACCGGCGGACTTGATCGCCCGTCATCTCGGGCACGAACGGGGTGGCGAATTCCAGTGTGATCAATGCGCCGTATGGATTGCTGCTGGTGTCTTCCGGCACCTGCGCAGTTCCGCCTACCCCGGATACAGAGATATGCTGGTACCACTTGGTCTTCTTCTTGGGCCCGCCGTTGAGCTCAACGATGATTTTGTTTTCCTTGAGGCGAACGGCGCTGATCTGGGCGCGATCTCCGGGTTTGGCCGCCGGACCGAAGGTAGCCACGCTGCGCGCCAGCTCGTCTTCGCCGGGAGCTCGGATCTGGCCGTCTTTGAGCGTAATTCCCGTACTGCCCCGGGGCAGCAGATGGCGCACGAAAACAGTTTCCGCAGTCAAGCTGCGAACCACCAACATGCGCGTCTGCTCAGACATCGGCTGGGGCGGCGCGGAGGCAGCACCGGATTTTGGCGGAGGCGGCGAGTCGGCTGCGGCTGCCGCACCCAGGCAGAGCGCAAGGGCCAACAGCACAACCGTACAAACCCCTACCACAGAGACACAGAGACACAGAGGGGATTTGGGATTAGGGATTTCGGATTTAGGATTTCCGGCGCTGCCCTCAGGCAACATTCCCCTGGCGTGCCAAGTCCCAGCTTTTCTCTGTGTCTCTGTGTCTCTGTGGTAGGTGTTCATACCGGAAAGTTGGATGCGGGTTCATCCGGTGCCGGGATTCTCGGGGTTCCGGGGGACACTTGATTCCGAGGACGCGGACGACGCATCCTGGATCGGTTTTTCCCCACGCAACGGCAGTTGCAGCTGAGAGCCATTGCCGGAGACAAGTTCGGCCGGGCCATATATCACCGAAGTGGATATCTCCGGCACTGGAGGCATTCCCCGGGAGGGCACAAACAGGAGCAGCAAACCAATACCCAGAACGATGGCCGCAGCACCTACCAGGCTCGCTTCAATTCCGTAACTGCCCCCGGTAAGCCAGAGCGGCCCTTCCGCGCGCGCCCGGGTGATGACGGAGAACTCCGTTAATCCGCTTACCGGCAAGCCAAATACCAGTCCGAGAGTGGCATTCCAGGCAAAGTGAATGGCAATGGGCATCCATAAGGAGCGGGTGCGCAGATACGCCAGGGCCAGCAGCACGCCCACCAGCACGGTATTCAGAAATCCCCACAGGGAGGCATGCGGGTTGAGCAGGTGTACGGCCCCGAAAAGCGCCGATAACACTACCACGGCGCGGCGGGCGCCGATGGCTTCGATCAGCCGTTGAAACGGATAGCCGCGAAAGCTTACCTCTTCCGCCGCTGCACCGGTGACAAGAACCACGATTACGGCGCCGGCAAGTTGCATGGTACGTGCCGTGAGCGCCACCTGGATGGTTAGCGTGCCGAAAATGGCGATCACCGCCACCGCCAGCGCCACCGTGCCGGAACCCAGCAGCGAGCCAACCCAAAGATCGCGCAGCCAGGGTGGACGCCGAGCCAACCCCATGGCTGCCAGCGGGTTCCCGGCAACACGATCCAGCTGAAGAACGAGGAGGCTGAAGCCGGCCAGCAGAAACACCAGCAACAAAGGGCGATAGAACAAATCGAAGCGGCGGAGCGAATCGCTCTGCGGCGTCAACGCTCCCGCCAGAAAATTAGCCGCGAAAACTACGGCTACTCCCAGCAAAAAACGCGAGAACGCAAGCCAACGGGATCTCATCGACGTTTCGTGCCTTAAGTGTAGCGCGGGCGCCCCTTAGACGGAACTCACGGCAAGCCGGCGGGTCCGGTCTTCTGGGCATTCGGCGCCATTGAAGACACCACTACAAATTTTAGGATGCCACACCCTGTATTGTAGCCGTGCGCTTAGGCGCGTTCTCCGCCAGCACAAACATGGTGGCTTCCATCTCCGCCATCAGTTCCGCAGCCGGATCGGCGGTGCGGATCTCCGCCCGGGCGGTGATGAGCTGGCGCCGGCGGGAAACCGTCCACCCGCGGATAGCTAAAGGCGTTCCGGTGCGGATCGGGCGCTTGAAACTAGTCTCCGCGCGAGCGGTCACTCCGCGGATGCCCTGAAAGAGCAGCGCCCAGGCCAGAGCTTCGTCCATAAGAGCAAAAGAGATTCCCCCGTGCAGCACGCCGGGCCATCCGTCGTGCTCCGTCCGGGTCACGTACTGCGCCTGGGCGCCCAGCGGCCCATCCTGATGAAAAGGTATTCGGAGCCCCTTCTGGTTCGCCTGCCCGCAGACGTAGCACTGCTCGGTATTGCCGCCCCGCTCGACGAGGAGATTTCGGATGTCATCCTTCATGACCAGCCCACCTGTTTCAATCCCAAACTGCCACCTCCAAGGCCACGATACAGTGGCCAGTGGTCAGTGGCCAGTGGTTAGTAAAACTTCGATCTCTGCACAACCTGAGATGGGGGTGCCCCACCCTTGCCGCCACCCAGGAATCGGAAGCCTGTATAAATACACGGCGGCATGGGTGGGACGGAATGGCATCAGCGTTCACCTCTGGCACCAGCATAATAAGGCCTGGGTGGATGGTTATCCCGCGCGTTGTTAATTGCGAGTACAATCTCCGTCGTGAATTATGGTGTTTCGGATTGCAATAGGACGCTGTGATTGCAGTTTAGGTAGGAATGTTTGGGTAAATCCTCATATCACCCGCAGCCACGCTCCCTTGCGTCCCACCCATTGCGCCGTGTACATCCTTGAGTTCTCTTGAATCGTTGTAGCGCAAAGGGTGGGGTTCCCTCATCTTAGGTTCCACAGGGACTGGCATTTCGCTGGCCACTGAACACTGACCACTGGCCACTGCCCCTAAGAAACCCGCAGCCCCTTCGTCGCCATCTTGCAGTCCAGGATCGTTGCCCCCGCCTTTGCCAGCGCATTCTTCACTCGGTCTTTGGCCTCTGGTTCGACCATAAACAGCACGCAACCGCCGCCGCCGGCGCCACATACCTTGGCGGCAACGCTGCCATTGTTTGCGCCAACGCGCACCAACTTCTCGATATAGGGCGTGGAAATTCCTTGGTAGTTGCTGCGGCGCAGTTGCCATTCTTCGCGCAGCAGGCGTGCGGTTTCGCTCCAGTCGGCTACCGCCAGCGCCTTCCGCATGTGCTGCGCAATCTGGGAGATGCTTTCGAAATTCCGCACGACTTTACGGTCGCCTGCAATATGACGGCAGAACACCTCCCAGTTGTTGATCCCCGACTTGCGTGGCGCGCCGCTATAGACCAGGAGAAAGCGCTTCCCCATCTCGTCCGGCGGTACGGCAATGGCTTCCCGCTGCACTCGCTCAGGACTGAGATAGACGCAACTGACGCCGCCATAGAGGGCGGGATAGTAGTCCTGGCACCCAGTGGGGACTTTAATGATCTGGGCCTCCACATTTTGGGCCAGGACGCGCATCGGTTCGCGCCCGAGCTTGCGGCCGGTGAACCTCGCCAGGGCGGCGGTGGTGGCAATCATCAGCGCTGATGATCCGGAGATTCCCGCCCCTGCCGGAGATTGCGAGCGGGTCTCCAGGACGAACCCGCCGTCCGGCTGGAAATAACGGACCAGGTACGCGCCAATGGGGTGCCGGTACGACGATGCCCGGCACAACTCCTGGATGTTGGCAAAGCGCTCTTCCGCTCCTGTATCGAGTGACCGCAGGTGGATGGCGCGCCCTCGGCGCGGCAAGATACGGCAGGTGGTCAGGATGGTCAGGGCAAAATTGACCGTCAGCGCGCCCGGATGAAACAGGTACAGCGGCCAAAGATCCAGCGTGCCCCCCGCCAGATCAGCCCGGCACGGAGCCTGGGCCATCACCGCGGGCTGGTTGGTTTGCATGGGAAAGTTTTATCAGGAAGAAGCAACAAGCCACAAGCTAGAGGCGCAACCCTGAAGGGCATCAGCTGTCAGCGTTATTCTAAGACGGCAAGGGCGAAGGATAGGCGAGGATAAGCTGCGTGCGCGGATTCTTGCTTGTTGCTTGTGGCTTGTAGCTTGAAGCTTGTGGCTTGTCGCTGGTTCTGGCCAAAGACCAACGACCAAGAGCCAAGGGCTGCCTTTTTTAGCTTGCGGCTTGTTGCTTGTGGCTTGTAGCTGTGGTTACTTCGTCGCCAGCTGCTCTGCCGCCACCGCTCCCGGCCCACTGAGTTGCTTTAGAATGAGCAGCTTGGACCGGCCTTCGCGTCCGCCGGGGAGGAACACGAAATTGCGGACCGGATCGAAGGCCACGCTGCGGCCGCGCACTTCGGTTCGGACTTCCTCGAGTGCGCTAAGTTTGCCGCCTTCGGTGCTGTAAGTGTTAATGAATCCACCGCCGGAAGCAACATAAAGCACGTTGGCGGGAGGCTCCAGCCACAGAGAATCGGCGCCGGCGGGCGCTGCTACGCGTCCCACTTCCACACCGGTATCCGCATTCAGGGATACCACCGCATGCCTCACCGCCACATAGGTCCGGCGCGCTGCTCCATCGATCGCCAGTGCCGTCGGCTGAGATGCGGTCAGCGAATATCTCTTAACTATGGTCAACGAGTTCGTATCGACCACAATTACCTCGGCCGTGTCCTGGAGGGTGACGAAAAGAGCGGCCCGTTTGCCGTCGAATTCGAGCGCCGCCGGACTGCCATTCAGCTCGAGCGTACTGACTTTATCGCCGCCCGCCAGATCAAGCGCGGAAAGCGAGCGATTCGCCCAGTTGCCGATCATCAACCGCCGGCCATCGGGCGCAACCGCCAGGCTGAAGGGAGGGAATTCCAGAGGGATCGTGCGCTCCAGCTTCCAATCTTTGGCGGATACAACCGCAATATTCTTGCCTCCAGCGTTGGCAACGTATATCTGGTCGCGCTTCGCGTCCACCGCCAGGCCGTGCGGATCGGACATGCCCGGCACCTGAGCCACTACGCGCCTTCGGGCAGGATCGAAAATGTCGAGGGTATCGCCGGCAGAGTGCGCCAGAACCAACATGCCATGGGCAAATACCGCCTGATCGAAACCAGGGGGGCCGGGAATGTCGATAATCGCGATCTGGCGCATTTGCGCGCCCCAAGATATCGGGCAAAACGCGCATAGAATCAGCAATAGTGTCCGCCAACGCATCTCCTGCAATGGGATGCAGGGATGAAGAGTTCTGCTGCCTGTGTGAAGAAACTTATCCCAGATTCAGCGCCCGCTTGAACGACCCGCGCTCATTCTGGATCTTCTCTTGCAGCAGAGTAATGGCATAAATGAGTTGCTCCGGGCGGGGCGGGCATCCGGGAACGTACACATCCACGGGAATGACCTGGTTCACACCCTGGACCAGAGCGTAATTGTTGAAAACGCCGCCCGAGGTGGCGCAAGCGCCCATGGAGATGACCCACTTGGGCTCGGGCATCTGCTCCCACAACTGACGTATTACCGGCGCCATCTTTTGCGAAACCCGGCCGGCAATGATCATCAAATCCGACTGGCGCGGCGAGGGACGGAACACCTCGGCCCCAAATCGCGCAATGTCAAAGCGGGAGGCCCCCATCGACATCATCTCGATGGCGCAGCACGCCAGCCCGAACGTCATCGGCCAAATCGAGTTCTTCCGCACCCAGTTGACAGCCTTATCCAGAGTAGTCAGCAGCACGCTCTCCTGGATACGATCGCCAAAGGTCACTTCCCGAAGATGCGCTCTGCCCTCGTCGGCTCCCACCAGGTTTTCAAACCGCTGCTCTCCGTTCATGTGTGCCATCTCTTTTCTTTCACTATTTTAGATGCCAACGGCTGCCAGAATGACGGCAAACCGGGTGGTTTGGTAATTTCGTAATTTGGTAATTGGGTAATTGCAAGAAACCGGCTCTGCGATGTTGTTGGTGGACCGCAAAGACCGCCGCCGGACCTATAGCACTGGGAAATTGCCCAATTACAAAATTACCAAATTACAAAATTACCAAATTGCCGAATCAGGTGCGCCGCCGGCTCGGGAAACGGGTAACGGGAAACGGTCTTTCATGGATTCAATACGATCTTCCCGAACATCTCGCTTTTTTCGAGGCGCTGGTGGGCAGCCTGCGCATCTTTCAAGGGAAACGCGGTATCCACTACCGGCCGAAGCTTGCCGCTGAACACGTGACCCAGAACCTCGTGCAGTTCACCCATGGTGCCCATATAGGAGCCTAGAAAGGAAAACTGCCGGGTGAAGAGGAACCGGATATCAAACGCCGCCTGCGCGCCGGTGGTCGCGCCGCAGGTGACGATGGTTCCCCCGGGCTTTAAGGCCTTCATGCTTTCGTCCCAGGTGGCCGCACCTACGTGTTCCAACACGATATCTACTCCCTGATTGCCAGTAACGTTCTTCACCTCGTCGGAGATCTTCTGCCGGTAGTGATTGATCAGATGGTCGGCGCCAAGCTGCTTTGCCTGGGCAAGCTTCCGTTCGTCGCCTGCGGTGGCAATGACCGTGGCATTAAACAGCTTCGCGACCTGGATCCCAGCGGATCCTACCCCCGAGCTGGCGCCCAGCACCAGGACAGCCTGCCCCGGTCTGATCTGTGCCCGGGTAACCAGCATGTGCCACACGGTCAAAAACACCAGGGGCGCAGCCGCCGCGTCGTCGTAGCTCAAATGCTCGGGAATGGGGATGACGTTCACCCGCGGGACGGCTATGTATTCCGCGTTTCCCCCGTCTTCCCGATAACCTAGCACGCCGAATTTCGGACAGAGGTTTTGCCGCCCGGCCACGCACTCCGGACAGTAATTGTCGAAGAGCATCGGCGCCAGCAGCACACGCTGGCCTTGCTTCAAATCGGTGACGTATTCGCCCAGCTCAGCCACCTCGCCGGCAATGTCGCTGCCGTTTATGTGAGGCAGCTTGACCCCGGGCAGGCCTTTTCGGATCCAGACATCCAGGTGATTGAGCGCGCAGGCGCGTACCCGGATGAGCACCTGATCTTTGCGCAATGCCGGGTCGGGAACGTCCTCGTACTTGAGCACTTCCGGACCGCCAAATTCGTGGAAACGGATCGCTTTCATTCCACTTCCCCCTACCCCAGGAATTTTATCTGCCGGGCGGTGAATCTACCAACGGGGCCTATTCAGTTCTCAATTGCCGAGTGCTCATTGCTGAGTGCTGCCCCCAACCCCTGTCATTCTGGGTCCAGCCATGCCCCTGATTTCCTTCAAATCCGCTCGTGATTCAAGGATTTCACCACCGGCACGGCCAATGCCGGGGGCGAAACCGCTGCCACCCAGAACCGACCCCATGGAATAACCGGGTTGTTCTAGCAATATAATAGGGAACAACGAATGTATTTGACGCTCGCCCGGCGACGGCCAAATAGTTCAGGCGCCTTATGGATATTTACGAGGAGATTGTCCGGTTACGACAGGAGGGTCGCCGCGCCGCGCTGGCGACTATCGTCAATGTGCGCGGTTCGATCCCGTCCTTCGCGACCGCCAAGATGCTGGTGCGGGACGACGGCACCATTCTGGGCACCATCGGTGGCGGCTGCGTAGAGGCCGAAGTGTGGCAGGCCGCACGGGAAGTGATCGATACCGAGAAGCCGCGCACTTTGTCCTTTGACCTCAACCACGACCCCAAGTTCAACACCGGCCTGGTGTGCGGCGGCAGCCTGGAGGTTTTTATCGAACCGGTGCTGCCTCCTTCCCTGCTTTATCTGTTTGGCGCCGGCCACGTTTCGTTGAACGTATATAAGGTGGCGCGGATTGCGGGATTTGAGGTAGTGGTCGTTGACGATCGCGAGACTTACGCCAATCGCGAACGCTTTCCCGAAGCCCGCGATATTTTCGCGGACGATTTCGACAAAACCCTGGCCCAGCTTGCGCCGCCCGAGTCGGCTTTCCTGGTGATCGCCACCCGCGGCCACCACGACGACATGCGGGTGCTGCGCTGGGCGGTAGGCACCCCGGCGCGTTATGTCGGCATGATCGGCTCGAGGCGCAAGGTAGTTACCATCTATCGCGAATTGGAAAAAGAAGGCATCGCGCCCGCATCTTTGGAGCGCGTGCACGCGCCGGTGGGTCTGGACATCAGCGCGGTCACGCCGGAAGAGATTGCCGTAGCCGTGGTGGCCGAGATGATAGCCGTCCGCCGCAAGGCCCAGGCCGCTTTGCCCCACATGCGTTTCCTGCACAAGGGCGAGCCGAAAACGGAAGTGAGCAAGCCGTAAACGAGCCCGTAGCTCAATCGGATAGAGCGACAGACTTCGAATCTGTAGGTTGGGGGTTCGATTCCCTCCGGGCTCGCCAGTTTTATATCCGCTATTTATGAGATTGTGATGTGGAATTGCCCTTCCCACTGTAAAACCTGTTCCAACTTCTGTGTCCGACTGGTGTCCGAATAAGAACAAAGGTTGGCCATGAGTGTCCCTGCTCGGGGAAGGAGGGGCGAACTGTCGCTGAACGGATTGTCGGATCGTCAAAATCGACTCGCCTTCACGTCTTTTGGCATAAGTAATGCTGAACGAGGCTAGAAAACTGGCCGCTCTGACGGGTAAGCAAGAGCCTGCCTTTTAGGTGCCCCCGCCGCAAAGAGACGCGCTGATTGGCTCGCCATGAACAAAGAACCACGTTCTAAGGAGCTAATCAGTATGTCATCCGCCACGCAACCAAAGGGTGTTGCCACCAACGCAACCATTCTGCCCGAATACATCAGCGAGGCTGAGCTATTAGCCGACCCCAAAATTGGGTGCAGCAAGAGGACTTGGGATCGCTGGGCTTTGCGCGGCGCTGGGCCGCCGAAGGTCAAGATAGGCCGTAAAAGTTTGTACAGACGCGAAGCGGTCTTGGAGTGGTTGCGCTCGCGTGAGACACCGGCACCGACCTGTCCGTCCCCCCGTAAGCGGGGTGTCCAGGCACCCCACTATTGGGGTACGATTGCCGTATGCTCCCGCTCGCCCAGCGCATTGGTTACCTCAGCCCTGGCCAGCGCCGCGTCTATGAGTTTTGGTTCGGTTCATCCAAGAACACGGATACTGTCCGACCTACGAAGAAATTGGCATGGCTGTGGGCATTCATCACCGGAGCGATGTCCGGCGGGTGCTGCAACAGTTGGAGGCGAAGGGAGTTGTCCGGCGCACCGCCCGCCAGTATGTAGGTCGCTATGCGCCTGTGGTACTGCTGGAGAGCGGTGACGAGGGCCTTCCTGGCGATCACGGCACTCGGGAGAAGGTTTACGTTGACCGCGTGGGTCTCCTACGCTGGCGACTGGCGGCGAGGGGAATGCGATTGAAGGCTCGCACCATCGCCCCTTATGAGCAAGCCATGGAAGCGGAAATCGCACGCATCGCAAAGTTAGAACCCACTCCACGGATGATCGCCTCTACGGAGTTGTGGTTGCGATGGCGGGACGCCCGTAAAGTTGCCAACGCTGTGGTCACCGGTCCTCCCGAAACGCCGGAAGAGCTGACCTTTTCGAACGCCTATGCTTATTCCCCGGATACCCACGCCCCAACGCTGAGCTGGATTCTGGAGAGACGTTTGTTCCGCAAATGTCGCGTCCTGCACGAGGTCATGCAGGCGGAATTAGAAAATAGTGCCTTCGGCTCGAACCCCTCTGATCTGCCTGGGCTGACCGAACTCAGCCTGCCGGGAGTCGCCCAGGCCCAGCAGGTAGACACCGGCGTCACACTGCACCTCGCGGACGGGAAAAACACCGCCATCACCCTCAAGCCCGAGGTCATCAAGGCCGTTTATCCTCGGCCCCACGGCCCCCGCATGTGCGCCACTGTGGCGACCAAGTTTGCCATCAGCTTCGCTGTCATGGAGAATTTTGCCGCCATTCGCGCCGATCTGGGAATCCATCCGATGATGGAACTGGGGATGCAGGTGGTGAAAGGTTTGAAAGGTCTGTTCAAAGGCACGCGGTAATTTCGGATCGTGGGGGGACGAGCTTTTTGGGCTACTGGATACCTCGGGGGTGGTCTACGAATCACCGCTGGCCCCAGGTTCAACCCCTGGGGATTCCGCTGAAGGCGAACGCCTAATCCGGAGGGAAGCCGAACGGCGTTCCGGAGGAAGCTGAACAGCAGTCGGAGCGAAGCGACGCTGGCGAGATGATTGTGCAGGAAGTGTTCGGCATCG
>Ga0326728_10003374_pt1 | contig 49921 bp, 43 predicted proteins | sample MB3enrmetagenome_FD_207602 | JGI IMG/M metagenome (GOLD analysis project Ga0326728, IMG submission 207602) | Lab enriched peat soil microbial communities from McLean, Ithaca, NY, United States - MB31MN | ecosystem: Environmental > Terrestrial > Soil > Wetlands > Peat | place: USA: New York... | reverse complement strand
GTCGATCCCCACATCCCGTGGCTCTACAATTTCAAACTCGACTTTCGCTTCAAATAGCTTGCCTCAGATGAAACTATCATTGCTGTCTAATTATCTCCTGCTTTAAAATCTCTGCTTCCAGGGTTGACCACGGTTTTGTGGCTTTCAGTCCGTAGGTTTCACCTACGGCTATTCATGGGGTGGCCCCTTGCGGGGCCAGCTTTACCCGAACGCCAGCCTGGGAATCATCAGTGCGGTCTCAGGGCCATGGCGAAACTGGCGCGGCGGTCAATCGTCAATGATGCCCGCCGCCCCCGCCTGCGCTACCTGCGGAAGCGCCGCCACCCGAGGCCATCCCTCCACCACCGCCACCGCTCGAGTGTCCTCCACCGCCCCCGCCGCCGGAATAGCCACCGCCGCTGCTGCTGGCGCCACCGCCCCCGCCCCTGGACCCTCCTCCTCCCCCGCTCGAACCATGGGACGCTACGGAGACTCCTGAGCCGCCGAACCTACCCGAAATTACCGGGCCGCCATTGCGACCGCCCGCGCCACCTCGCCCGAACAATCCTCCGCCAGTCCCAGCAGTGCCGCGGAACTCACCCATCGCGCCGTAGACTTGGTAGCGTCCCCCGAGGGTTGCACCTTGGGCGGCGCGCAACGGTGCGCGGCCGGAATGGAAACCATGAGTGGTGAGCAGCACGCTTTCCTTCGCGGCGTCGCCTCCCATCAGGATGGTCGGAGGCGCCGTTGCGTGGATTGATCCAATACCCAACCCCGAAGCGGGAGCACCAGCCGGGGCGCGGGTTGCCAAGGCAGTGGTAGGATTGCTCGTGGAGGCGGTTCGCTGGCCGGGTTCGAAGGCCGGCTCTTCAATCCTATTCCCTGCCGTGGCCGGAACGTGGGTCACTACTTGGGCCGTGATCATCTGCCCTTTCTGAAACACACCGGCCGGGACCTTGACAATTTCTCTCGCCGAATGGGTTTGCAGAGGGGCCGCAATTGGACGAGGCCGCCCTGGCGGTACGTGCCTTGGGTTCACTGGTTGCCAGCCGATCCATCCCGCTCCCCCATACCAGTTGACAAACGAGGGGTACCAGAGCCCGCAACCGAACATCGGGTTCATCCAATACCAGCCGAAGGTGGGATCGAAGTCCCAGAAGCCGCAGTGGTCAGTCACCCAGCCCCAGGGATCGCCGGAAATCCACGTCCAGCCCATTCCCCCGTACCACTGCCACATGCCATAGCTATACGGCGACCACCCCACCGGCGCGTAGGGCGACCAGCCAAACCTATTGCCGGGCAGGGTGACCCACTCACCATAAGTGTTAAGATCACTCCAACCGTAGCGCGGCCCCGTGGGATGGACAGCCTCATCTTTGCCAGTAAGGTCCTCCTGGCGGTCCCGAGCCTCAGTCCAACGATCCCAATCGTCCTTGACGATCCCTTTCTGGGTATTCGAAGCCAAAGTAACGCTGCCGATTTGACGCTCGAGGACTTTGCCTTCGCCGAGTTTGGTGGACTGGTTGTCAGCGGCGACCGCGACGCTGCCCTTGAGCACCTCGACCCGAAAGCGGTCCCCAGCCAAGTCCGTCCTGAACTCACACTTGCCGTCGGCCGTTATCGTGGCATCGGCAATCTTGACGCTATAGACATCCTCGTCCGGCTGCAAGCGAATTGCTTCATTTCGTCCATGCTGATTGGCGGACTGCCGCTCGGGCGCGAAGTGAAATGTGCCATACCCCTGCTCGAATGTAAGCCCGTTAAGTTTGTTGCCGTTGGCATCCAGGGCCAATTGCTGGAACTGCAGTTTCGACCGCTCGCCGATTCGAGCGGTGGAGCCGTTCTCAAATTCCACTTCGGCATAGCTGCTGCCCGCAGTGGAAAGCGCGAAGCCCTCCTGGATGGGCGTGTTCAGCAGCGCTTTTTGATCTTCCGCCGAACCAGGCCGCCTGAGCGTCACGTCGCCGCTCAGGTAGCTGAGCCGGACCACCCGCGCGTGCGATTTGGCAGCTTGAGGTTCGTCGGAGGGGCGGTACTCTAAAAACCTACCCTTCGCTAAGGTCAGCGAGCCGGAGTGAGCTGATACCACGACCGCGCCCGCCCGGACGCGCACCTGCATTGTCCCCTGGCTGAAAGACGCATCGTATTCGACCTTGCCCGTAGAAGACACCGTGGCGTCAGCGATTTGCACCTTGTAACTGTCGTGTTTGTCCGGAATGAAATGCAACCGGGCATGACCCTGATCCAAGGTAACGACACTTAGCCTGTTTCCCTCGGCATCCGTGTTTAGTTGCGTGAAGTCGGCTTTGGTCAGCTCGCTGAACTCAATCGTCGACCCGTTCTCCAGTTTCACGCTCGCAACACTCCCCGCCGAAGTCGAAACCTCCGACCCTTCTTCAATGGGTGCATTCACCTGGGCTGGAGTCGCTTCGGATGCGCCTGGGCCCTTTACGGTCACATTACCGCTTAGGGAACTGAGACGCGCCGAGGTAACCTGGGAAGGTTTTTGTTGAGTAAAGAGAGTTGCCGGCAGGAGCAACCCCGCGACCAAAACCACGAGTACACGTCGTAAATGATCGTATCTCACGGTCGGCCTCCTGGTGGGATTATAACCTACTTTCCATATCTATCGACGTTTCAGAGTGAAATAAGGTTGCCGGGGGATTGAGTCATTGGGTCATTGGGCCATTGAGTCATTGAGTCATCGGGTCATTGAGTCAATGGCCGAATGACGCGGTCACCCGATGACTCAATGGCTCAATGGCTCGATCCTCTCAGGGCTTTACCGTGACAATCACCGCCGCGTGCGGCGCTACCGTAGCTGTGAAGGAGCCTTGCATCGTCCCCAGGTCTTTATGCTGCCACACGTCGTGAAGGGCGGCAGAGAGGTGGGCAGGGTAACCGAGATCTTCCCAGCTTACGGTGATGGACTGCGAGGTGGCCGCGCGGTTGAGCAGCGCCACGGCGCGATTACCGCCCGCCAGTTGGCGCGCCCAGACTTCCTTGTCACCGTCCTTGCGCACCCGGCTGGCTTGCTTGCCCAGCGGGTCCTGATCGATGGCGATCACCTCCTTGTTGGTCAAGATCTCGAGCGTATCGGCGTCCATGTGTCGCAGGTCGTTACCGGAGATCAGGGGCGCGGCGAGCATGGCCCACATGCCGAAGTGGGCGCGCGACTCATCGGGGGTGAGTTTGCCATTGCCCACTTCCAACATGTCGGGATCGTTCCAGTGGCCAGGCCCGGCGACGGACTCGATGCCATCGACTTGGTCAAGAATTCGGACGACTCCCATCCCTCCCCAGTTCGTCTTGCAATCCCAGCAATCCTGGATGTCCTCCGTGGCGCGCCACAAGTTGCCGACATCCTTGGCCCACTGCCAGGGCTTTGTTGAGCCCCACTCGCAAATGGAAAACACAATGGGCCGGCCGGCGGCCTGCAAGGCATCCCGCATGAGGGAATAAGACTCGATCGAGTTCTGGCCCTCGGCATGGCACCAGTCAAGCTTGAGGTAGTCCACACCCCAGGATGCGTAGGTAAACGCATCCTGGAACTCATGCCCGCGCGAGCCGGGGCGGCCCTGGCAGGTTTGCCGGCCCGCATCGGAGTAGATTCCGAACTGCAACCCTTTGGAATGAACGTAGTCAGCGAGCGCTTTGATGCCGTTGGGGAACCGTTCGGCATCCGCCACGACGATACCGTCAGGGTTACGCTTCACTTGCCAGCAGTCGTCGATAACGACGTATCGGTAACCGGCATCCTTCATGCCGGTGGATGCCATGGCGTCCGCCGTCTCGCGAATAAGTTGGTCGGAGACATCGCAGCCGAATTTGTTCCAACTGTTCCAGCCCATGGGCGGCGTCTTGGCCAGATTGTTATTCAAGGCGCCGGCGGGCGCCACAGCGATGAGCAAGAGCAAAAATGTGCAAATAAGTCGCAGCTTCATAGCGCGAACCTCCAAAGCAAGATTTAGCCGGGGATTCTATCACAGACCGGTTGTTCTACGGCTGCGGTTGGCTATAATGATATGACTTCTAGACTAGGAGGAATCCGATGTCAAAGGATGGCGTTCTAGTGGAAATTTGCTGTGGCTCGCTCGAGGATGCGCTCGAGGCCGAACAAGGCGGGGCGGACCGTGTCGAACTTTGTTCGGCGCTGTTCCTGGGAGGATTAACACCATCGTTCGGCACGATTGTCGAAGCCAAGGCCCGGCTAAAAATTCCCATCGTGGTGATGATCCGGCCGCGGGGAGGTGGGTTCTGCTATACGCCGGCGGAGATGGCGGTCATGGAAGACGATACCGCGCTTGCCGTCGAGCAAGGGGCGGATGGAATTGTGTTTGGCATACTCAATGCCGACGGCAGCGTCGATGAGGAACGCTGCCGTCGCATCCGGAAACTCATCGGCAATCGCCAGGCCGTCTTCCACCGCGCCTTCGATGTGGCGCCTGAACCATTTCGGGCTCTGGATCAACTGGTCGAGTTGGGGTTCACGCGCCTGCTGACCAGCGGCCAAGAAGATACCGTTCCGGAAGGTGTACCCCTCATCAAGCGGCTGATTGAATATGCCGGCGATCGAATCGAGATATTGCCGGGCGGCGGCATAAAGCTCCACAGTCTTCGCCAGGTGGTGGAGGCGACAGGCTCGAAACAGGTCCACCTCACGGCCTTCAAGACCGAGGCCGACACCTCCGTTCGCGGGCGGCCGTTTGTGACGTTTGGAGGAGCGCTCTACCCGCCTGAGGATCAATATCAAGTGACGGATCGAAACCTGGTCGAACGCGTCGTGCGCAGCTTGAGGAAAGAGGATTAGCGCGGACTTCCGCCTTCGAAAGCTGACGCCGGCAGACCTTTAGGAGGAATCACTTATGCCAACTGCACCCAGACTCGATCTCTACCAAGTCCACAAAGCGGAATATGTCGCGCCCAGGAAACCCGTGCTGATTCAAACCAAGCCCGCGAAGTATCTGGCTTTCACCGGTCAGGGGGCGCCCGGTGGTGAAGCGTTTCAGCAAGGGGTCGGCGCGCTTTACAACGTCGCTTTTACCCTCAAGATGGCCAAGAAATTCGCCGGCAAGGACTACAAGGTCTGCCAGCTCGAGGGTCTTTGGTGGGGGGACGAGAAAGGCCAGAACTTTTTCGCGCAGCCCCCTGACACCTGGAACTGGAAAATCATTATCCGCGTGCCGGACTTTATTGGCGCAACGGACCTCGAGGAAACAATCGCCTCGTTGCAGAAAAAGGGCAAGCCGCCCGAGGTCGCCAAGGTAAAGTTAGAAACCCTGGATGAAGGCCAGTGCGTGCAAATGCTGCACGTCGGCCCTTACTCGAACGAGGGAGAAACGATCTCGCAGATGATCGCCATGGCAGTGGAAAAGCGTTTGTCCTGCCGTGGCCGCCATCATGAGATCTATCTTTCCGACCCCAGGCGCGTCCCGCCGGAACGGCTGCGCACTATTCTCCGCCTGCCTGTGGCATGAACTCCGTGTAAGAGCCAATGGCCAAAATCGTCCTGTAGGGGCGGCCCTAGTGGCCGCCCTGGGGCAACCACAAGGGTTGCCCCTACAACGGCAGAGCCGCCCGCCCCACTTGACAAGGTATTCATTCGAGCGTATATGTAGAAATTCTAGGTGTACCGATGGCCCAACCAAAAGCCGAGCTCCTGAAAGGCACGCTCGACATGCTGATCCTCAAGATCGTGGCCCTGGGGGCCATTCACGGCTACGCCATCGCGCAACGCGTCCAGCAGATTTCCCGCGAATTCTTTCAGCTCCCGCAAGGCTCCCTCTACCCCGCCCTGCACCGCCTCGAGGACCGCGGCTGGATCGAGGCTGAATGGCGGCCAACCGATACCGGCCGCGACGCCAAGTTCTATGCATTAACCAAGCTGGGCCGCAGGCAGTTGGAGGCCGAAGTAGCCCATTGGGAGCGATTGACGGCGGCGGTGTCATTGATCCTTCGTGCTGCCGAGTAGGAGGCAAGGTCATGCGCTGGTACCAACGCTTTTTCCGCAGACGGCTCACTGAAGAGCGGATCGAGGCCGAGCTTCGTTTCCATCTCGATCAGCAAATCGCCGATTTCGTTGCCGCCGGCATGACGCCGGAAGAGGCGCGCCGCCGCGCCCGGCTCGAGTTCGGCGGACTCGAGCAGGTGAAAGAAGAATGCCGGGACGTAGGCGCGGCGCGTTTCCTTGAAAAGCTGCTTCAGGACGTGCGATATGGCGTTCGCATGCTGCGCAAGAATCCCGGCTTCACGGCGGTGGCGGTGCTAACCCTGGCGCTGGGGATGGGTGCGAATTCAGCGATCTTCAGTTTTGTAGATCAGCTTCTGCTTCGGCCTCTGCCCTTTCCTGAAGCCGATCGTCTGGTGTCTCCATGTTATCGCTCCAGCCAAAGTTCTGATGTCTACAACGCAAGCGTGTCATTTCCAGACTACATCTTTTTCCGAGACCATAGCACGACCCTCGCTGGGCTGGCGGTATACACTGATATTGAGATTGCTTTTCGTTTAGGTGATCAGCGGGTCCGAATCCCCGGTGAAATCGTCAGCTACAACTATTTCTCCGTCTTGGGCGTGTCACCGTTTCTCGGACGATGGTTCCTGCCTGACGAAGACGCCGTGCCCGGACGGAATCCCGTGGTTGTGCTCGGCTATGCGTTATGGCAGCAGGCTTTTGGATCGGACCCCGCAGTGCTTGGCCGACGTGTGGCTATCAATGGAGCATCCTTCACCATCGTTGGCATCGCACCACGGAATTTCGTCGGGTGGCGCTTGGATAGGGCGACAAAACCGGAGTTCTGGGTTCCTACCATGATGTATCCCGTTGCCGTGCCGGAAATGGCCCGATGGGATCTTCAGCATCTCGTAGGAGACCAGTGGTTGTCCGCTGTCGGCCGCCTGAAGGCTGGAGTGACAATCGCGCAAGCCCAAACGGATTTCGCATACCGCCTCGAGCAACTCAAACAAACGCTATGGCGCGATGTCTTTAAGAAAACGGACGATCCCATGCAGTACGTTGGCATGCTCGTCCCGGCGAACGAAGCTCGGATTGATCCCGCTTCAAGAAAGACGGTCCGCACATTATTCACTATGCTGATGGCTGTCGCGGGGCTGGTTCTGCTGATCGCATGTTCGAACGTGGCGAGTCTAATGCTTTCCCGAGCCTGCAAGCGCCAGAGCGAGATGGGCGTGCGCCTGGCGCTGGGCGCGGGCAGGAGACGCCTGTTCCAGCAACTTCTCACCGAAAGCCTCCTGATTACGTTCGCGGGGGGCGGCGCCGGGTTGATGCTGGCCATGCTGGCCAGTAAGTTCCTGGCCACCTTTCACCAGCCGTTTCACATGCCTCTGCTGCTGGAGTCCCAACTCGACCTTCGCGTTCTGGCCTTCACGTTCATTCTGGCGTCTTCCATAAGCCTGCTGTTTGGGGTACTCCCGCTTCGCCAAGGTATGCGGGTTAACCTGGTCTCGGTTGTCAAGGGGGATTCCGGCTCCTCGGCTGGGCGATCGAGACTCGGAATGCAGCCATTCCTGATCGCTGGCCAGGTAGCAATTTCCGTAATCCTGCTGATTGGAGCGATTCTTTTCGTCCGCACCTTGCGTAATGCCCAAGCGGCCGACGTGACACGAGATCCGGGAAGCGTCCTCCTGCTCAATGTGAACCTAGCCGAGCGGAAGTATGACGAGACGCGTGGGAGGCAATTCTATTCGGAGCTGCTGGCGCGCGTGCATGCGCTCCCGGCGGTGCGCAGCACTGCTCTTGTTTTGGTGGTTCCCATGGGCGGCCGCCGCGGCGGGAATGACATCACAGCGCATCCTGGCGAGAATCCCGTACAGGTTGATTTCAATGTTGTCTCGGATGAGTATTTCCAAACCGTGGGACTGCCGTTGGTGCGCGGCAGAGCCTTCAATGCTGGAGACCGCGAGGGTTCGCCCAACGTCGCCATCATCAACGAGCAGATGGCCCAGCGGTTTTGGCCGGGAGAAGATCCCATTGGAAAACAGATTGGTTTGGAGTACCCAACCCGCATGGCGGAAATTATCGGCGTGGTGCGGGATGGCAGGTTTCGCAACTACCGTGCACCAATCAATCCCTGCTACTACGTCCCGTTCTCGCAAGAATATGAGGGCACGATGAGCTTAGAGGTGCGTGCGGCCGGAGACCCAATGCGACTGGTCGCGCCCGTTCGCCGCCAGATCCACGATCTCGATGAGGAGTTGGTTGCTGGCGATGTTTGGACACTGAAGTCCTTCCGAGACGCGGGACTTGGCCAGGAACGCACCTCCGCCGCGCTGCTCAGCGGCTTTGGAGTTCTTGCCGTGGCGCTCGCGGGCATTGGACTGTATGGCGTGCTCGCCTTCTCCGTCGCCCGGCGAACGCACGAGATCGGCGTCCGCATGGCGCTGGGAGCGAGCCGTGGCAACGTCTTGAAACTTGTAACACTACAGGGGATGGCGCTGACGCTGGCAGGCTTGGCGGCGGGATTGATCGCAGCTCTCGGTTTGACACGATGGGTTGCGAGCGCTTTGTATGGCGTTCAGCCCTTCGATCCTGTCACCTTTATCGGCAGCGCAGTGGTCGTGGCCCTCGTGGCGCTTGGCGCCAGCTATCTCCCGGCTCGCCGCGCCGCGAAAGTCGATCCCATGGTGGCCCTCCGATACGAGTGAGGTACTCCTTGGTCGTGGAACGAACCCCTCACCCGTCCCGCGACGGCTGGTGAAAGCGCCGTCGCGGGACACCCTCTCCCCAAGGGAGAGGGCAGCACAAAACTTGAGACCCTCTCCCCAAGGGAGAGGGCGGCGCAAAACTTGAGACCCTCTCCCCAGGGAGAGGGCTGTATCTCCGACTTGGACAGGGATGGAAAGGAAGTGTGCAAATGAAGAACGCGATTCGAGGCCGCCTTCGCGCGAAGGTAGCTAGAGCGGGCCTTCTCACCGCAAGCCTAGGCGTTCTTGCGGTATACCTGTTTGGCGCTCGAAATCTGGACGCGCAGCGGCAACAGATAGTTTGGAATGAGCAGGAAAAGCCCATCGTGCAGCAGTTACACGGCCTTCGCCAATTGCCGGACGAGAAGCGGGCGCAGGTAACGAAAGACTTGGCGCTCGCGATCCGCGCATTGCCCGCGTCGTCGAAGAAAGTTGCGCTGGCGAACGGCCTTGCCAACCTCGCCACCGAAGGTGACTTCGGCCACGACACCTTGCAGGAGGTCGCAACAACCTTAGCCGCAGCGCTACAGGAACAGCCGCCCTCGGAAAACCACGGCCAGCCTGACCAGTCGTACATCGAACTGGCAACCCTTGTGCGCTACGAGCACGTGCAGGCGACATCAGACTCTCCCCAGTTCGCGGCGGCAATGTCCAAGCTTGCCGCCGATGACCAGAGGCGCGAACGCGCCGATTTCACATTAACCGACCTCGAGGGGAAGTCCTGGAGCTTGCAGGGTCTGCACGGCAAGGTCGTGCTGGTGAACTTCTGGGCCACCTGGTGCCCGCCCTGCCGCAAGGAAATGCCCGATCTCGAGACGCTTTACAAGGAGTTCAAAGATCGGGGCCTTTTGATTCTGGCTATTTCCGACGAAGATATAAGTAAGGTAAAACCCTTTATCGCGGAGCACAACACCACCTACCCGGTCCTGCTTGATCCGGGAAGCAAGGTGCACCAGATGTTCCAGGTGGAAGGAATCCCCAAGAGTTTCGTTTACGATCGCGAAGGCAAACTGGTGGCGGAAGCTATCGACATGCGTACGCGGAAGCAGTTTCTGGCAATGCTTGCGCAGGCGGGACTGCGGTAAGAGGGAACAGGGAAGAGGGAATAGGGAATAGTGACACGCCGGGGTTAAACAGGACGGAACGTTGCAACGCCCCCTCCACCGGTTCCGCTCCCCGAGGAACAGGGCGATTGTCTTAACTGCGCGCACTCACTTCGACGCACCGCCGGAAGCGGGCTTCACTTTATCGATAGCGTCCCGCATGCCGGTCTCCCACTTCTCCGTCGAGTCATAGCCAACGCCCTTCAGGCGAACCACGCCGCCTGAATCCACAATCCAATTCTGCGGGATTCCATTCACCTTGAGCGTTTCCGTCACGAACGTGTAAGCCGGGAGCACAGTCAGCGCGAGTTGGTGCTCCTTGAGGAAGGGCTCAATAACGCCGGGGTTTTCGTCCATATTCAAGGTTATGAACTGAACGTCAGAGCGATTCTTGTACTGGTCGATAAGCTTTTGTAAGCGAGGCAACTCCTCGCGACAGAACCCTCACCAGGACGCCCAGAAATTGAGGAACGTCGTCTTGCCTTTGAGCGCGGCCAAGTTCCAAGTCTTGCCGCTCAGATCGGCGAGTTCGAAGCTGGCCAGGGGAAGATTGGCGTCCTCCCAGCTCAGCGTGGCTTGGTTAGCCAAAGCGTCGGCGCGCCGCCCGTACCATAATTTCCAACCTTCGTCCGAGCCGCCGAGGCTGGCCCAGAGCTGATGTGCATTATCAGCGAGATCATCCTTCATTCCGCTCTCAGGCTTTTGCTGGGCGTCGAGCCGCGCGAGCAAGGCATTCTCATAGAACGCCATAGCATCGAGCTTGCGATCGTGGAGTTGCGCCGCACGCGCCATCAGCCCCCAGTAAGCGGAGAGCTGCTCGGCATAACTGCGCTTGCGATCCTGCTTGTCGCCCGCGAGCGACTTCAAGTCTTCCAGGCGCTCGTCCATCTGCGCCAGCAGGAGTTGGGCTTTGTCCGGCTGCTTCGATTGCAGGTAGCCGTCGGTTTCGAAACCCATTCCCTGAACCCGCGAGTAGGCCTGATAAAACTTGTTGTCTTCGACGTTGTCCTTGGTGGCGTAAAGATCGTAGTACGGCTCCTTTGATTGAATTTCCCACTGGGCGAGTCCCTTCTGCACCATCTCGACCACGCGCTCGGGCTCGAGATGCTTCTTGGAGAGCACCTCGGCTATGTTGAAGTACTCGTATGAGCCGGGACCCTCAGGACCGGCATTACTCATCATGACTTTGATCGTCTGATCCACCGCTGTCTTCACGTCAGCCGAGGGCGCATCTTCGAGATGCTCCATTGCATCCAAGCGCTCCATCCAAATGTAGGTGGTGTTGGGGCGCTCTCTGACCCACTGGGCAGCTTGCTGCAAAAGGTCGCTGAAGTAAGCGCGTTTCTTGTCCGCGGGCGCATCGCCGGCCGGATAGTGGTGATCTTTTTGCCATTTTGACATTGCCGGCAGCGAATAAGGCGTTGGGAAACGCGCTTGCTCCTCATCCTTTGCCCAGTCGGACTGCTTCTGATCGTTCACCAGCTTGTAGCCCTCCTCAAGCGCCGAGTACCACTCCCGCTTGTCCTCGAGCTTGAGCTGGCGGAGGCGCTCGAGGTCCTGACCCACCTGCTTGCGCAGCGGCTCATATTCCGACGGTGGGTGTAGCTTAAACTCGAGCGACCAGAGCGTCGTATAGGCACCGACAGCGTCAGGATCGCTGCGGTTAGCGATCAAGGTCCGCAACTTGGCGGCGTAGGCGGCCTGAAGATCTTTGTCGTCAATGCGGGTCAGCGGCTCGTAACCCTCCAGGGAGGCGGGGCAGGCCTGGAGGAAGGCATTCAGGTGCGCGAGGCGTTGCTCCCTGTCCATGAACACCGGTGAGCTGTAGATGGACACAAGCTGTAGATGCGGCGTAACGAAGTTCGGGTCTTTCTGGAGGGCGCCGTTGAAGAGTTTGATGGCCTCCGCCGACTGGCGGCCCACCAACGTCAGGCCGTAAAGGTATGCGGACTGCGCGTTGTCGGGGCTCTGCTCGTGGCGCGCCTTATATTCGGCAATCACCTTCTCTTTATCCGATCTGCCGTTCATCGAATTAATGTAGGCCTTTTCGACGAATACGTCGCCGGGGTACTGGCGCAGCAAGGCTTGAATGGCGGCGGCGTGTTGTTCGTGAAACTGCCAGTCGGTTTGCGCCGGGGTCTGCCGGGGCAACAGATCGAGAGCCATCTTAATGGCCGGCGCCGGACCGCACACAGCCGCCGATTGCGCCCACCCAATGCGGGGTGTGAATCCCACAAGCGGCAATAACAGGCACAGCCGAAGCGCCGCGCCACCGACGTGAGAAGCTTTCCGAGTTTTCATGCTGCCCTCCAACTGGGGAGTTCCCAATCGTGCAGTGCTTCGCTATTCTACTGCAATAACTACCCGAAACCAATTGGCTGTCAGCTCTCAGCCGTCAGCTTTCGGCACACTAGTCCGCGATGGATACTCCCCCTTTTGACGCGTCGTCCCACCGGCTGGTTAGCATGTCTCCGCTGCCGTCTTGAATAGGGCTCCCCGACGGGAACAATCTAATTAGCCGCAGGTTTCACCTACGGCAAGTGGTCTTGGATTCCTTCGGGACCGATCGTATGTACACATTCTCCCAAGACCCCATGGGAAGACCGTCCACCGCTGCGGCGGTGGCGGTGGCCGTGATTTGAATTATGAGGTGCCGGGAATCGGGGGACAACTGCCACTTCTGTTCGATCGCAAGTGTAGCCTTGGGCACCCGGACGGTGGATTCAATCAGGAGTGTCCTGTATTTGATGGTCGCCTTATCGCTGCTGGGCGCGCCGCCGGCCGCCACGTTCTTCGATTCGGTTCCGTCCAGATAGTATGTACTGGTTCTCGTCTTCCCCCGCTCAGTCAAGGATGCCTTGAGGACGCGACCGTGTTGCACGACTTTGAGTTCCGAAGGCCGTTGTGTCTTGCCATGACGAATTTCCGGCTTTGGCCATGCCAGCACGTAGGAGCCGGAGAAATTCGGCCGATCTTGCGCGAACGAGCCGGCTGCGAAAGGAAGCAGACATGCCAGGCCGCTAACGAAGACTCGCATAGCTCACTCCACAAGACTTTCGAACGGAGGATTTTGGACCAACCCCTCACCCGTCACGCTCCGGCTGATGAAAACCCTGGAGCGAGACACCCTCGCCCCACGGAAAGGGCGAACATGCCCTGATTTCTGACTCCTCAACTGGCCCCTCGACCGAGCAGAACGATGGGAACGGTTTTGAGCAGGATTTTGCAGTCTAGCGCCAGCGACCAGTGGTCGATGTAATCCAGGTCGAGTTCCATCCAACGGCGAAAGCTGAGGCGGCTGCGGCCTTCGAGCGCCCACAGGCAAGTCAAGCCGGGCGGCATGCGCAGGCGGCGACGCTGCCAGCGCTCGTACTTCTCCACTTCCTCCGGCAAGGGCGGCCTTGGACCGACAAAAGACATGTCTCCCTTGAGGATGTTGAGCAACTGCGGAAGCTCATCGAGGCTGAATTTGCGCATGAACCGTCCCACGGGTGTACAGCGAGGGTCGTGGCTGATTTTAAACACCGGTCCATCCACTTCATTCAAAGCTTCCAATTCCTCGCGGTCCAGGTCCGCATCCGGACGCATGGAACGGAATTTATAAAGGGTGAACCTCCTGCCGCTCAGCCCGCAGCGCGTCTGCCGGTAAAGAACCGGAGCGCCCGAGCTCAAGCGGATGAGCAACGCCAATAGGGCCATCAGGGGAGATAGGAGCACGAGCAGCATCACGGCCATCACAAAATCCAGGGCGCGTTTCAACAAAAGTAAGTATTCGTTCTCGGGCGTGGTAGCGAAAGTGAGGAGGGGTTTCTCGCCCAGGTGTTCCAAATAAACCTTCGAGATCACCTGAGGGAAAAAGGTAAGAAGCACACGCGTCTTCACGCCTTCTACTTCACAGGCGAGAAAGGACTCCCCCAGCCTTTCCAGCTCGTCTTTGGATATGGCAAAAATCACCTCGTCGATCACGTGCCGGCGAAGAAGCTCCGGAAGCTGGGACAAATCGAAGACGGGGTAAGCGCAGCGCAGGGAAGACCCTTCAAGCATCGAGAGGGGAGCGGAGCCGGTGCGAACAAACCCCAAGATTTGCATGCCGCGAGATTCATGGGCTTCGATGCTGCGCGCCACTTCCATCACCTCCGGCCCCTCGCCAACCAGCAGGAAACTGCGCAGCCCCGCCAGGCTGCGCCGCAAAGGTCCGGCAAAACGACGCGCCAAGAGGCGGAAAAGTGTCGTGGCCACGAGGGCCGTGGCGGAGAACAAGACCAGCAATAAGCGGCTTAAATATTGAAATTTAATTGCATAGGTGGCGGCGAAAAGCAGGACCATCGCACCGAACCCGGCTTTGAGAGGGTCCAGGAAAGCCCGACGCAAGTCCTCTTCGTTGATTTCGCGGTAAATCCCCGCCAGCAGGCCAACAACGATCCAAATCCCCACCGCGAGAGGAACAACCCAAGGGTAGTTTGAAAGCGAATAAAGCGGCCGGGGAGTTATGAGATAAGTCCGAATCTCCCACGCCAGCCAAAAGCTAATTAAGGCCAGCAGCATGTCGGCGCATAGGTAGAAGGCTCCGATTATGCGATTATGGCGGGAAAACATCCGGTGCTCCTCGTGTCCAGTCTAGCCGCAACGTCTATAGTACCAGAAACTTGCAGAGCGAGCGTTCGGCTCGCTGGCGCGGGAGCGTCCCGCTCCCGCACTTTGAGAGGTGACTCGCTCGGCGGGGTCAGCGTGGAGGTTTTGGCCTGAGGCTCGGCGCGAGGGAACGTGACTGGTAAAATGTCGCCCCAAGGATGGAGCGTCATGCGCAGCTATTCCGCAACACAACTGTCTGTAGATCCAGCTTGAGCTGTGGCATTCATGCGGATGAGGTGAGTCTCGTCTTCATAATAGAAATTGTCGCCCGATGTGCCGACGATCTGAGGGTTGGCCAGAATGATATACCCGTTATAACGGCCGGTAGTATCGAGCAAGGTGGGCGTGTAGGTGAATTGATAGCCGCTCTTGAAGCCGCTCGCCAGGAGGTCATCAACCAGCCCGGCAGCGGAGGAAGTTGCCAGAGCGCCGGACGGAACGGGACCGAGCACGGCAAGGGTAGAGGAGTACCCAGTCCCGTAAGTCGCCGCATAAGTGACTTCGGAGGTTCCCAGGACGCGAAGGCTCTCGATGGCCGAGGCCTGGTTCGCCGCGATTTTGCTCCTCAGCAGGTTTGGTATAGCTATAGCTGCGATGACCAAGATAATAGCTACAACAATGAGGAGCTCGATGAGACTGAATCCTTCTTCACGGCGGGGCATGGAGTCTTCTGGTTGCCTCCAATCGAAACAGAGTGACGCGGCGGCACTTCACCCGTCAGACAGAAGCTTAGCACGTTTCATGCCGCTACGCATCGCCGCTGAAAGACTTCTGAGACTGAAATAAAAGGACTTAGACGTTTTCCCGCAACATCCCCTGCAAGAACAGACGCGCATTGTGCGCGCTTTGGACAAAAATTGTCAACACTACCCCTCCAGAACTCCGAGGGGTATCTCAACTTCCATCCCGCGCTGCTCGGCAGACAAGTAAGCGCTATAAAGAACGGCGATAGTATCACGGGCCAACTCTCCACCGCAGAGAGGTTCTCGGTTGAAGGCAAGGCACTGCGCGAAATCCTCAAACTCGTGCAGGTACCCGTGCTGCCAATCCTCGTCCGGGGCGGGATGGCTCCACCCTTGCTTGGTACCCGTCTTTTCCACCACATAAACGTCCTTGAGGATCTCTTCCTTGGGAGTGTAAGTCTCCAGGGCGTTCACAGGATTCAGATTACAGCGCGTACGGTGATTGTTGGCAAAAACTTCCAGCCAGTTGTGAACTCCGCCCATCACCAGTTCCGAAGAGAACACATCGGCCACCGTGCCGTCCTCAAAAGTGATGTGCATCTGGCCATAATCCTCGATGTCCTCGTAATTCGTGCGCAGGAACCCTGCGTCGCGGAAGGTATTGAGGCGCGTTATTTCGTGCGTGCGGGCGGAGACTGTGGCAGGGCGTATGGGCTTGTGGTCTCGCGCTTCGCCCTCGACGCGCTTCAGATAAAGGACTGCCGTCAGAGGGTGGCATCCCTTGCCAACCAACGCACCGCCTCCCGAGAACTTCCAAATGCCATAATAGGGGGAATGGGAGCCGCTGTGCGACTCGTCGCCGATAACCCAAAGAATCTGGCCGCCGCTCTTCACCAGAATCTCACGCTCTTTTTGGATGGCGGGAGCATAAACCCAATTCTCCGCATAGCAGATGCGTTTTCCGGCCTCGCGCGCGGCCGCCAGGATGCGATCGCAACTGGCCATCGCCTCCCGCAACATAACCTCCTTGCTGAATGCGTCTCCCCGGAAATCAGCGGTGCCCGGACCGTAATACCCCGTGAACGGTTTTTCGATTACGACATGTTTGCCTCGCCGAAGGGCCTGGACAGCGAGCGGTTCATGGGTCGAGCCCGGGGTGCAGAGGTCAACCACGTCTACACCCTCACACAGTTCTTCGAATGAGGCAAAGGCCCTGACGCCGCGTTGGCGCGCAAACGCCTCGCGGGATTCTGCAGATTGCGAAGTCACCCCCACAACTTCAACCGCTGTCCCATAAACGCGCTGGTATCCGTTCCAGTGGAAACACGCAGCAAAGCGCGCTCCCACGATTCCGATCCGAATTGGTTCTGACATGTGATATCTCCGACTTTGGTCCGCTTGACGTTGCACAACCAGGGAGTATCATATCAAAAGGGAGGGGCTGATTCTGTGGAATCGCTAATTACTCAAATACCCGCAGCGCCACCCCGCTGAAAGAAGGAAACATGGCCGAAGAGAGACTGAAACTGGCTGTCTTTATTGATTTTGACAATATTCAGATTGGAGTCAAAGACACCTTAGGCAAGGAATTCGACGTCTCCGTGGTGCTCGAAGCACTCAAAGAGCGAGGGGAAGTAGTCAGCAAGACCGCTTACGGCGACTGGTCCCGCGCCGGTGATTTTGGCCGCCAGTTGACACAGCATGCGGTGCAAATGGTGCAGCGCAACGTTACCCCCCGCGGCGATAAGAATGGAGCGGACATCAACCTGGCTCTCGATGCGCTCGAGATGGCTTTTACCCGGCACCACATCAACGCTTTTGTGATTGTGGGAGGCGATAGCGACTTCATCGCGCTGGTGGAGAAGCTGAAGCAGTACGATAAGCGCGTTTTCGTGGTGGGGGGGCGCCAATTCACTAGTGGAATCTTGCAGCGCAACTGCCACGAGTTTATTGCTTACGAAAATTTGCTCGAGGCTGCCACGAGTGGCGACGGTTCGCGCGCGGCCCGGGCGGCACGCGGCTCGGGGCGCGTTTCGGGCGAAATCAGGCCGCTTTCCAGCGCGCTCCCGAACATCCAGCGCGCGCTCAAGATACTCGCGGAGCGAGAAGTTTCCCCACAACTTGGCCTGCTCAAGAGCACGCTCCTCCAGTTGGATGCCACGTTCACGGAGCGGGACTATGGCGCAGGATCATTTTTGGAATTCATTCGCAAACTCGAGAAGGATAATCTGGTTCAAGCACGCAAGACGGACCGGGGGTTTCTGGTCGAAATGGTAGAGGGGGAAGGCTCGAGAGAACCCCAGCCGGAGGCGGCCGAGCCCGCTAGCGAAGCCGCGCTCGAGCAGCCCGCGGCGGCCGAATTGACTCCCCCTCCCGCTCCTGGGCCGGAAGCGGTTCCCGAGCCGGGTCTGAACGCGGAGGAGACCTTTGCGTTATTGAAAAAAGCCCTTGCAACGCTGATGGAGAAGGCGCCATCGCGGCCTATTTACTTGCGTCAGCTTCGTCAAGCGATGCGCAGCGCAGATGCGCGTTTTGATGAGCGGCAGGCGGGCTTTCGCGGGCTGCTCGACCTTCTCCACCAGGCGCAACGCGAAGGTTGGCTGCGGTTGCACCGAGACCGCAAAGGAATCTGGAGAATCTTCTCCACCTCTGCAGAAGCCACGCCTGCACCCGCGGCGCCCGAAGCGCTGCCCGAGGCCGAGACGCTCCCGGAAACGCTCCCCGAGGCGGTTCCGGAGACATTCCCCGAGCCCATGGTTGTTCCCGAAACTGAAACAGCCTCGCCGGAGACCGACGTCCTGTGGGAAACCATGGAAATTCCGGAGGAACCAATCGTGATTGGGCCGCCGCAAGCTGAGCCGGCACCGCCCCTCGAAGTACCCGCTCCGGTGGAAGAGGTTAAGAAGGCGCGCAAGGCCCATCCTGCGAAGCGCTCCCCTAAAAGGCCGCAGCGCAAAGCGACTTCGCGGCGTAAGCCCAAAGAAACGACCCAGCCGTTCGGAGGTTGAGAATGCAAAAACTCTTGGCTGCATTTCTGTGCGTAGGTCTGAGTGGGACAGCGCTTGCTGCGGAAGCAGGACGGGAAGCCGAGCGCCTGCAACGGGCCGCTGAGGTGATCACCGAAATCATGGGAACGCCGGAAAAAGGAATTCCCCAGGACCTCCTCAATAAAGCGGTTTGCGTGGGAGTGATTCCTTCTGAAAAGAAGGTGGCGTTCGGAGTCGGTGGCAGCTTTGGCCGGGGAGCCGCCGTCTGTCGCCAAGGAGGAACTGGCGCCTGGGGCGCGCCCTCAATGTTTACGGTCGGGGGTGCGAATTTCGGATTTCAACTGGGCGGCCAGGCCACTGACTTCGTCGTTGTGGTAATGAACGCCAAAGGGGCAGAAAAGCTGCTGCAAAGCAAGGTGAAGCTGGGCGCTGACGCTTCCGTGGCAGGAGGGCCCGTGGGCCGCACTGCGGAAGGGGCCACCGATGTGCAATTGCAGGCAGAGATGCTGACTTACTCGCGCTCGCGCGGGCTCTTCGCGGGGCTCTCGCTCGACGGGCAGGTCGTGAAGCAGGACAACGACGCCAACGAGCGCCTCTACGGCCGCAGGGTGGATCCGAAGGATATCCTTTTCAAGGGCACCGTACCTGCTCCTGCCGCAGCCGGGCCGTTGGATTCAGCGTTGACTAAGTACTCGCCGCACGGCGGGGAGAAGATACTGCTGAACTGAGCGGACTCCGACTTGCGCCTATCGCCCTCACCAGACTTGTCATTGTGAGGCCCGTTCCGTGGGCCGATGAATCCCCGCAGTTAGTACCTTGCGGTGGACCAAACCGCAGAAGCAGAGATCTTTGCCCGCCGAAAAGCAGCGGGCTCAGGATGACACCCGCGGCTAGTCTATTTCTCCGGCGTATATCTTCATGATGGTCTGGAGGAATTTCAGGGCCTGTTCCTTCGGACGTTGGAAAGAGTTGCGGCCGATGATGGAGCCGAAGCCGCCTCCGTCGCGGATAGCGCGAGCTTCATCGTAAATCGCCTGGTCGTCATCTTTCTTGGCCCCGCCGGAGAAGATCACAATGCGGTGACCATCAAAGGCGCTCTGAACAACGTGGCGGACACGCTCGGCAAGCGTCCCGATCGGAATACCTACCTTCTCATAAACCTTCTTCGCCTCCGGCTGTTCGAGGTGCGCGGAGGGCAGCTTCACCTTGATGACGTGGGCGCCCAATTGGGCCGCAATCTGCGCCGCATAGGCTGCCACGTCAATGGCCGTCTCACCTTCCTTGCTCAAACTCGACCCACGCGGATACGACCAGACCACCACCGCCAGCCCGCTGTCCTTCGCTTCTGCGGCAGCTTCGCGGAGCTGCTGGTACATCGTCTGAGCGAAAGCCGAGCCCGGGTAAATTGTGAACCCGATGGCCACGCAGCCCAGGCGCAGAGCGTCCTTCACACCCGCCGTCACCGCGGGCAGCGGATCTTTCTCGTCGTGCAGCAGATCGTGGTTGTTAATCTTGAGGATGAGGGGGATCTCGCCCGCGTGCCGGTTTGCGGCAGCTTCGATGAACCCGAGCGGCGCAGCGTAAGCGTTGCAGCCTGCCGCGAGAGCCAATTCAAAGTGATAGTTGGGGTCGTAGCCCGGCGGGTTGACTGCAAAACTGCGAGCCGGACCGTGCTCGAAACCCTGGTCAACAGGCAGAATCACAAACTTGCCGGTTCCCGCCAATCGGCCGGAGTTCAACAAACGCGCAATATTCGTCTTAGTCCCCGGATTGTCACTTTCGTACCAACTCAGGATCTCCTTCACACGGGGCGTGTTTCCAAATCTCTCTGCCACCTTTACCATTGGTTCCGCAATTGCCATATCAAAGCCTCCTGCCGAAAATCATACATTCCGTCCTCTTATCAGGTTACCTGCCTCCTCCTTTACCTAGCAAGCGGAATGTTTGGACGGGCGGCGGGTGTCCCGCCCGCGTCAAACTTGCAGAAGCCGGACGCGCCTGCGACAGCGGGTAGTGTCTCAGCTTGAAGTTGTAGCGGCGAGTTTACCTCGCCACGTGGCGGCGTAAAGCCGCCTCTACGTCAAACTGCGACGCTACCTGACAGCGAGCTGACAGCGAGCGAGACGCCCGCGCTAAAGGAAAAGCGGTATAATGGTCGCGCGCTATAGAAACACCTTCGAGGAGCCATCATGCCGGATGAGATTAATCGTCGAGAATTCTTAAGGACGACGGCCCGCCGGGGAGCGGGAATCGCCGCGCTGGGCGGCATCACGTTTCTGGCCCATCCGGAGCGGGTGTTTGGGGCGAGCGACCGGGTGCGCGTGGCCGTCGTGGGTTTGCACGGGCAGGGTTGGTCGCATGTGGAGGAGTACTGCCAAATGAAGGATGTGGAACTCGCCGCCTTCTGCGACGTGGATGAGAACGTCCTCGACCGGCGGCTGGACGAGGTCGAGAAGATGGGAATCAAAAGGCCGGCGCGCTTCGTGGACCTGCGCAAGCTGCTCGAGGATAAATCTATAGACGCCATCTCCATCGCCACGCCCAATCACTGGCATTCGCTGCAAGCCATTTGGGGGTGCCAGGCGGGCAAGGACGTTTACGTTGAAAAGCCTCTCTCCCACAATTGGTGGGAAGGCCGCCAACTGCTGCGGGCCGTCCAAAAGTACGACCGCATCGTGCAGCATGGGACGAACAGCCGCTCCGGCGAGGCGATCAGGGAAGGAATGCAGAAGATGCGCGAGGGCTTGATCGGAGATGTGTATCTCTCCCGCGGGCTTTGCTACAAGTGGCGGGACACCATCGGGCACGCCCCGGAAGAGCCCGTGCCAGCGGGCGTTCACTACGACCTGTGGACGGGCCCGGCGCCCATGAAGCCTTTCACCAAGAACCGGTTCCACTACAACTGGCATTGGATCTGGGACACGGGCAATGGGGACATCGGCAACCAGGGCATCCACGAACTGGACGTGGCGCGCTGGGGATTGGACGTCAAACTCCCAAACAAGGTCACAGCCTTGGGCGGGCACTTCATGTTCGATGACGACCAGCAGACACCTAACACGCTCAACGTCGCTTGGCAGTTCGATATGCCGGACGGCAAGCGGCGCATGATGGAGTTCGAAGTCCGCCACTGGATCTCGAACCACGAGGCCGATATCGGATCGCCGGCCTTTGGCGGCGGCTCAGTGCCTGCGGCCTTGGGCAATGCCGCCGAGGCCAGCCCCAAGCGCAAAGGACCCCTGAATACGATAGGCAACATTTTCTACGGCTCGAACGGCTACCTGGCAATGAATGGATACGATTCTTACAAGTGCTGGCTGGGCAAGGAGCAGGAACCCGGACCTCACGCTCAAGCGGGCGGCAATAACTGGAGGAACTTCATCGACTGCGTTAAGAGCCGCAAGAAGGAGGAGCTGAACGCGCCCGTCGAGGAGGGCTACCTCTCCACTACCCTGTTGCACCTGGCCAACGCTTCCTACCGAGTTGGTCGCATGCTGAACTTCGATCCGGAAAAGCAGGAAGTGATCGGCGACGAGGAGGCTGATCGGATTTTGCGCGATGCCGACCGCGGTTACCGCGCCACTTACGTAGTGCCGGAAGAAGTTTAGTCGAAGATTGGTAGTGTCTCAGTTTGAAGTTGTAGCGGCCTCCAGAGGCTGATCCCGCTCCACCACTACTTCACTTTGGTTACGGTCACTTCAATTTCATAACGCCGATTGGTCACGACATCATCCATGCTCGCGACAAGTGTGGGCTTGCCGGGCGCCACTATGGGAGTGACTCCAGTGCTCTGGGTGCGGAAAACCGGGTTAAATGTCGGCGCCGCCTCTAGCTGTCCCGGCGGTACGACGCTGGAGACTTCCACATTGATGACAAGTTCTATGCCGCCCTCCCGATCGCGCGGGCGGCAGTCGATGTTCATGCCGACGTCATGGTATTGGTACTGCTTTTCGCTGGTCTGGAACGGCACCCGATTGCCGACTCGAATCATGCCCCGGTTGCCTTCGTCAACCACCATCATGTAGTTTCTGGAATTCAATCGCTTCCCGTCCTCGATTTCTCGCACGTTAAACTCGATGCGATACACTGCGAGAGGCTTCTGCTCGGTGCTCGCGGACTCTTTACTTTTTTCTTCCTGAGCTGCTGCTGAGTTCGAAATCAACGGCAGGCAGAAAGCCATTACCGCGATCACCAATCGTACTGATGCGGCCCTTTTCATAGTTTCCTCCTCACTTTCCCTGTTCAGGTTGAGAATCATCGAGCGGCTTGATCTCCAGGTCAGCAATTCTGATCTCCGGGATTGCCAACTCATTAACTCGCGCCTCATCTGTCTTATTAGGTCCCGCAACTAAATCAGGCTTGGTTGTTTTGCCGAGGTACGCCAACAAGAGCTTCTCTTGCTCCGTAAGTGCCACGGGGGTGGGAAATTGCTCGGGACGCGCGGATTCGGTAGCGCGGCCCCCCGGTTTTGGGGTCCGCGGTTCTTTCCCGATCCCGCGGACGCGCAGGCCAGGTTGCGGTTGCGAGACCATTGCCGGCGGCTCCGAAGCCGCGCGCGGCAGCAAAGCGCTGGGTGAGGAATGTCGAATTGGAGCATGAGCGGAATGCAACATCAGAACGATTGCAGCTAGCACTCCAGCGCAAAACGCCACGGCCCACACCAGCCAGCGGCGCCGAGCCGCGCGCTCACGGCTGCGAATACCGGCCAGGATTCGCGTCTCCAGCCCCGCTCGTGGCTCTTCACCTCGATACTGCTTCAGCGACGCCTCGAGCAGTTCATCCAGGAAATGATCTCGCTCGTCATCGCGCATGTTTAGGCTCCAGCAGAACCGCGAGTTTCTGCCGCAAGATTTCACGACCACGCAGCAACCGGGTGCGGACGGAACCTTCCGGAATGCCAAGCACCTGCGCGATTTCCGCCGAGGTGAGCTCTTCCGTGGTCGAGAGAATCACAGTCTCCCGAAGATCACGGGGAAGCGAACCAACCAGGCGCTCGAGCAACGACACCATCTGACGGCTGGCGGCGATTTCATCCACCCCAGCACCGTCCGCCCGCAGTTTGTTCACAAGCTGGGACGCGTCCTCGAGGGTGACCCCGGCCGGGCTTCTTTTGCGGTCCAGCGCCACTCGCCACGCCACCGTAGCCAGCCAGGCTCGCTGGTCGCGAATTTCCGGCCAGCGCTTGCGCTGTCGCAGGAAGCGCAGAAAGGTCTCTTGCGCCACGTCCTCCGCGTCGTGGTGATTCCGCAGCACCGAGTAGGCAACTTTATAGACCAGCCGGGCTTGTTCCCGAACCGTGGCCTCGAGCTCGTCCCTTCCGGCCTCCGTTGTCGAAACGGACTCGCTCAAAATCACCTGCCCGGCATCGATCATCGCGGCCCTCATAAGGTATGACGGGCGTGCACTCCCCAGCGTTCAAATATATTTTTGAAATCTGCCGGGGTGCTTTGTCCCGTTCAGCATGACAGTGGCGGGGAAGGTGATCGGGGACGGCAAGCCGTCTCTCCGCAGGGTGCAGAGGCAGGGCTTGTCCTACCCTTCGCTGCGGACCTGCCCACCAGAGCGACGCGACGCTTTGGCGAGCGACTGTGCGTCTCGGAAGGTTTTCAGAATTCCCTCGAGGGACACGACGCCTTCCAGCTTGGTCAGGTCCGCCCGGTGCACCACGGGTAGGAAGGGCAGATCTCCAATGCGCCTAAGCGCTACATCCAGCGAATGGTCGGGATGGACATGGGGAAGGGGCAGCCCACGCAGAGCGCTTGCCACCGCCACGTCGGAATCCCACGCCAGGACTGCGCCTCGCAACGTATCCCTGGTGATCCCGTACCATTTTCCCCGGCCATCCGCGACAAAGAAGAATTCCCCGCTGGCGCCTTCGAGGCGAGAGAGCGCGTCGGTTACGGAGTCTTGGCTGTTCAGGATGGGGTCCTGAAACGGCTGCATAGCATCTTCGACAAGCAGGGCTTGCTCCTCACGCCGCTCTTCCATGGAGGGAAGGTCCACGCCATCCTGTGTCGAAAGGGCATCGAAGAGAGACGTGCGTTGATACTGCCTGGAAATCAAGTACGCAATCATGTTGGAGATCATCACCGGCAAGATAATCGAGTAATTGCCACTGACTTCGAGCACCATGAACACGGAAGTCATGGGAACGCGCAGGAATCCGGCGAAAAACGTTCCCATCCCCACCAGGGCGTAAGCACCCACTGAACCGGTGAGCCCCGGGAAGAAGTGGCGCTCGATGCCGCCCACCGCTCCCCCAATCATGGCCCCAATGAAAAGCGTCGGAGCGAACATGCCGCCCGGCGTCCCACTCACGAAGGAAATTGACGTGGCAATGATCTTGAAGGCTCCGAGAAGCAGAAGCATGCGCCAGGGATATTGGTCGTGCATGGCCTGGTCGATATATTGATAACCCGCGCCCATAATCTGCGGGAGCCAAATCCCGATCGCTCCGATGGCCAGGCCGGCCAGGGCCGGCTGAAAGTAATGCGTCGCACGCGGGAGGGCCTTGAGGCGCGGACGTAAGTACAATACAAGTCTCAGGAAGGCCAATGAGACAACCCCGCCTATGACTCCGAGAGCCGCGTAAGCAAACAACTCCGCAGGATGAACCAGAACATAAACGGGCGCCCGGAAAACGGGCTGAGCTCCAAGGAACCAGCGCAGCACGACCACGCTGGAGACGGCGGAAAGAACGATGGCTCCCAGCACCCCGGCGCTCCACTGCCCTATAACCTCCTCAATCACGAACAGGACAGAGGAAATCGGAGCATTGAACGCCGCTGCCAGCCCCGCCGCAGCCCCTACAGGAGCGATCAGCCTCACTTTGTCACGAGAGAAACGCATGCGGCGGCCCAGGGCGGAGGCAATGCCGGCGCCCATTTGCAGAGAAGGGTCTTCCGGGCCAAGGGACTGCCCACTGCCGATGGCCAGCGCGCAGGTCACGAACTTTCCGATCACGGTCCTAAAGGGAACAAATCCATCGTAGATATAGACGGCGGCTTTGGTCTGATTCACCCCACTGCCACGCGCACGCGGGAAAACTCGCATGACCAGCAGGGCCACGCCCAAGCCTGCGAGGGAAGGCGCCAGGAGGACCCGCAGGCGCCCGATGGCCAAGCCCGACCCGAGCAGCGTGAGGCGCGTGTACTCAATTGAGATGCGGAACAAAACAACAGCCAGCCCGGAAAAAAGACCGATGATCACAGCTAAGAGCAGAAAAACCTGCTGCTCGCCCAGGGTTAAGCGACCGATAGCGCGGCTGAGCGGCCTGCTCACCCGTTCCAGAAGCCTGGCCCTGGCCGTGGGCGCGGGCCCGGGCTCGTTCAGTCTAAGCTCGATTCCGTCAACCATACGGCGCCACTCACTCGCTTCGTCCTTGGGCGCGTGACAGGAGCAAGAGCGCCAAGTCCGAGCCCTGCGGTTCCCCGCACACACGTTCCGTCACCTTCTCGATCTCGAAAGCCACGTCCGTGACCTGCAGCAACAAGTCAGGGTCACGGGCCAGGTTGCGTTGCCGCACTTTGGGCTCGAGCGCCGAGGCACGTTCATTTGCATCCTGAAGCTCCGGCGATTGCTGGCCGTTCTCGGCCGAACTACTCCGAGCCTCGGCGCACCCGCGCAGCCGGTTCATGCTCTGGGTGAATGCCCAGAGCGAGCGGCGCACACGTTCTTGCGCGCTCAGCCGAGGCGCTAGTGGATCAATCTCCAGAATCAAGTTCGCTGAGTCCAAGAGCGATTGCAATTGAGTTGAAAGCGGGCCTTGACGTTTCGCGTTGGTGAGGTAACGCCGAGCCTCTCGGTAGTTGCCCGACTCAAAACTCGCTTCTCCAAGTCCCTGAAGCGCCTGGGCGTCGTTGGGGTGAAGCCGTAACGCCTGGCGGAAGAGGAGCGAGGAGTTCTCGTATTCTCCGGTTTTCAGCAGGAGCCTTCCCGCTTGTAGGGCGAGCGCCGGATCGCTCGGTAGGTCGGCGGTAAGAGCCATCAATTCCGCTTGCGCCTCGGGCTTTCTTCCAACGCTCAAAAGGAACTCCGCCAATTCCACACGCGCCTGCCGACGATGCCCGCCCGCGTTGCCGTCCCATTGCCCGTAGATAGAATTCTGATAATAGTGGACTGCCTCCGTGACGGAGCCCGAATCGGCTGCCAGGCGCGCCAATTCCAGATTGACCATTCCGTTGCCGGGATCGTTTTCCTGCAAGCTGATTAAGTAAACTTGCGCTTCGGAGCGGTGGCCGGCGGCGGCCAGCGCGCGTGCCAACTCTAATTCGACACGCGAATCATCCGGCGAGTAAACCAGCGCGGAGCGGAAATCCTCCAGGGCTGCTTTACCATGACCCGCTGTAAGTTCACGCTCACCTGCGGTGTACCACTGCCGGCCCAACGCCTGCTCCTTTGCACGAAAGGCCGTTACTGCGAAGCTGGTAATGACAAATACCACGACCAGAAGCAGAACGCTCAGTAGAAGAAGTTCGTTGCGCGGCGCCGACCAGAAAAATCTAACGCTCTCGCCGCAGGCAGGACATTCCCTCTCTCCCCAGGGAATCATTTGTCCGCATTTTTCGCAGCGTCGCTCGAGTTGCATGAGATCCGCCCCAGGACCATCATGGCCTTTGCTGGCAGGCCGGCTGGATGTAGAGGCCGCGCAAACTGTCCCTACGTTACGGGGACGCAGCCCTATCGCGATTCTGCAGATGGCCGCGGCTGGCAATAATTCCTACTTAAGAAATATAACAAGATACGGGGGCGGAGTCACGCCCAGCGTCATGATGGTAGTGTCGTAGCTTGAAACGTGTAGCGGCGGTCCCTGACCGCTGGCTATTCATAATTGCTTTGTCGCCGTAGGATTGCTAATATGACTTGAATTCGCCAGATTGAGGAGAATCCATTATGGACCGGCTGACCCGACACGAACTGAAACAGGACGAGTTCCGTGAAGGTCTGGATCAACTCGAGCATTACCTGAGCGGGCATCTCAAGGAAATCCTGACCGTGGCCATCCTGGTCATTGTCGTGGTGGGCGCGGCAGGGGGCCTGAAGTATTACCTCGGGGAGCAGGAGGCCAACGCCAATATCGATCTTGCTTCCGCCCTAAGGACTTTCCAGTCCTACGTGGGAACGGTCGCGCCCGGCAGCATGCCTCCTGATTCGGAGACTTATGCGACCGCTGCCGCGAAGTACAAGGCGGCGGAGGAAAAGTTCAATACCATTGTCCTCAAGTACCGGATGTTCCCTCGGCCCAAGGCCGTGGAAATTGCGCGTTACCACGTGGGAATCTGCGAGTCGTTGCTCGGAAACTCCCCGGCAGCTATTAACACTTTCCAGGAGGCCAGTCGCTCCGGGGACCGGGAGATTGCCGCGCTGGCTCAGTTTGCTCTGGCCGGCGAGTTCCTGAAAACCGGCAGGAAACAGGAAGCGCTTAAGATCTATCAGAACCTCGCCGACCATGCCAGCTTGTCGGTTCCCAGGGCCAGCGCACTGTTGGCCTTGGCGGATTCCATGAAAGACTCCCAGCCCGCACGGGCGCGCCAGCTTTACGACCAAATTGAGAAAGAATTCGGCTCCGACCCCACGATTGCGGCAACCTTGAGGCAGCAGATGGCTGAACTGCCACAAGGCGCGGGGACGGAAGGCAGTAAGCAGTAATAAGAAGTCAGCTTTGACTTGGACCGGAAAACGCTCAGGAAGGGCCGGCGCCGGAACCTCGCCCCTCCTCTTTGACACCTCGATGTGACCTGACTAGAATCAATGCCTGCTGCCATGCCCGACCCGCCTTGCGAGACCCCAGCGACGAGGAAAAGTGAAGTTGCACCCTTGCCAGATCAAGAGGCGCGCCTGCGCGCGAATCCGCGAGTCTTTCGTCTCTGGGAGCGGGTTCAAATATCTCTTGCCAGTTGGGCGGGGTACCTTGCCGTGCTGCTGATCGGGCGCAGTCTGCGATGGGAAGTTCACGGCTGGGAAAATTGGGTAGCCGCCACGAAAAGGGGCCGGGGGCTTATTTACACCTTCTGGCATCGCGAGATCTTTGCGGCCTGCTGGTTCTGGAGGAAGCGCGGAATCGTGGTGATGACGAGCCGCAATTTTGATGGCGAATATATCGCCAGGATCATTCAGAAGCACGGCTACGGCGCAGCGCGCGGCTCGAGCACGCACGGAGCATCGCAGGCCCTGACGGAAATGATCGAATGCCTCGGGAACGGACGCGACGCAGCGTTCACCATCGATGGCCCACGCGGGCCGCGCTACGTTGCCAAGCGCGGGTCGGTGATGCTCTCCAAGGCCACCGGGGCCGCCATCCTGTGCTTCCACGTCGCCTTGCGGCGCGCCTTCGTTTTTCGCCGCACCTGGGACTTGACGCAGTTCCCCCACCCCTTTTCGCGCGCCGCGGTATTCATCGCGCCGCACATCGTAGTCTCGCCGCAAGCCAGCGACAAAGAACAATCTGCGGTGCTTGGGCAAGTGCAGAGCGCTTTGGATGAACTGCGGCGACGGGGGGAGGAATGGGCATCGCGAAGTTCGAAACTCGAAAATAGAAAATAGAAACTGGAAATTCGAAAATGGAAATCAAAACTCGAACTTCATTTTCGCTTTTCGAATTTCGGATTTCGAGTTTCGAACTCCGCCAAGCGCTCGATTTGCGGGTAAAGCGCCTGCACCTGGGCGCGAGTCTCCTCGAGGCTTCCTGAACAATCAATGACGTAGTCGGCGCGACGACGCTTTTCTTCCGCGGGAATCTGGGATGCGATGCGCGTGAGGGCATCCTGGTAGGGGAGACCGGTCTTGGCCATCAGCCGCTCGATTTGCTGTTCGGGCGTGCACCATGCCACCAAGATCCGGGCGAAGTGGTCCGCGAGACCAGCCTCATAGATCAGCGCTGCATCCACAAGGATCACGGCTCGAGGGTGCAAGGCGCATAACTCCTCGGCGCGTTCCTCGACCCGCGCGATCAGGCTGGGATGCACGAGCGAGGTGAGTTCACTGAGCCTCTGCGGGTCGCTAAAGACGATGGAGCCCAGCCGTCCGCGATCGATTTCGCCTCCTGGCCCCAGTATCTCCGCCCCAAAGTGCTCGACGACTTTGTGGTGTACCGGGTTGCAGGTCCTCAGCAATTCGTGGCCGACGCGGTCAGCGTCAACGACCTTGGCGCCCAACGCCTCCATGAAGCGTGCCACCGTGCTCTTGCCGGAGGCGATCCCGCCCGTCAATCCGAAGCTACAGTGCATAAGAACAGTGACGAGTGACAAGTGACGAGCAAAAATCGCTACGACCGCGCTGGCGGGGCGCTCGTTGCGCCCCACTCAGTATCGTCGTTCGAATCACACAACGCTCGTCGCCGACCCGCTCGAATGGCCAGTTTAGCACACCAGGTGAAACCAACGGACTGACAGCGGCAAAACCCCAACCCAGCCCGAAGCTGTTGGGCCGTGGCTACGGTCCAGTTTGGAAGGCGCGTGGGTTTCGTTTATAATGACCAAACGGTCGCTTACGGGCGCAGCCATCTAGCGCCCAGGCTCAAGAGAGGAAGCGCGGACCGCCCGGTGTGGGGGTCCGCGGTTCTATTGCCCGGTGTCTGTGACGACCGAAATCGAAACGGATGGTGAAGTGTGGCCGATCTTTCGACAGTCCCCAACACGGAGAAGGGCTTCGTTTACAGCATCATGGATATCATGAGCTTTCTTCCCCATCGTTATCCGTTCTTGCTGGTTGACCGCATTGTGGAAATCGAGGGGAATAAGCGCATTGTCGGGCTCAAGAACGTGACCATCAATGAGCCTTTTTTCCAGGGCCATTTCCCCGGTGCTCCGGTCATGCCTGGGGTGTTGATTATCGAGTGCATGGCCCAGGTGGCAGGCGTGATGATCTACCGGGACATGCCGGACAAGGAAAAGAAATTGATCTATTTCACGGGCATCGAAAATGCCAAGTTCCGCCGCCCAGTGTTGCCGGGCGACCAACTTCGGGTCGAGATGCAGTTGCTGAACCGGCGCAACAATTTTGGGAAAATGAACGGTCAAGCGACGGTGGAAGGGAAGTTGGCGGCGGAAGCGACGGTTGCGTTTGTGATCTCGGACCGCCCGGGGCAACCGGCTCAATTAAGTCAATGAAGGCTCATCCCACAGCCATTGTGCATCCCAATGCCAAGCTCGCCTGCAGTGTGACGGTGGGCCCTTATTCCCTGATCGGGGAAAACGTCGAGCTGGGCGAAGACTGCGAAGTGATGTCCCACTGTGTGCTGGAGGGAAACGCGCGGATCGGCAGGCGCAACCGCATTTTCCCTTATGCCGCGATTGGATTTGCTCCGCAAGATCTGAAATACCGCGGCGAGCCGACGCGGGTCGAGATCGGCGACGACAACACCATTCGCGAGTTCATCACTATTAACCGCGCCACCGAAGAGGGAGATAGAATCACGCAAATCGGCAACCATAACCTCCTGATGGCCTATGTCCACATCGCGCACAATTGCCACCTGGGAAGCCATATCATCATGGCGAATGGGGCCTCGCTGGCAGGCCATGTGGAAATTCAGGACCACGCCTCGGTGGGCGCGTTTTGCGGCATTCACCAGTTTTGCCGCATCGGCGCTTACAGTTTCCTGGGAAGTTACAGCGTAGTGAATCAGGATATCCTCCCTTATTCGAAGACTTCCGCCCCCCGCCCGCTGAGCGTTCTCGGAGCCAACCGCCTGGGGCTCGAACGACGCGGCCTCAGCGCCGACGACATGAAAGATCTGGAGCGAGCCTTCCGGTTGCTGAGCCGATCCAAGCTCAACACCACCCAAGCGCTGGAAGCGATCGAAGCTGCCGCACTCAAGTCTGACCACGTCCGGGCCTTGGTGGAGTTCATTCGGACTTCTGAGCGCGGCGTGGTGAAGTGATTTCAGATTCGAGATTTGAGATCTGAGATTTGGGATTTCAAATTCCCGGCTCGTGCCCCATGAGAGAAAACATTCAGCCTCCACCCCGTTACGCCATCATCGCGGGGAACGGACATTTCCCCTTTCTGGTGTTGGAAGCCGCACGCGACCAAGGCATCGATCCCCTGGTGGTAGGCATTAAAGAGGAAGCCGATTCGGAACTCGCCAGCGTGGCGAGCACAATTCACTGGCTGAGTTTAGGCGAAGTTTCGAAGCTCCTGGATCTGCTAGTCTGCGAGAAGGTCAACAGGGTGGTGCTGGCGGGCCAAGTAAAGCACGCACAGCTCTTCAGCTCCATCAAACCGGATGGACTGGTGAGCCGCGTCCTGCAAAGCCTGCCACGCAAGAACACGGACTCGCTGATCGGGATCTTCGTGCGCATGCTCGAGAGCCGGGGAGTCCAGGTGGTTGATTCGACGCTCTTCCTTAAGCCGCTGCTGCCGGAAGCGGGTCCAATTACGCGCCGCGCGCCGGATGACGAAGACCACTTGGATATCGCTTATGGCCGCGAGATCGCCAAGAAGCTGGCTGGCCTCGACATCGGCCAGACGATCGTGGTGTCCGGCCGGGCTTGCGTGGCGGTGGAGGCCATGGAGGGGACGGACGCCACAATCGAACGCGCGGCTAGTCTGAGTAACGGACGGGGACTGGTGGTCGTCAAAGTAAGTAAGCCCCGCCAGGACATGCGCTTCGATGTTCCTGTGGTGGGACTTAGGACCATTCAGGTGATGCGCCGGTCGAACGCCCGCACACTGGCCGTGGACGCGGGTAAGACCCTGCTGTTTGAACGCTCGGCGATGATCAAGGAAGCGGATGAGGCGGGCATCGCCATCGTGGGAATGACGGACTAAGGAAGAGCGATTTTTCGGTGTTCGAATTTCGAATTTCGATTTCCAGCAATAATGAGGATCTAGTTGAGCGAAAAAGTGGCCGTGGCCGTGCTGGGAGTAGGTGAGCATGGCAAGAAGCACGCCCGAGTGTTGAAGGAGGTGGTGGGGGCGGATCTTGTTGGCGTGTACGACCTTCGCCCGGAAAGAGCCGCGGAACTAGCCTCTGAACTTGGAGTGCGGGCGTTCACGAGCCTGGAAGAGGTATGGAATGCAGTCCGCGCCGTAAGCGTGGTCATTCCGACTACGAACCACGCCGAAGTCGCACGCCAAGCTTTTGCCCACGGCGTGGACGTGCTGCTCGAGAAACCCATTACGCGCACCCTCGAGGAGGCGGAGGAATTGACGGCCCTGGCCAAAAGCCACGGTCGGATCCTGCAAGTCGGGCACCTCGAGCGGTTCAACCCTGGTGTGGTGGCCGCCAAGGCCATAACGCGCCAGCCACTGTTTTTTGAAATTCACCGCATGGGGGTTTTCAGCGCGCGCAGTCTGGATGTTGATGTGGTGTTCGACCTAATGATCCACGACCTGGATTTGGTGCTCTGGATGCTCAACTCCAAGGTCTCTGAAGTGCGCGCGGTGGGGTTGCCGGTGCTTTCCGATAAAGTCGACATTGCCAATGCGCGCGTGGAATTTGAGTGCGGCGCAGTGGCCAACTTCACCGCCAGCCGCGCCAGCACCGAGCGGATCCGGAAATTCCGCTATTTTCAACCCTACGAGTATGTATCAATTGACTTTACCCGCCGCGATGCGACGCTTTTGAGGGTGGATAACGACGGGCCGAGCCCCCGCATCGCCTTCCACAAGCTCGAAACCAAGCCTGCGGATCCACTCCAGTCAGAACTTAAGGCTTTTATCGAATCGGTCCGAACCCGCCGCGCTCCTCTGGTGGGAGGACTGGAGGGCCAGCGGGCGCTTGCTTTAGCCGAACGGGTGATGAATTGCATCGAAGAACATGCAGGTAAAGTGAACGTCCGCCTGGGCCGGCCAGTAGGCCAAAGCGGGGAAATCTAGGAGACTTTATTGGACGACAAGGGCAAAATCAGCGTGGACGCCAGACCGGCCGGGAATTCCTCTGTAGCCGAGCCTGAGTTCCACCTCACCTTTGTGGATTCCGCCCTTCCACCTGTCTCCCTTTTCCGGCAGATTTTGGAAAGGGTGCGCGAACCGAAAATCACTGCTCCCAAGAAGTACACGTCGAGCGAAAGTTCCCCCGTACCCGGGGCTGAGTTCCACGCGACGTTTGTGGATTCCACCCTTCCACCGATCTCCCTGTTCCGGCAGATTCGAGAGAGGTTCCGCGAACCGAAGGTCACCGTTCAGAGCGAGTATTACAAGCGCGCCGCAGACGCCATGCCGGCTGGGAGTTCCCCGGTACCCGGGGCTGAGTTCCACCCCACGTTCGTGGAATCCACCCTTCCACCCGTTTCCCTTTTCCGTGAGATTCTGACTGAGCTCCGCGAACCGAGAATCAGGCTTCCGAAAAAGCATCACGGGGGAAGAGGCGCTTGGCCGACAACGGAATCTTCTCCCGCCGTTCTAGAGGACCCTAACCAGCTCGCGCTCCCTTTTGAGGTTCCAAGTACCCCTGCGTTTCGGCTGAGCTCGAGAGCCATCGATCTGCCGGAGGGCTGGGAGGATTATCATGTGCTGCTGGACCTGGATCCGGAGGCAGTCAAATGGCGGCGCCGGACCATGTACCTGTCTTCGCTGATCCTGCATATGGTCCTGCTCCTGATTCTCATCTTTTCGCCGGAAATACTGAGGCGCGGAAGGCAGATGATGGGACTACCCGTCGAAGTGGCGCCCCAGAAACAGTATTCCTTCCTCGTGTTGCCACCGGATGTCCTGCGCCGCTTGACCCAGCCCCCGCCGGAGAACGCCCCCCTCTCCGACCGGGACCGCAGGGCCCAAGGCCGTTCACCCATTATCAACCCGAGGGGCCTTCCCATGCCCTATTCTCGCGGCAACACGCCTCTGCCGGAAATTGCGGGGGCTAAGCCCCCTGCTGCCGCTCCCACTCCGCCGCCTGCGGCTGGCGCTCCCGCGCCTGCCAGTCCGGGCCCACCTGCGAATCAGCAGGGGAACCAGCCTCCTCAAGTAGCTAACAACGACGACGGCTTGAGGCTGGAAGACGTCAAGCCTACAGGGGGCGGCGGTCCGGGCTTGAATCTCCCCACCCTGTCTCCGGGCCAGGCTATTCAGCAATCGCTGCAATCTGCGGCGCACGGGCGCAATTCGAGTGGGGGTGGAAGGGGCAGCGGCACAGGCTATGGCGATGGCAACGGGCAGTTTCAGAATCTCGAGCCGAACTTCTCCACGGAAGGGCCTATCATCCTCTCCGACACACGCGGCGTGGATTTCGGTCCCTATCTGGCGCGGGTGGTTTACATTGTTCGCCGGAATTGGTACTCGGTGATTCCGGAGTCGGCGCGGCTAGGCGAGAAAGGACGGGTGGGCATCGTCTTCGAAATCCTCAAAGACGGCTCCGTTCCCCAATTGCGATTGGTGGCCTCTTCGGGCTCAGACCCACTCGACCGTGCAGCCGTGGCCGGCATCCACTCCTCTATCCCCTTTCCGCCCTTGCCGGAAGAGTTCACCGGCAATCATCTGGTTTTGCAGTTTATCTTCCTCTATAACCTGAGCCCGGGGCAGTAACCAGTCCTCCATCGGCAATCGTCAATTCGATGTGCTAGAATCAGGCTTTGAGGAGTGGCTCCTTGGGCAAGTGAGCGTATACACGTCACATCCCAATTCACCGAGCTTCTGCGCCGGCACCAAGCCCTCGGTAGGGGAAGCTGGCTATGCTTCGCCTTTCTCGAACTCAGATTTTGGGTTGTTTTCTGCTGCTCGCGGCGGTTCTGGGAATCCTGCTCTTGCGCGCGGTACGTTTGGTATGGTGGTCCCGATAGAAAAGGGCGTTCCTCTGGTCGCCATTGTCGGTCCCACGGCGGCGGGGAAATCGGCGTTGGCGCTTGCCCTGGCTGCTTCGCTGAATGGAGAAATCATCAATTACGACTCGGTGCAGCTCTACCGGGGATTCGACATCGGCTCGGGGAAACTACCCCCGCACGAGCGCCTTGGTCTTCCCCATCACCTCCTGGACTGTCTCGAAGCCGAAGACCAATTCACGGCAGGAGATTACCGCCGCGAGGCTCTACGCGTGTTGGGGGAAATCAAAGAACGAGCGAGATTACCTGTTTTCGTCGGTGGTACGGGGCTTTATCTGCGCGCAGTCTTCCTTGGGCTATTCGACGGCCCATCGCGCTCGGAGGATTTAAGGGGCCGCTTGCGCGGCCTGGCGGAGCGGAGAGGCCGCGAGTTCCTCCACCGGCTTCTGAAGCGGCTTGACGCCACAACCGCCGCCCGCATTCAGCCTCGTGACACGCAGAAAACCGTGCGCGCCCTGGAGGTGTGCATTCTGGCCCGGACTCCTATCTCCACGATGCAGGCGCGCGGCAGGAGCGGGCTCGAAGGGTATCGAGTCGTGAAAGTGGGACTGCAACCCGAGAGAAGGGAGCTCTGCCAGCGCATTGACCATCGCGTTGAACGCATGTTCGCGCAGGGCTTGCTGGAGGAGACGCACGCCCTGCTGGCGCGTCAGGACTGGAGCCGGCTGAAAGCCCTCGGGGCGCTGGGTTACCGCCAAGCCTGCGCGGTGGCCGGAGGGCAACTGAGTTTGCCGGAAGCCATCCTTCAAACTCAGGTGGCCACCCGGCGATACGCCAAACGGCAGATGACCTGGTTTCGTCACGAGGGGGGAATCACGTGGTTTGGCGGGTTTGGCGACGACCCGCGGGTCCAAAATCAAGTGATCAGCTTTCTGCGCGAAACAGGAATTGACACCCACTGTGGCGGCGGCCTCTGACCGCCCGAATTGGGTAGGGGCGGCCCTTGTGGCCGCCCTGGGCAACTACAAGGGTTGCCCCTACACCCCGCATAGTTGGCCGCACGCAGGAGAGAATCCGTATGGCAGAATCCGGCGCTCAACGCTCAGCTTCCCGACCGGGACAAGGGCTGGTCGGGCCTGTGCCAGAAAAGAGAGAAAAAATGGAGAAGCCACCGCAGAATATCCAAGACGGATTTTTGAACGCTGTGCGCAAGGAAAAACTCGTGGTCACAGTCTATCTGTTGAGCGGTGTCAAACTCACCGGCCGCATCCGCAGTTTTGATAAGTACTCCTTGATCCTGGAAAGCAACAGCCAGGAGCAGTTGGTTTTCAAGCACGCCGTCGCTACTGTGGTGCTGCCGCGCGCCGGAAGCGTTTCAGGGTCCGCACCGTCGGAGGGGTAAGAGGATTCGCCGTGCACCAACATCTGAGAAGATCTTTCTGGCAGGTTGGGAATCCTCGCTGCATTCGGCACGGGTTCCCGGCAGGCCGGACGCTGAGGACTCGTTCCGGGAACTCTACGAGTTGGCGGTGGGAGCCGGGGGGCGCGTCGTGGGCTCCCTGCTCCAAAGGTCTCCGCAACCCGACCCGGCAACCCTGCTGGGAAGAGGTAAGCTGAACGAGCTCCGTAGTTCCGCGCACGCCGCCGCAGCCGATCTGGTGGTGCTCGACCACGACCTCACACCCTCCCAACTGCGCAACCTGGAGCGCGAGTTGGACCTGCGGGTGATCGATCGCACTCAACTTATTCTCGATATCTTCGCCGCCCGTGCTCGGAGCCGCGAGGGGCAGTTGCAAGTGGAACTGGCCCAGTTAAATTATCTGCTGCCGCGGCTAGGGGGACGCGGCACTGAGCTCTCGCGGCTGGGCGGCGGCATCGGCACGCGCGGCCCTGGTGAGCAGCAGTTGGAATATGACCGCCGGCGCATTCGCGCGCGCATTCGGTCGCTGCGCAGGGCGATAGAAAAAGTTCGCTCGCAACGCGCTCTGCATCGGACGCGGCGCAGAGATTATCAATTCCTCACCGTGGCGTTGGTGGGCTATACCAACGCCGGCAAGTCCACCCTTTTTAATGCCCTGACCTCTTCGAGCGTACTCACCTCTTCGCGCCTCTTCGCAACTCTCGACCCTACGGTAAGAGCTCTCCCACTCGAATCACGAAGACCCGTTTTGCTTTCCGATACGGTGGGGTTCATCCATAAACTGCCTCCCCACCTGGTGGCCGCATTCCGCGCTACGCTGGAGGAACTGGAGGATGCCAGCCTCTTGCTTCATGTTACGGACGCCTCCGATTCGCGCCATGAGTCCCAGGACGGCGCCGTTGAGGCTTTGCTGGCGAACCTTGACGTTGGAGCTACTCCGCGACTTCACCTCTGGAACAAAATCGATCTCGTGGACGCAAATGGCAGGAGCCGGCTTCCCACAGGCTCTCAAGATGTCCACGTCTCCGCCACAACGGGCGAAGGCCTCGAGGTCCTGCGTCAACGGATCGACCAGTCATTGAGTCAGGATCCCATGATCGAGGCGGACTTCGAACTGTCGCTGGCAGACGGAGAGAGCTTGGCCCTGCTTCATCGCTCGGGCGTGGTGCTGTCAACCCAATACGAAAACGACCGGGTGAGGGTTCGAGCGCGCCTGCGCGAATCACTTAGGGAGCGGGTGAAAAAGGTTCAACAAAGGCTGATTTGCGGCCCCTAAAGGCAAGCATTTTGAAGCCCAAAAGGCTTGTGGAAAAAACTGTGGAAAAACTCGCCGCTTCCGTCCCAAGCGCCAAACTGAGCGCATCGGCCAGGAATGCGGCTGCGGCGAGGGTGCGGTGCATTAAGCACTTCTTTTCAGTCGTTTACAAGAGGCGTTCGGCGCAACATCGACCTCAACAGCCCTGCTTTGCCCATCCGCCGAGAGCCTCGCGAACGGTTCGAGTTTTGCACAAAGATAAGGCAATCCGAGGATTTTCACCTAGCCCCGAAGCTTGTTCTTGTCCGCATGAAATCAGGCTGAATTAAACCTAGGCTCTATCTATTGTCGATTGATAATTTCCGATTGGCGATAGAAGTCGACAGTCGACAATCGTCTATCGACAATTCGTTGACACCGCGCCGGACCTTCGTTATAGTTAGGTTGGACAGCGCGGCTGGTCCTGCCGTTGCCTCTCGGAATTCACGGTGGGAGTGCTGTGCCGATCACTCCTCCGCAAGGGCAGATCTCGAAGGCGCATGAATCTCCCCACTTCACTAACCCTCCTCCGTATCTTCTTCGTGCCCCTGGTGGTGGTGCTCCTGCTAACGACAGGTCACAATACAGACCTCTGGGCGGTGGGAGTTTTTCTGCTCGCCGCAACCACTGACCTCCTGGACGGCTATCTGGCGCGCAAACGCAGCCAAGTCACAACGCTGGGAATACTGCTGGACCCCATCGCTGACAAGCTGCTCACCTCTGCCGCCTTCATTTCGCTGGTCTACCTTCACCTTCTCGCAGCGTGGATGGCGGTAATTATTATCGGAAGGGAGTTCGCCGTGTCCGGCCTGCGTGCTATCGCCTCGGCGGAAGGATTCTCCCTGGAAGTGTCCGAGTTAGGGAAGACCAAGATGGTGTTCCAGGTTGTGGCCATCACGGTCATTGTGCTGGAAAGGCGCCAACCGCTGCTGCGACCTCTGGGGGATGTCCTATTGTGGATGGTGGTTCTCTTCGCGCTGGCCTCCGCGGCACAGTACTTCATTTGCTTTTGGCGAAGATTGGATGTGCGCGTCAAACGGCGCGCCTCGATTCACCGCACCGTCCTAAGAACAGGCGAAAAGGAACGGGAAGAGAAAGATGTTGCAACTCACGGACGCTGAGAAAGACCGTTTATTGGAATTGGCGAGAACGGCTCTCGAGGAGGCTGTGCGCCGGGGGAGACTCTCCGAGGTAGCTGAACCCCTCGAGTCCCTGCGAACCCCCTGCGGGGCCTTCGTGACGCTGACCGAGGGGGGGCGGCTGCGGGGCTGCATCGGCCATATTGAAGCGCGCAAACCGCTCTACGCCACGGTGCGCGAATGCGCCCGTGCCGCAGCTCTCGACGATCCGCGCTTTCCTGCCGTGACGCCGGCGGAACTTTCCTTATTGCAACTCGAAATCTCGATATTGTCTCCCCTGCTGGACATTGATCCGCAGCAGGTTGAAGTAGGCCGGCATGGTTTGCTGATTTCGCGCGGGGCGCAGCGAGGGCTTCTTCTGCCGCAGGTGGCTGTGGAATGGGACTGGGACCGAGAACAGTTTCTCGCAGAAACCTGTCTCAAAGCCGGATTGCCCGGCAATGCCTGGCAGCATGGCGCAAGAATTCAAGCCTTCACGGCACAAGTCTTGAAAGAGTACCCCACACGAGATCGCTCCTCATTGCCAGCCGACTGAAATGCAAGGGCACGCCTTGTTGGCCCAGGGCGGCCAACAGCGCCACCCCTGCAATGTAACTCACTCCAACTCGACGCCGTAGCCCACGTTGATGTCGCGCGTGGAGTTCACGATGATCGCCACCGCAGACTTTTCCTGCGTCGAGAGGACCACCAGCTCTGCCACAGTCTCGCGAGGAGTGGGGTGAAAACCGAACAGCGTCCAGTGCCCTGCGCGGGGAAGGCTGTAATAAACGCGATACAATTGGCCAACTCTCGCGCCGTTCTTCTCGCCAAAGTTAAGATAAACGATGTCGCCGTTGGCCAGGGATGCGACGTTGTTGCGTGCTGCCGCAATGGTCCCCTTCATTCTGCCGTTAGGGGAGGCGAAGCGGTCCAACTGCGCGGGTACGTACTCGGGAATGGGGCGGGGTTGATACGGCACCGCAATATCGCCACGGTAAATCGGCCCGCAGACGAAACTCACTTCGGCGACTGCCCCCTCGGGAGTTACACGCGTGACCTTGACTCTCCCGGCGTCCTCATAGGGCTCCCCGAGGCCGCGGATGGTCCAATGTTCGCCGCCGTAACGCGTGGAACGAAAAAGTTCTTTCCCCGGCCTAATGAGTGAGAATTGCTCGCCCACCGAGAATCGGGGATTACCGCGGCCGTAGAGATAAAGAGATTCGCCCAGCGCGAATTGGCGAATAGACGATTCCAAATCGTTATCAGGGCCGTCGCGGACGACGATATTGGCGGGCACTTTACTTGCCGTAATAAACCCCGTGCAATCGGCCTGCGAGGGCGTGGCAGCAGGAATGGCAGACGCCGGGGGCGTTGGCTGGCCGAGGGCTAACGCCAAGGGAAAAATGAGCCACGCGGCCGCCAGACTGAGAGTTCTTTTGCTCAAACGCTCCCTCCACTCCGAATCGTGGCGCTGTCCGGTGTCCGTGGGTTTCATCGACGGCTACTCACCCTCTGCCCCGTCGGGGCAAGCTGTGCCCTCATGCCCTTCGAGGACTTTGCGCGATCCGGCTACGGGCCAAGTGTAAGTAAGCAGGTTATAGAAAGTCAAGCAACAGCGCCAGCACCAAGGTACTGGTCATCCGATCACCTCCATTCCATAGTTTCCACCTTCGGGCATCCTGATGTAAATTGTTCAGAAGGCTAACGAGGAGTCTGACGGCAGGATGCTGCGAAATCTCCTTTCGGCATCCGACCGGGGATGGGAAGGAGGCGCTGAGATGAAGATTGTGATTTCTGTTTCCGATAAAGAAAAGGCCAAAGACGTCCAGTCCCCCTACCACAAGGCGCTGAGGGCCGTCTGGGTAAAGCCTGAGGAACTCGAGATGGTTTCGCCATCGCACTCCTCCATCCCTGACGTTCGAGACTACGATGGAGTGCTATTCACCGGCGGGAAAGACATCAATCCCAAGTACTATCAGGAATCGGTGAAATACCCGGAGGTGGTCGAGATCGACGAGAAACGGGATGCCTTTGAATTTGAGTTGTTCGAGCGGACGCACCGTGGAAAGCTACCGATTCTGGGCATCTGCCGCGGCCTTCAGATGATCAACGTGAAGTTCGGGGGAACGCTTTACCAGGACCTGAATTCGGAAGCCCGGGTAGGGATTGAACACATGCATTCCGGGCCGCGCCCCCAGCCAATCCACACCGTAACGCTGACTGATCCTGAATCGGGGCTGGGGGAGACGTTCAAGGGCAGTTGCCAGGTCAATAGCCTGCACCGCCAGGCCATCAAACGCTTGGGGCGGGGCCTCAAAGTGACTGCTCGCTCCGAGGATGGACTGGTGGAGGCGGTCGAATCCGCCGAGCCCTATCCGTTCCTGCTGGCCGTTCAGTGGCACCCGGAGGAAATGATCGAGCGGCTCGAGGCGCGCAAGCTTTTTGAGAACTTCGTGGCCAAGTGCCGCGAGGCGGCTGAGCGGCGCCGGTAGGAAGCCGACGGAGTACCGGCGCAGTTTGAAGCAGAGGCGGCTTTAGGCCGGCACTTGGCAATCCCGCAGACGCGGGATCGCCGCGACAAGATCAAAGGGCGCCACTGCGCGGCGCACTCCAAGATCGAAGGATTAATATGCCAACGAAAATCTACATCTCGAAGGGCGACATCACGGACATGGGGGTGGAGGCGATCGTCAATCCTGCCAATACGGAGCTAGTCATGGAATCCGGGGTTGCGGCCGCCATACGCCGCAAAGGCGGCGAGCGAATCCAGGAAGAATGCGAACGCCTTGCCCCCCTCCGGTTAGGCGCCGCGACGGTTACAACGGCCGGCAGCCTCAAGGCGCTCTTCGTGATCCACGCCGCCACGATGCGGCCCGGTGAGCAGGCAACTGCGGAATCTATAAGGCTTGCGACGAGACAAACTCTGTTTCGCGCCGAAGAGAAGACAATCAAAAGCCTGGCTCTGCCGGCGCTGGGGACGGGCACAGCAGGCTTCCCAGCCGCAGAGTGCGCGCCCATCATGCTGAAGGCGGTCCTGGAGCATATCAAGGTTCGCACCAGCCTGGAGAAAATTCACTTCGTGCTTTATGATGACGCGACACTCAAGCTGTTCGAGGATACTCTTCAGAAGCTAACCTCGCGCACCCAGGCCAGCGCGGCGTAGCGGCGGTTCGAACAGGACGTGCAGTGCCGAGCCCTGGGTTTTGGGGTCCGCGCCGCACGTTCATCGGCCGCGGAACCAGGCCCAAGTCAGGCCATCCTGTGGATCAAACGCCTCTCAAGACATTCCTCCTCGACACCGTGAAGCGATCGGGACCAGTCACCTTTGAGCACTACATGGCGCTGTGCCTTTATCATCCGGAGTACGGTTATTACACACAAGGGCGAGAGCGCACTGGCGCTGTGGGTGACTACTTCACCAGTCCGGACCTCCACCCGATTTTCGCACGCCTGTTGGCCCGCCAGGCCGCCGAGATGTGGGAACTCCTCGGGCGTCCCTCGCCCTTCTCCTGGATCGAGATGGGCGCGGGGCGCGGGCTATTTGCGCGGGATTTCCTCTCCTGGGCGAAAGGCGCACTGCCGGAGTTCGCCGCGGCGCTCGAATATCTGGCCCTCGAGCCTGGGCCCCGGCAATGTGCGCGCCTCAGAGAGCGGCTGGCGGAAAATGGCCTCGCCGGAGCAGTCCACGTGCTCGAGAACCTCGAACAGCTCAGGCCCGTGACCGGGTGCCTTTTTTCAAACGAGTTGGTTGATGCCTTCCCCGTTGCCGTAGTGGCGAGGGCCGGCGGGCATTTGAGAGAAGTGTACGTGACCGCCCAAGGCGGCGAACTCCAGGAGAAACTCGGCCCCATCAGCAACCCGGCCGTCGCTGCGGCGGTGGCCCGTTACGCTAACCGGCTCGAAGAAGGCTGCCGAGCGGAGGTGAACCTGATGGCGGTTCAATGGATGCGCTCGGTTGCGGAGAAACTCATCCGGGGCTTCGTGATTACCATCGATTACGGCGACCTCGCCCCGTACCTCTACACCCAGGACCGGCCGCAGGGGACCTTGCTTGCCTACCACCGTCACCTGCCATTGCACGATACCTTGAGCGCCCCAGGGCAAGTTGACTTGACGGCCCACGTCAACTTCAGCGCCTTGATCGACTCAGGAAAGGATGCGGGCCTGCAACTCACCGGCTTCACCAGCCAAGAACGATTCCTCCTGGCGCTGGGCGAAGCCAACCAGTTCGCGGACCTTTATAAGCCGGGCGCCAGCGAACTCGAGAACCTCCAGGCCAGGCTGAAATTAAAGCGGCTGATTCATCCCGAAGGGATGGGGAACGTCTTCAAGGTGCTGATCCAGCATCGGGGGATCGGGTCGCCCGCGCTCACGGGACTGAAGTACGGAAATATCCGCCTTTGATCACTACCTGTCATTCTGAGCGAAGATGTCCTTGATCCTTCGGCTCACCACGTTACATGCAAATGCGCGAAGCGCCTTGGAGTGCGGTAGCAGCAGCTACCGCCCTCGGTTCATGCGGCACATATGCAAGGCGGTAGCTGCTGCTACCGCACTCCAGGGCGGAGGCGCTTGGGGGGCCGCCCAGCGGCGGGCTCAGCGCGAGGTTAGATAGGCTACTATTGTACGCTATCTGCTGCTCAAATAGTTGACTTGTTTGTTTTCCGCAGAATACGGCTTCTTCACGTACTCGCTCGCCTGGTCCATGGCGCCCTGTGTGTTGTCGTTGGTCTGTAGAGCACGTTGGTATTCGTTCAGCGCCCGGTCGCGCTGTCCGGTCACGTCGAAGATCTTTCCCAGCATCACGTGGCTCCACACGTCAGTCCACTTGGGATCCAGGTCGCCATCCAGGGCGCGTCGAAACTCCTCCATCGAGGCGTTGTAGTTCCGCAGCTTGAAGTAGATTTCACCCTGCCGGTAGTGAGCGAGCGAGCTGTTTTTGTTGACGTCAAGGACCGCCTGATACTGTTTGAGAGCCTCCAAGTAAGCTTGCTCCTGGCTAAGCTGGTCGCCCCGCGCCATCTCCACCCGAAACTTGATCTTGTCGTCATATTTGAGAATACGGCTGCCCGGATCCACAACCACTCGCAACGGCCTGGTGCGCGTGTTCACCGTGAAATCCGCCGTGGTGCCCACCATCTGCACGCGGTCGTTCACGGGCCGCGCACCTTCGGTGACCACTCGGACCTCAACCGGCATGCGAAACAGGTCCAGATCCTGTGTGATCTTGCCCACCACCTGGTAGCCTTTCGTGGTTCTGTAGACGGCCCAAGTGCGCTTGAATTGGGGCACACCGGTCGAGGTCACCCACTGCGCGAAAAAGTACGTCAGCTCTTGCTTGGAAGCCTTCTCGGCCAGCTTTTGAAACTCATCGTTAGAAATAGATTTCCCCGCATACTGCTGGCACATGGCCTGGAGCGTCTTGAAAAACGCCTCGTCACCGATCACCCAGCGCAACATGTGGAGCACCATCGCGCCCTTCTGGAAAACAATCGACTGATATTCCGGCGTGTACTCGTGCAACTGCCCCGACTGCGCGATAGCGGCAACGTCCTCGTGGGTGAGCGCGCCAATCTCCGTTTCCCCCATCAGGTCTTCAAAGGCGGTTTCACCGTTAGCCTCCTGGACGTAAAGCGCGGCGCAATATGTGGCCAACCCGTCCTCCAGGAAGAAATCGTTGCGTGAAGCAGGACTCACCATTCCCCCCCACCATTGATAGGAGATTTGCTGGGCCAGTTGCTCGGGCTTAAGCTGGGTGGAAAACATCCGCGAGGCCAGCGCGATCAGCCCGGGCGCACTATATCCGTTCACCGTCCCATCCTCGATTTCTGCGATGTCAAGGTGGCCGTTGGGCAAGGGCGCGAACTTATCGGAATAAAACGCCATGATCCTGGCCGCGGCCTCTCCGTAATTGGCGGCGAAACCTTCATGGCCCGGCTTCATGTAAAGGGTAATGTCGGCGCCCACGGCCGTTGCCGGCTGCACCACATATCGCCCGGCAATCACGGTACCCGGAAACGATGGCTTGTCATACTGGTAAGTGTAGGTCACTTTCCCGGTCTCTCGCGCGGGAGCGGAGGCCTTTCCCGAGGCAATCACTATTTCGTCCGAAGGCACCGTGATGCTCATGCTGGCGGCAAAGCGGCCCACACCGAAGTCACTCACGGGGAACCACCGTCCTGCGTAGAGAAGGTAACTGCCCTCCGTCCCGACGTAGGCCAATTTCAAGTTCTCAATCGGGCTGCCTTCTGCGGAAGACAGAAGGCCGCCATATTTGACCGTGATCAAAGCCGCTTTGCCTTGCGGAACCGGGTTCAGGAAATCGATGATGAGGTTAAGACCCTCCTGCCGGAAACTGCAATCCTTGCCGGAAGCGTCCTTCACGCTGGCAACGCGCAAACTATTGTCCAGCTCGAAGCTCATGGTGGTGAGGTCGGCTTGAGGAACAAAATCAATCCGCACGGCGGCCGAAAGCAGATGCGTGGAAGGAAAGAGTTCCGCAGTGATGGCGTAATTCGTCACCTCAAACCGAGGTGCGGTTGATTGGGCAAAAGCGGCGGGCAGAATCAGCTCGAGCATTAAAACCCAGGCCGCTACCCTCACCGGCAGTCTCCGGAAACGAAAGGACTGGCTGAGAAGTGCAGCCTCACTTCCGGTCCCAAGATGATTCATAGATCGCTCCATTGGCTGAAACCCTTTGTCGTCACGGTACCCTCGCAAGTCGGGCTACTACATTGGATTGTCCTCGAAACCAACAAGTTGCATCGAGTGGAGCGCTTACTTCATTCTGACTCCTGACTCCTGACTCCTGACTCCTTGAGGAACATCCCGGCCACCGCATCAGCGGCCCGGCTCGCAGCTCCCCCGGGCCCCAGGTGATCCCGAAGGGCCCGAAGCTCTCGCGCCATCTGCTGTTGGGCTTGAGGATGATCAAACAAGTATTCTACTCGACCGGCAACCTGGGCAGGGGTGAAATCCCTCTGAATGAGTTCGGGGACAAGGGGCTTGCGGGCAAGAATATTGACCATGGAGTAGAAGGGCACGGCAACAAACAGTCCACCCAGCAGCCAAGTCAGCGCTGAAACGCGGTAAACCACCACCATCGGCCGCTCGAATAAAGCTGCTTCGATCGTCGCGGTGCCGCTGGCCACGATGGCTACCTCGCAGTGCGCGAGGGCATCGTAGGTGGCATGGGTAGCAACCCGGACCGTCACCCTGCCGGCATAGGGCTCGAGCAGCGTCTTTTCCAGCCATCGGGCGTCCAGCGTCGGCGCTACGGCGACCACAAACTGCACCTTGTGGGTGAGCGAAAGCTGATGAGCGGCCTCGAGCATGGTCGGCAGGATGTGCCTGACCTCCTTCTCGCGGCTGCCCGGCAATAACGCCACCGTCGTGACTGACGGCTCGAGCCCGATCTCGCCAAAGAACTGTTCCCGCGTCAATCGAGGCCGGACGAGATCGACCAGAGGATGCCCCACATATTGCACGGGGATCCCGGCTTCGCGGTAGATGGCCTCCTCAAAGTCAAAAATACAAAGCATCTTGTCAATGCGAGCCTTGAGCTGTTTTAGCCGGCCCTTTCGCCACGCCCAGACCTGCGGGCTTACGAAATAGACGACACGGATTCCTCTTTTCCTGAGCTGTTTGGCCAGGCGGAGATTGAAATCGGGAAAGTCGATTAACACAGCGAGCTGCGGCCGGCGCCTATCCACCTCCGCCAGCAAGGCATGGAAGGCGCGGTAGGCTCGCGGCAGACCGCTGATAACTTCCGTGATGCCAATCATGGTGAGCTGATGGGCGTCCACGACGGTGTCCACACCAGCCAAACGCATCGCTTCGCCCCCGCAGCCAAATAGCTTCGTGTCCGGCAGCCGCTCGCGTAAGGCAAGGGCGAGTTCCGCTCCATAAAGATCGCCGGAGCGCTCGCCAGCTACAATCATCAGGGAAGGGTTAGACATTGGCGAATAGTCCGTAGTCCGTTGTCCGTAGTCGGTTGTCAATCTCAGATGAGAACGGGTTTGGGGCCGCTTGTTTGAGTTCGTTTGACCCTTTTTGCGCTCGAGAACCAGTTCGTTTTGAGCACTCCAAAAGTGTTAACTCCTTTATTTGCAATAGATGGTTAAGTTCGTTTCCCCGATTTCTGTTTCCTGCTCATTTCCCTCGTCCCTTTGGGTTAATTTCCAAATCCTTACCCGTGCCCGCCAGCGCCAAAGGGGCGACCTAGCTCAGCCCAGGCCGTTGGCCTGGGTCAAAAAGTTCACCACGCTGCCGTTCGCAAGCCCTGTAAGGGCGTGATAATTGCACCGGCCAGCTTTAGGCGACCGGCTCACGCGTGTTCCGTAATGGTATTTCGCCCTTTCAGGGCTTGCCACCCAAAACGGTTGGATTCGCGGACCCAGGCCGTTGGCCTGGGCTGAGCTAGGCCGCCCCTTCGGGGCTGTTTTTGGCATCAGTAGCGCTAGCATTCTCGGTGTCCAGCGACAGATGTGGGACATGCTTAGTATGAGAATCGCGGTTTTGGGCCGCTTTTTTGAGTTCGTTTGGCCTCATTTGCACTCGAAAAACAGTTCGTTTTTAGCACTCCAAAAGTGTTAAGTCCTTCATTTACAATAGATAGCTCAGTTCGTTTCCCCGAAAAGTATCTTTTTCTATTTCCTGCCGACTTCCCCGTCCCCGCGGGTCAATTTCCAAGCCCCTTCCCGCCTTGCAGCGGACTTTTAGACCACAGATATAGGCTAGCATGTTCGGGTTCTTCTGTCAAGGGGAATTTTGGGTTAGTTGCTGAAAATTCGGGTAGTGGTGTCATTTGAACAATACGGGCGTCGCGCATCGCGGGACCACAGGTCATTCCCGCGAAGGCGGGAATCCACTCCGCAAACCTTCGGAACTGCGCACCTTACGTACTGGATTCCCGCCTTCGCGGGAATGACCTGTGGTCTGGCTCGACTGAATCGTACAAATGACACCACTACCAAAATTCGTGTCGCGGTTACCGAGATAATACTGGCAAGAGCGGGAATGGCTCGATAACAAGCCTGTGGGTGGAGAGCTGATCTGATGCGGGTGGTGAAATCCGGCTGGTGGGACTTGATTCCGGCGAAGGGCATGAGCAAAAGGGCCGGCGCCCTGTCTTGATAATCTCTCCGGATGCCTTTAACCGCTTGCCAGAGGCAAAGCTGCAAATAAAGAACGGCCCTTCGATTGAGTTTCGCGACGTGGGTTCTGGAATGCTTGCCGAGGCACAGGGTAGCTGGGCGGGACTCCATCGGTTTGAAGCCGACAAGATCACGTTCGATTGGGATCAATTTGGACGAGAGATCCACCGCAGCGCGTATCTGGAAGTGGAGCCTGCGCAGACCGAAGGAGCCCCTGGAGGACAGCCTTCCCAATTGACCGTTGACGGTGAACGAGTGATTCTCAATAGCCGATTTATCATTCCCAATCCATTTTGTATGCGCCCCGTGCTGGCTGGGGTTCAATTTTCCCTCATATCAGAATTACTGCTGGACCTGGTTGGGCGCAGGGTTTGTATCGACCTCCGGAGCGGGCGCTTTCGCAGCAGCGCTGGCTCCGGGCCTCGTCAAGAGGAACAGGGCGCGCCCGCTGATTTCCTCATCGAATTCGACGCCGCCTTTCTCAAATGTCAGCCTGACCCCTTCCACCTGGTGTTCGGGAGGCACTTTGCCGAGGGCGCAGTTCACTTGCAGCGTCGCGTTTTTCGCAAACCCCAACACCGGAAGCAGGCGGATGCGCAGCACAGCCAGGCCCCCTGCAGGCACAGAGCCAGAGAACATTGGCAAACGCTTGGGGCCGAACTGCGGCGGGCCTAATGCCCGGCCTTCGCGCGTGAGCGCTCCCGGCGCGATACCGTAGGAATCAAAACTGACGAGTTCGCTCGCCACCCAGACACCTGTCTCGAGCACATCTCCACCCGAGGACTTGTGGGTGTAAGTCCCCGCCGCCGTTACCAACTTTCTTTGCGCAGCGAGCGTGCCTGCGCCGCTCAATTCATAGGTCGAGTCGTCGGCCGACTTCGCCACCGCGGGACAGGTGGAAGAATCATTGGCCTGGCAAAGGAAGCCGGAGCCGATGAAGAAGAGGTAATCACCGTTGTTCCTCTGGGCCCTCGCGGGAATAGCAAAGAGGAATGTGGCCAACGTCATCCCTGCTGTCCAGGCGATCACACTATACAGAGATTCCCGCTGGCTTGACATAAGCACCTCCCCCAACTCGCGCTCGCAACTCCCGGCGCGGTTTGAAACTCCGCCGGCTGCGCGTCCGTAATCAGCGCAGCCGTGCGGAGCCTCAGCGAGAGCGACGAAAGTCGTTGCGTGTTGTCAAAACTGCGGCGGCCCGGCGAGCCGCAGGAATCCGTGCAACACATAGTTACTATCGAAGTACGCCCCCGTGATCTCCCCCGCTGCATTGATCGCCAGGGGGACGGTGCCCTCGTAACTGCCCGCGGCCGTGCCCGCGTCCCGAGCATCGAACTTAGTGATCGTACCGTTCGGAGCGCGCACGAAGCCGTGTTGAACATCGTTCGAATCGATGTATTCGCCCGTGACCGTCCCCGCATCATTGTTGGCCTCGGCATAGGTGCCTTGGCCCTGGCTCCCGTCTGTGCCTGCGCCCGGAACGTCGAACTTGGCGATGCGGCCGTCAGGAGCGCGCACGTAGCCGTGAGTCACATTGTCCCCGGTTACATAACCTCCCGTCACCGCCCCCTCGGTGTTGATGCTCGTGCCCCACGTGCCCTGGCCGCTTTCCGTGCCTGCGCCCGGAACGTCGAACTCAGTGATCCTGCCGTCCGGGGCGCGCACGAAGCCATGCTCCACACCCCCGGCGTCAAGGTAGTATCCGGTGACCGTCCCGGCGGGGTTGATGCACGAGGCCAAACAGACAAACGTGGACACGCTCCCAGAGGGGTCGAAGTTGGCAAACGTGCCATGCGGAGTGCGCACGAAGCCGTGACGGATGGAGCTCGAGTCCCAGTAGTTTCCCGCGATCACCCCCGCTGGGTTGATGTTCCACCCGAAGGTACCCAGGTAAGCACTTTGTTGGTCTGCGTCCGGATCGTCGAAGGACGTGAACGTGCCGTCGGGAGCGCACACGAAGCCGTGGCCCACATTGTTCTCATCAATGTAGGATCCCGCGATCGCCCCCTCGGGGTTAATGGACATGGCATAGGTGCCCTGGCCACCGTAAGTCCCGGCAGGGGTCGACTTAAAGTAGAGGTTCGGTACAGTCCCCGCGCCGGGAGCATCGAAGGTGATGAGTCTGCCTCGCGGGGTTCGCAGGAACCCGTGCA
>Ga0326728_10003373_pt1 | contig 49931 bp, 51 predicted proteins | sample MB3enrmetagenome_FD_207602 | JGI IMG/M metagenome (GOLD analysis project Ga0326728, IMG submission 207602) | Lab enriched peat soil microbial communities from McLean, Ithaca, NY, United States - MB31MN | ecosystem: Environmental > Terrestrial > Soil > Wetlands > Peat | place: USA: New York... | reverse complement strand
CAATCATCCACGTCATGCCCTGGCAGGCGTCCCCGTTCCACATATATCTGGTACGCACGCGCTGCGATGTCTTGATGAGTCGGGCGCGGATACTCCATCTTTGTTGCGTCCCCCCTTTCGAAGTGTCATATCCCTCCTTGTTGGGTAGACACCGACGGTGGCAGTCTCGCTCAACATCCTCCAAGATGCAAGCCTTTCTTTAGCGATTGCAGAAATCCTCTGATGGAAGCGAATTGTGTTTGCCTAACCTCCATTGGTAGTCTGGTCAGCGCAATGGTGGTGGCGCTGCCAATCTTCTGGACCGCTGACTCCGAGATGAATTCGGTGTAGAATCCAACGCGATGTTGCGACTGCTCCAGACTCTCATCAACAAGGTCAGGTCTCTCGCCTGGCGGCAACTCGCGCGTCGATCCCCCAGTGAGAACGCATTCCTGATTCTGCTGCCGGTGGTCGGGCTGACGGTCGGTTTTACCTCCGTCGCGACCGCGCACGTGATCTCCTTTCTCCAAAACCAGTTCTGGGGCAACGGTCAAAATCTGCTTTCGGCGGCCCAAAGCAATCCGTGGTTTCTGCGGCTGGTCATTCCTCTCGTTGGCGGTCTGCTGGTGGGTTTGATCGGCTGGTTCTTTCGCGTTCAGACGCGCGGCGGCGGAGTGACGACCATCATGCAAGCCGTGGCGCTCAAGGGCGGTGTGATTTCGCTGCGCCAGACGGCACCGCGTGATTGGGCGGCAATCGTGACGATCGCCACAGGTGGCTCCCTTGGTCGGGAAGGAGCCATGGCGCTGCTGGCCAGCGCCATCGGGTCGTACATGGGACGCCGTTTCCGGCTTTCGGCGCAGCAGCTTCGCGTGCTCGTCTGCGCAGCGGCGGCGGCGGCGCTGGCGGCAGTGTACAATGCGCCAATTGGGGGCTCGTTTTTTGCGCTGGAGATTCTGATGGGCAGCTTCGCGCTGGACGTGCTAGGCCCGGTCGTTGTTGTGTCCGTGATCTCCACCTTCGTGTTTCGCAGTTGCATGGGCAACCTGCCGCGCTTCGAGGTTCCGCATTATGAATTGGTCTCTGCGTGGGAACTGTTCCCGTACCTCGCGCTGGGTCTGCTCGCCGGGGTGATCTCGATGCTGTTTGTGCGGGCGCTGTTTGGTGCGCAGGACGCCTTCGAGAAACTGCCGCTGCCCCGCTGGCTCCAACCAGCGGTAGGAATGTTGCTGGTCGGAGTCCTCGGCGTGTGGTGGCCGCACGTGTACGGAAACGGGTTCGAAGCGGTGAACCTGACGCTGCGGCAACAGATCCCGATCTCGCTGTTACTGGCGCTGGTTCCGATTAAGATGATCGCCTCATCGCTGACGTTTGGATCGGGCTGCGCCGGCGGGCTGTTCACGCCATCGCTCATGTTGGGTGCGTTACTCGGCGGCTCGTTCGGCTATGGCGTGCACGAGTTGTTTCCGCAGGTCACGGCCGAGCATGGCGCGTATGCATTGGTCGGCATGGGCGGCGTCCTCGCGGGGATGACACACGCACCGCTCACGGCGATCATGATGATTTCCGAGCAGACCAATTCCTATCAAATCGTGTTGCCGCTGATGTTCGTGTGCATCGTCAGCCATTTTACGACGCGGCTGCTACAGAGCGGTTCGCTCGAACAGGAATCCTTCCGGCGCCTGGGCGTCACATTGCCGAGCGGGCCAGAGGGCAGCGTGATGCAGACGTTGCGCGTCGCCCAGATCATGCATGAGGACGTGGATGCTGTGCCGCGCAACGCGCCGTTTGCGGACGTGGTGGAATGGTTCCTGAGATCGCAGCGAGACTGGCTGTACGTGGTGGAGGAGCGGCAAAGGTTTCTCGGCGCGATCTCGTTGCACGCGATCAAGGACATGCTCTATCAGGCGGACTCGCTGAACGTGGTCGTGGCCGCCGATCTGGCGGACGAAACGTTTGGGTTCGTCACGCCCGAGGAGCCTCTCGCGGACACGATGGACAAGTTCTACCGACAAAACTCCGAACGGCTGCCCGTGTTGGAGAACGCCACCACGCGCAAACTCATTGGCTGGATGTCGAAACGCGACCTGATCGGCGTTTACAGCCAAGAGATTTTGCGCAAGCGGCAGTTGCTCGGGCACTTCGTCGTGTCAACCAACGACGAAAAACGCGACGTGTTCGTCGAGCTTCCCGAAGGCTTCGAATTGCGCGCCGTCGAACTGCCTTCGCATCTGGAGGGCCGCGCCCTGGCCGAGTTGGCCCCGCGATCCCGCTTCGGCGTGCACGTCGTGGTCGTCAAACGTCGCGAACCACTGACAGGCCGTGAGACGACCGTGATGCCGGAGCCGCAGATGCGTTTTCGTGCCGGCGACAACCTCGTGGTCATTGGCACGTTCGAGCACATTGCGCAATTCGCGGGGGCGCTGGCAAACGACGTTGCAAATCCCCAGTCCTGAGTTAAACTAAACGGAGATGAGCACCGAGCAGCCACTACCTACGCCGGAAGAGATTCAGCGCAAGCTGAACGAATTCATGAAAAAGGAATTCGGCGATCGCGTGGTCTTTGCCGCGCCGCAGACCGAAACAGTCGAGACCACGCCCCCCGGGGTAGAAACGAAGAAGCAATCCATCGAGTTCGATTTCAATCTCAAGCCCAAAGACATCCGAGCGCATCTCGACCGCTTCGTCATTCAGCAGGACGCTGCGAAAAAGACACTCAGCATCGCTGTCTGCGACCATTACAACCACGTCAAAGCCTGCGAGCGCGGCGAGGAATTGCGCGACTACATGAAGCAGAACGTCATTCTGCTCGGCCCGACCGGCGTGGGTAAAACCTATCTCATCAAGACCATCGCCGATCTCATCGGCGTTCCGTTCGTCAAGGCGGACGCGACGAAGTTCAGCGAGACCGGCTACGTCGGCGGCGATGTCGAGGATCTGGTTCGGGAGTTGGTTCATCGCGCCGATGGCGACGTTCAGCTTGCCCAGTACGGCATCATTTACCTTGACGAGATCGACAAGATCGCCGCGCCCGCTACCATCATCGGACGCGACGTGAGCGGCCGCGGCGTGCAGACCAATCTTCTCAAGCTGATGGAGGAAACGGAGGTCCCGCTTCGGTCCCCCACGGACATTCAGGCGCAGCTTCAGGCTGCGTTCGAGTTCCAGCGGCGCGGCAAGGTCAAACGTGAGACCGTCAATACCAGGCACATCCTGTTCATTGTCAGCGGGGCGTTCGACCAGCTTCAGGACATCATCCGGCGCCGCCTGCGCGAATCGCACATCGGCTTCGGCAGTCACCTTGCGCCGGGGGAAATCAGCGAAGCCGATCTGCTGCGCGTGGTGCAAACGGAGGATTTCATCAAGTTCGGTTTTGAGCCTGAATTCGTTGGTCGTCTGCCCGTGCGGGTCGTGCTCGACAAACTCAGCGTGGATGATCTCTACGACGTTCTCAAACACAGCGAGGGTTCTGTGGTCCGCCAGTACGAATCCAGCTTCCACGCGTTCGGCATCGACGTGATCTTTTCGGACGAAGGCCTGCGCGCCATCGCCGAACAGGCGGCGAAGGAAAACACCGGCGCGCGCGGCCTGCTCACGACTTGCGAACACGCCCTGCGAGACTTCAAGTACGAGTTGCCGTCTTGCTCTGTGCGCCAGTTCGTCGTCACCCGCGCGTTGGTCGAACAACCCGCGGCCGAGTTGCAGCGCATTCTCCATGAGCCGGATTACGAGAAACGGCAGCTCATGCTGCAATTCGTGCGCGAGTTTGAACGGAAGTTCGAGGAGAAACACAAACTCAAGATCAAGTTCGATGACGATGCCTCACGGGAAATCATCGACCGCGCCTTCGCCGCGCAGAAATCCGTCACCGACCTCTGCACCGTGCTGCTCAAGGACTACCAGTTCGGCCTCAACCTCATCAAGACCAACACTGGCCAAACCGAGTTCGTCATCCCGAAGACCGCGCTCTCCGACCCGGACAAATTCCTTAGCGAATGGGTCGTTTCCAGCTACCGGAAGGACTCATAAACTGAGTCGCCTTTTCGAGCGGCATCGGATCGACTACGGTGCATGAGCTCGCAGGAGATAGCAGCCGCGCTGAAGGATATCAGGAGGGAGCGCGACCCCAACCTCAAATCGCAGAAACTCGCCTCGCTCGTCAGCGCGCTGTTTCGCGCGCGCGGGATCGAGTTGGTCGTGGTCGGTGCCCGTGAACTAAAACTCAAAAGTCTCTTCGATCCCGATCGGCAAGCCCACCGCGTGGAACGACGGGCTGGCTTGGCGCCGAACGCATCGCGAGAGTTGCCGGCCCGTCGCGCCACGACCAATTCGTCGCAAGAAAAGCTCCGGCGTCCGTCACCTTAAGAAGCTTTTCAAGCGCAAACGCGGCCTGCCGCTCCTTGCCACCTCAGAGCTTCGACCGCACGCGGTGTCTCTCCCGATCCTCTCGACGAATCTCCTTCGACCGATCAATGGATTCTTACAGCCTATTGGGGGTTCAACACCCCGCCAGCGTCCCGAAGAGCTTGCATCGGTTTACTCCACATCCCACAACTGCACTTTTCGCCGCCATCAGAGGCCATGTAATCCGCCAACACCCTCTGGCCAAACCAATACAGTTTGTCATGGGTCCGCGGGGATGGAAGTCCCGCGCCATAATCTTTCTCCAGTGCCTTCAACAGCGCCACACTGTTTGTCTTGCCTTCCGCGTTGATCGTCACATTCGCCAGCTTGCCCTTGTAAAAGCCATACTCAACGAGCTTCAGCTTGGCTCCTTCAAACTCCAGGTTCTCGTCTTTCCGCGTGTAAAACTTCTGGTGCCCGTCATCTTCGACCAGCACCATTCCCTTGCACGTCTCAATCGGCTGCTCGAACTTCAAATCGCGGAACCCGTAGCGCCAATCCAAGTAAGTCACTGTCCCCGGGTTCGGTTCGACGACGATTTGCGCGTCGGCGAGCGGAGCCAACAAAAATGCCAGCAATACGACGCATTCCGATCTCATGGCAAAACCTCCTTTCCGTCGGAACGGATGCTAGTGTGTCATCTGCCTTCTCGCAAGATGTTTCGGGCCGCGCGACGCCCGCCGGCGAACCCGCTGGCCGACGCAGGACAACGGAAGCAGCCGCGCTTGAAACTCCAGTCACTTGTTGTATAAGTACCCCAACAACCAGGAGAAAACCAAAAAGTGAAGTCGAAGAACTTGAACGCACCCGATCTCACACAACGTTCGCCCCGCAGCCCGCGCGTGCGGCTCGGCGGCTACGTCATCCTTCCCCGCTGCCTCGACAAAGGCCGCGCCGTCATCACCGGCAAGAACGGCGAATACAACTTCGCTTGCCCGCTCGACCAGCGGTTCTTCGAGTTTGCCGGCATCAAGGCCGACGACCTCAAGAAACAACTCGCGCTCGGCAAAGGCGACGGCCAAATCCTCGAATGGATCACCGCTCATTCCAAGACCAAACCGACTCCCTGGCAGATCGCCCAGTGGAGCGCGTATCAAACCGAGCGCGGCCCAGCGGATTTGGAGAGCCGCGTGTACTTCAACAAGATGCTCGCCAAGCTCAGCGGAACGCGCGAGGACATTCTCACTTGGTTCGACCTGCTCGACCTCGACGATTACGTCAGCTTCGGCGGGAAAGTTTGACGGCCTGTGCGACAAAGATACGCCGCACCGCGACATCGAAAACATCCTCCTAGCCCTTGAAAATCACGTACTTGCGCAACACGAAATTGATCAGCAACGACACAACCACATTCGCGCCGAACGCCACCGTCGTCGTGATGCTGAACTCGCGGATTAGAAAGCCCATCAGTGCGCTGCCGATGGCCGTACTGATGCCGGATACGAGATAGAAAAACCCGATCTCCACGACGCGATTGTGGCGGCCGGACTCGAACACCCACACGATGTTGATCAAATAGGCCGTCAGATTGGAAAAGATGAATGCGATCACGTTATCGATGACCGAATTGCGCGCGCGGATGGCATCCGACACAGTACCGGCGTGCAAGTGCAACAAGCCGACCAACACGTCGCGCTGATTGAGGGCCGGCAGAACCTTGAGCGCGCAGAAATAGAACACCGATACGTGCACCGCCGTGGCAATCGCGCCCGCGATGGCATACTTGATGAATTGAACCAGCGGACCGTGCTGGCGTCCTTTGAACTGCCTCAGAAAGTTTTGCATTGGTTATCCGGTGTTCTGCAACCCCGCCGATTCGCGCCATCCTAGTTCCCCGCTCGCAACCGAGGCAAGATGATTTGACGGGATACAGACAGGCAGAAGCTGGTGAAAAACCGATTGCAGCGGCGCTCTATGAACGCGGTGACGGCCCGCCACCAAATACCTTTTGACATCGCCGCAAAGTAGAGATAGTTTGCGCTCGTCTCGGTGCGAGCATGAGCAAACGACCACACCTGTCGGAATCCTTAAAAACAGTCATGGCGGACCACGAGATTCTTTCGCAGTACGTCGAGCACTTCAACCAGATTTTCGGTGACGAGTCATCCGAGGATATCCGAAAAGAGATCGACGAGATCAAACTGATTCTCAATGAGAAGGTCGTGGACCATTTCGCGTACGAAGAGGAGCACATTTTCCCCGGCTTGCTCGAGGCCATTTCGGGCAAAGGAGTCTCCGATGTCGTTTCAATCCTTCGAAAAGAACATGTGTTGCTCCTGAAGCAAGCCAAACGATTGAACGAGATGCTGTCGGATGAGGAAGCCGACGGCACCTGCACGGGCGAGTTGCGAAAGGCCATGCTCGACTTTCTCGGCGACCTCGACAGACACGCCTCCAAAGAGAACGAGTTGTTCCCGTCCCTGATGTGAAGCGCCGTCTTTATTCAGCAATCTGCGCCTGATGTCGGTGTAGCGGCGCTTCCGCGAAGCGCCGCTGCAACAGATTCCAGGCTTCTGAAGTCTTTCGGCACCTTCTCGACTCTTTCCAGCAATGAATTGTGCAAAGGCTGCCGGAAAACTGGCCAACAACACGGTCGCGACGGTCCCCGACGCGCCAAAGCCGCTATGGCGACAGCACGAGCGCGACCCTCCAAACTTCCCAAATGTGGTGTGTTTCGTGATGGATGGACACGCTTCGTCGCGTGCGAAACGAACCGAAGCCAAGACGCAAGTTTGACATCTATAAGTCTCTGTAGATCAAGTAGATAGATGTAAAACTGCGCGAGAAAAATTGGCTTCGTTTCGCAAAAACACATATTTTCATTCCACCCCATTCTCTCCCTGCCAAAGAACGGCGGCGATTATACTCCCTTGGCAACCGCGGTGTCGAGAACAAACGGCAGCGGCGGTGTGTCGATGCTGCTGTCAAACACGTCGATGACGTAATCGTCTTGCTCCAACCGCACATGAAAATCATACGGGGCGCGCTCAGCGTCCCATTCGGTTGGCGAAAGCTGCTTGAATTCCGTTTCTGTTGGCTCTTCTGGCATCACGGCAGCTCGCCCGCAGTTGTTACCACACGGTAGTCCACTCCCAACGTGTCCTTGAAGTGTTTTTCGCCGCAGTGAATCTTGCGCGCTTCATCCGGCCTGAGCTTTGTTGGGTCGTGCGTTTCTTTCGTCTCGCGCACCAAGTAAAGCAGGTCTTGGCCTGTCGGCTGGCCATGCTCGTCGCGCTGCTCCATGACGATGGCCCAGTCGGGGTTGTACTCACCGATCGGAGTCGGCACGGCAAACCAATCTGGCAGCTTCAAATACAACTTCACCCGCTCATCACTTTCGAGCCCTTTCACAAACTCACGCTCAACCTCGGAATCGAAAATCACGTGATCATACAGGGAGCGTTCTGCGGGGATTAGATACTCTCTCCAAGTCTCGATTTCCGCGTTGTCGTACAGTTGTTGCATCTCGTACCACGCGTTGATCTTCTCGTACTGGATTCCGTCAACAAGTTGATCCATGATCTTGCTCTTCACGACCTGAACCGTAACCGTCGCGAACTCGTGCGGATTGCCCATCGCCTCGGACTGCTTTCCACTTTGCCTGAATACCTCCAGCAACGTCGCTCTGGTCAGCCGGACTGGTGGCGTGGTGCGTTCCATCATGTTGGCCATGATCTCGACCAAGTTGGGCAACCGGTGCCTATCGGCGATGTAATCCTTACCGCGCTCGCCGATCCTAATCGCCGTGAATACATCCGTGCCTTCTTCTGCTTCGAGGCGCACCTTGGTCATGACCAACTGCGGCGGGCGGATCGTCAACTTCTGAAGTTCAGCGACTACATCCCCCACGAGTTTCCCGGTGTCCACTCGCACCGCGTACCGGGTCTTCTGCTTGATCCGATCCCACAGGGCCTTGAACTCAGGCTTGAGCGTGTATTGCTTCCGCAGCTTGGCAACTCCGCGCTTGCGGGCATTGGCAGGCTTGGGTGGCAGACCATCCTTCCCAAACTCCGCCTCCAATTCCAACTGATACCGCTCGACGTAGTGCTCGTAGCTCTCGTTTGCCACCACGGTCAGGACGTTCACCTTCTCGTCGCGAACCCGGTCACCCGATTGATTCACCGCCAGACGGACGCCGCGACCGATCTCCTGTCGCTTCTTCACCTCGGATGCCGTCTGATTCAGCGTGCAAATCTGGAAAATGTTCGGGTTGTCCCATCCTTCCCGCAATGCCGAGTGCGAGAAGATGAAGGACACCGGCTCATCAAACGACAACAACCGCTCCTTGTCTCGCATGATCAAGTCGTAGGCTTCCCGGTCCTTTTCAGATTCACCCGTTCTGGTGTCCTCCAGAACGACCTCGCCTTCTTTGGTGCGGTGCGACGCGAAGTAAGCAGCTTGCACCTGCGCAGGATCATCGTGGAGCAACACGGGGTTCTTGGCTTTGTTGTCCCGGTACGCCCGCTCGAACAGCCTGCGGATGATGCCGTCTTGCTTGGCGTAATTATCAACCCGATCAATGAAGAACAGCGTCAGCACCTTGATCCCGGTGTCCTTCAACCGCGCCTGTCGGCGGAAGTGCTCTTCGACCGTGTACCGGATCTGCGCTTCAAAAATCGCCTCCCTGTCCGCGCCTTGCGTCTCGCCGGCTCGCAGCTCAACACCGTTACCAAACCGCACACACCGCTCGCCGGCGTCGATCTCTTCCACGACGAACGGCGCATACTCGGGCCGGTTCGCCTTCTGTTCGAGCGAGTCACCGGGCTTGACCGTCACGACCTGCTCTTTTACCGTCCCGTTGGCCATCAGCTTGTGAACGACCAGCCGCGCTGTCAACGTCGTCTTTGCCGTCTTGATGTCATCCACTCGTAGAAAAACCTGGTTCGCGTCGCCCGTTTTCTCGACGCCGGCAACCTCGATTCGCTTCACCAACCCTTGCCGGTATGCCTCAAACGGCGTCAGCCGATGCACCACGTTGTACGGGTTCCGGTGAGTGGCGCTGTAGCGCAATGCGAACAGCGGATTAAGCCCCGCCAGAGCCTTCACCCGCAACTCGCTCTCCATGTTCTGCGGCTCGTCCAGAATCAAAATCGGTCGCGTGGCTTGAACGAGGTGGATCGGCGTCTCGCCCTGCAACTGGTCTTTCGATTGGCGGATGACGTTCGACGCCTTGTTGAACGAATCAATGGTCATCACCATGAACTCCAAGTTCCCAGAGATCGCAAACTGCCGCACCTGTGACAGGTTCTCCGAATCGTAGGCGTAAAACCGGTACGGCGTGTTGTCGTAAAGCTCCTGCAAGTGCTTCAGCGTTACTTGGAACGTCTTGAGCACTCCCTCGCGCACCGCCACCGACGGCACGACGATGATGAACTTACGCATTCCGTACCGGCGGAACAACTCCAGCGCCGTGCGGATGTACACGTAGGTCTTGCCGGTGCCCGTCTCCATCTCCACGGAGAAATTGGCGAACTTCACCGGCTGCTTGCCCCCGACCGTGTCCGCTTCGCCCTCAATCCACTCCAGCGCCTTGTCCGGCGTGAGTTTCTGCCGGTCCTGAACGCTCCGGACGTTTGCCAGCAACGCCGTCTCGTTCAAATCAAGCCGATTGGCAATCGCGGCGAATCCCGCGCCCAGCGCGAACCGCATCTCCGCCTCAACGCGTGGCTGGCCTTCCAACAGGTCCACCACAGCCTCAATGGCCTGAACTTGGTATTCCTGGTTGGCGTCGAATTTGAACTGCATACCGCCTCGCTCAGATCGTCTTCAACCGACACTGCAGCGCTAGATTCGCCGCCGCTTCATCGTCCAGGGCGTGGTCGCGGCAGATGAACAGATCGTCCCGCTTTAGCTCCAACGGCCGGAGCGCCTTCAGCCGAATCTTGTCGTCGAGACAGATGTAGAACGCCTGCTCCTTGTCCGGATCGGTGACGCGATGGACAACACAGTGCTTAACGTCTTTCACTTTCTCAATGGTGCAATTCAGACCGTAACCTTCCTTGAGCGCCACTTCGTAGACCACATTCCCTGGCTTCCAGCCGTCGAGCAACGGATCGGTATAAAGCTCCATCTCCTTGGCGTAGCCGTCCCCCTTGAGTTCCGCGCCGCTCCACGGGCGATAATTCGACTCGGCCAACTTGAACACCTTGAAGCCCAAATCCTCGGGCAGGTCCCGCGTCTTCAAATCCAGTTCGCCCGACCGCGCCTTTGCCAGCTTCTTGATTACCCGCCGGACTCGCTCCTTGCCGATCTCAGCGATGGTCGGGAAATCCTTCCGGTCCGTAGGCTCCGGCAACTGCGCCATGATGAACCGCCGATTGCCGCCGTCTTCACGATTCAACTCCAAGATTGCTTGAGCAGTCGGACACGAGCCGGCAAAGAAATCCAGAATGAGATCCCCGGAAGCTCCGGCCGTGGCGGTGCTGACAAATTGCTTCATCAGAGCGACCGGTTTCGGAAACTGAACGATCACTTCGCCGCCAAATAGCTCACGCAAGTCTTCCGTGCCGTGTTGAGTGTAAATCTTATCGATCACTGAAAACGGCTTTGCTCCGCGCGTCTCGCCCTTCTCATCGCGCAAGTACTGCTTGTAGGACACGCTCACATCTTTTCCTTGCCGCGTGAAGACTAGCTCGTTCGCAGCCAAAGCCCGTTCGACCCGTTCGCGACCCCACCACCACTGGCGTTTCGGCATCACCTTCCCACCCCACGGTAGCGGAATAGGGAACACCAGGTTCTCCCGCCGATCCATGCTCTTTGTTGCCTCCAGAGGTTTGAGGCGGTACGGCCCACGCTCGTTGAGTTTCTCGTCACGATACTTGTAGTAGCGGGCTTCCGCTTCTGGATCTGGAGGCAGCCACAACTCCTCAAGTACGTCCTTGCTCCGAGCGTACATCAAAGCATATTCGTGCTGCCGCACAGCATATTTCTCTTTTGCTCCCCCTCCGTAACTTTTTTTCCAAACAAAGTTTTCTACGAAGTTCTCTTCACCAAAGATTTCGTTCATGACGAGACGCAAATTATGGACTTCGTGGTCGTCGATGCTGACGAAGATGACACCGTCATCGCTGAGAAGCTGGCGAGCGAGGAACAGGCGCGGGTACATCATGGTGAGCCACGCGGAGTGATAGCGCCCGCTGGTTTCGGGGTTGCTGGTGAGCAGATTACCTTCTGCCGTTTTCTGGCCGGTAAGTTTCAGATAAGTGTCGAGCGGATCGGCAAAGTTGTCGGGATAGATGAAATCGTTGCCCGTGTTGTACGGCGGGTCGATGTAAATCATTTTCACGCGCCCGAAATACGGCTTGTACAGCAGCTTGAGCACTTCGAGGTTGTCACCCTCGATAAACAGGTGTTGGGTCGTGTCGAAGTTGACCGATTCCTTCTCCACCGGCACCAGCGTCGCGCGGCTGGGCGTCTGCAGCAGCCGGATCGCCTCGCGCTTGCCTGCCCAGGTGAACGAGTACCGCTCCGGCCGGTCATCGACCGCCTCGTCAAGCAGCGCCCGCAACTTGTCCCAGTCAATCTTCCCTTCCGCGAACGCGCCCGGGAAAAGTTCCTTGAGCGTGTCGATCTTCTCGGCAAGAACGTTCGCCGTCTCCTTGCTGACGTGCTCCCGGTACAGTTTCTTCTTGACCATCGCAGCCGACTCCCCGCGGCGCATTCTAGCAAAACGAGGATGTGATTGCACTACCGATCAAGGTTTTGCACCATCGCGCCATTGATCAACCGCGAGGTGTGGAAAACGGCTGGCAGGTAGTCAATTAGACCCACAATCGCGGTATAGACCAGACCCGCTCCAAGCACCCAAAGCTTGGATCGCCCCTTGAGCCAGGGAACCAACCTTCGCATGACTGCAGCTCCTCCCAGAGACCCGATACGAGGAAGCCACAGAGCACGATGGGCAGGAGTAACGTCGGCGTCCGACGGATTCGCCCGCTTGCGTTGCGTCTGAGATTCCGGCAAGTTTAACTCATTCATTGTGCTTTTTCTCCTGAGGCGCTCCTGAAGTTCCTCCTGGATTCTCACGCACGCCGGACATCCGCCCGTGACTTTATTAACAAGCTCACAAAACGAATTCCCTCGCCGCCCCAACGCCACTCGTTTCGATCGAACGCTCGCCGGTGCCAGCCGCCGCGACAAGCCCGTTGCTGTGTGAAATGCCTCCGTGTATTCCTGCACAAGCTGCGAGCCAGCAAGAGCTTCATAGACAGTCACACTCACCTTGGCATGAGTCTATTCCGCGCGGTGCGTACCTGAAACCGAAATAACTGTTGCGACGAGCCGGGGGACGCGCTTGGATACTACCACCGACATGCTTCAGAGCCTGTGGGGCGGTGGTGACACAGGTGCCAATGGCGACCCAAGATCAGCGCTTTCCCTCGCCTTGTCCCCGGACTTCGACTACCCTTTTCGTGGCTGATCACTGATTACTGAAGACTGACAACTCACATCATGCCCGACATCGTCCTGACAACATTGAACGCAAGGTACGCGCACTGCGCATTTGGGCTGCGCTACTTGATGGCGAACCTCGGCGAGTTGAAGCCGCGCGCGCGGATTCTGGAGTTCGACATCAATCAGCGCCCCATCGACGTAGCGGAGGTGATTCTCCGCCAGCAACCGAAGATCGTCGGCATCGGCGTGTATATCTGGAACGCCACGCAATCGGCGCAACTCGTCGCCGACTTGAAACGGTTGCGTCCTGACCTCATCGTCATCATCGGCGGACCGGAGGTCAGCTACGAAGTCGAGCAGCAACAAATCTGCCGCGACGCCGATTACGTCGTCACCGGCGAAGGCGATCTCGCGTTTGCCGAGGTGTGCCGGGGAATCCTGGAGCGCAACGAATCGGCGGGCAACCTTTCCGGCTGCCCGCCCTGCAACACCACCGATGTAGATTGCAGGGCGCGAAACCCGCAGGGTTTCGAGCCCTTGCCGGCGAAGATCATTCCCGCGTCCCCGCCTGATTTCGACCAGCTTGCGTTGCCGTACGACCTCTACACTGACGAAGACATCGCGCACCGTGTGATCTACGTCGAGGCGTCGCGTGGGTGTCCGTTCGAGTGCGAGTTCTGTCTGTCGTCGCTCGACGCGCCCGTCCGCAACGCTCCGCTCGACAAGTTTCTGACGGCGATGCAATTGCTCTTGGATCGCGGCGTCCGACAATTCAAGTTTGTTGACCGCACCTTCAACTTGAACGTCAAGATCAGTTCCGCCATTCTCCAATTCTTCCGGGAACGGTACAAGCCCGGTCTCTTCCTCCACTTCGAGGTGATTCCCGACCGGCTCCCCGAATCGTTGCGAGCGATCATCAAGGAGTTCCCGCCGGGTGCGCTGCAATTCGAGGTCGGCATCCAGACGTTCAACGAGCGCGTGGCGGATTTGATCAGCCGACGACAGGACAACGCGAAGGCTGAAGAACATCTCCGCTGGCTCCGGGCCGAGACCGGCGTCCATGTCCACGCCGATTTGATCGTCGGGTTGCCGGGCGAGGACATCGAAAGTTTCGCAGCGGGGTTTGATCGGTTGGTAGCGTTAGGGCCGCAGGAGATTCAGGTTGGTTTGCTGAAGCGTCTGCGGGGCACGCCGATTGTGCGTCATGACGGCGAATGGCAGATGGTTTATAGTCCGCATCCGCCGTATGAGATTCTACAGACCAGGTTGATCGATTTCTTCACGATGCAACGGCTGCGGCGGTTCGCGCGGTACTGGGATTTGATTGCCAACAGCGGCAACTTCGTGGAGGCGACGCCGCTGCTTTGGGGCGACAGTGGGGCGGGCGTCCCGCCTGTCGCCAACGAATCGGCAGGCGAGACGCCTGCACTACCAGGATATCGCTCTCCCTTCTGGGGTTTCATGCAGTTCAGCGACTGGTTGTACGGCAGGACGAAGCAGACGCACGGGATTGCGCTGGCGCGGCTCAACGAGTTGGTCGCGCGCTATCTGACGGAGAAGAATGGCTTGGCTGAAAGCGAGATCACCCCGTTGTTCAACCGCGACCGCAAATCATCGCGCACGGGGCCACCACGACAGACAAAGCACCTGGCGAAACGCTGACTCGCTCAGCGTTTTCGATGTTTGAAATGCTGATAGCCGAGCCAGCCGAGAGCGACGAACGGCAGCATGGCGGCAAGCAGCACGATGGCATAACCGGAGAAACCCGGCCCGATCCAGCGTTCGAGCAGGATGAACAACAGAATCAGTGGAAATACACCGTACACCATGTAGCGCAGAATCAGGCCCCAGTGGAAGAGTTTCATGACAACGTTCGGACAAATCCGAGTATATCCGACCACAATTGGAGCCGCGAAATTTTTTAGCGACGACCGCGGAACGGTGATGTTGACTGTCCCGAGAGAATTCCGCTGGCACAGATTACGGCATACGCAGGAAAACATCCCGGTCGCCGAAGCGAAGTTTGACGCTCCGCGCTTCAATCGCCACAACGTGTGCGCCTTCGATCTCGTCGCCGTCGTGCACGTTGCAGCCGTCGATCATTGCCTCGCGTGAATTGCCCTCACTCATGATGCCCTGCAAGACAAGCTTGGGCGGTTCGGGCGCGGATGGCGCAGGCGTTGGAGCTGTCGTAGTGGTCTGTTCAGCCTTGATCTTTGCCAGCAGTTTGGCAACCAGCGCGGCCTCGGCAGCTTCTTCAGGCGCCGCTGCCTTCTTCGCAGGCGCGCCGTCGGGCTGAACTTGCGTGGGCGAATCCTTGATTTGTGAATTCTCTGCGCCGGGAGTTGACAACACCGGGGCAGAGGGTGGTGACACAGTCGGGCGATGCACGGTGGAGACGGGCGTCAATTGCTCGCTGCCTTTCTGCCGAGGCAACAAAGAATGTCCCGAGAAAAGAGCCGCCATGCCCACGGCCAGCGCGAGCGCGATCACCACCGTCAGTGTGATTCCCAAGCGCAAGCCTGGAGAGGTTGTCTGTGTGCCGTGAGCGATTCGATATTGATCAACGGTCAACGTACGCGCGTCGGCCGTTTGGTACGAGGCGTCGCGGGTGCGCTTGAGGGCTTCGTTGATCAGGCTCATGCGGGCACTCCGTCGAGTTCCTCGATGGCGAGGTTGACGAGTTTCCTGTTCAGAAGATCGGACTGGGTAACGAAGCCCGCGAGCAGTGTCTTGTCGCACACCGCATTGATGAGCCGCGGAATTCCTCCGGAATACCTGTAGATCAGTTTGATCGCGCCGTCGTCGAATCTCGGTTTGCCATTCGCTCCCGCAAGCGTGAGGCGGTGGTTGACGTAGTAGGCGGTCTCGGTGAGATCGAGCGGGCCGAGATGATAGCGCACGGTGATGCGTTGACGCAGTTGGCGGAGCGCAGGCTGGGCGAGTTTGTCGCGCAGTTCCGGTTGCCCCATCAGCACAATCTGCATGAGCTTCTGGTGATCGGTTTCGAGGTTCGAGAGCAATCGTAGTTGTTCAAGCAGTTCCTCGCTCAGGTCCTGCGCCTCGTCGATGACGAGAACGACATCGTTGCCTTGCCTGGCTTGCTCCAACACGAATTGGTTGAGTGCCTGGAGATAATAGACCCGGTCCAGGCTGTACACCTGCAGATCGAACTCCAGGACAATCGCTTGCAGTAATTGATCGATCGACATGCACGGGTTCAGAATGAGCGCCGTCTTGTAGTTAGGGCCGAGTTCTTCAAGCAGTTTGCGGCAGATCGTTGTTTTGCCGGCGCCAACTTCGCCGGTCAACTCAATGAACCCCTTGCGTTCACGGATGCCGTACAACAGGTGGTTGAACGCTTCCCGATGCTCCGTACTGAAGAACAGGAAACGCGGATCCGGCGTGATGTTAAACGGCGGCTCACGCAGTTGATAGTATCCCAAGTACAATCGTCGTCCTCCATTCTGCCAATGTGCTTGATTTCAAGCAGCCTGCGTGCCGCTGAATTTGCCCACAATCGCCTGTCGCCACGCCTTTTCCGTGCTGCCTCGCATGCCATTGAAGTCTTGGAGTCCATGGAACTGAACTGCACAATCTTGTTGAAGTTGGTGAGGGAATCGATTATCCGCCAGCACTATTGTGCCGCGCCGGTCTGCTTGAGGAACTCGATCATGTCGGCTCGGTTCTCTTTCATGCAACAATCCGAGTCGTACCGACAACATCGCTCCATTTTTCTCAGCGGTGTCACGTCGGATAGGTTGTGGTACAAGCTGGTTGCTTAAGACTGAAAACTGACAGCGATCTGGCAATGAACCTTGAGGTTCTCTACACTGCCGCGCATGCGGAGTTTCCCGACACCGAGCCGCTGGGCGGTGCCAAGGCAGTCGCCGACTACCTGATTCACGAGTGGCGCGAGCGCCAGCCGTTTCCGCTCACCGTGTTTAGCCCGAAATCACTTGGGTTTCTTGCCGAGGATGGAGGGCTTCGCTCCGTCGAAGCTGCCGCTTCGCGGGGGCAACAGAGCGCTCCCCTGCATAACTCTCTGACGCAACTGAGCGAGTTGGAATATGCGCGGTTCTGTCGGCGATTTGAAGCGGCCTCAACCGCGGAGATTCTCAAGCGTGACCCGCAAGGGTGCGTGGTGTTGAGCAACGACATCAGCGAAGGGCCGAACTTTGCTGCGCTCGGCGGGCGGGGCTACCGCATTGTGACGATCTTCCACGTGGACGTGCTGGAGTTTTTCACCGCGTTCTATCTGCACAACCTCGTGCGACCGGAGACTCTGGCGAAGTTTCGGTACTTCTCCCTGTTGCCGGATGTGCTGCGGTTGGTGTTCCAAAAACAATGCGAGTGCGTGCAGAACAGCGCACGGATCGTCGTTCCCTCCGCACCGATGCGCGAGACGATCTTGCGCTGTTATCCTGAGTGTCCAAGCCAGAAGATCGCCGTCGTGCCGTGGGGAGATGTTAGCCCTGCGCCGGTCGCGCCAGGAATGCCGCTCCACCGATTGCCAGAGATTGCAGACGACGAATTCGTGATCCTGACGCTCAGCCGGTTGTCGCCCGAGAAAGGCATCGAACGGTTGCTGCACGCGCTCCGGCATTTGGACAACTCGCAGTATCGTTTGCACGTGGTGATCTGCGGAGCGCCGGCGTACATGAAAGGGCAGCGTTACGCCCGCTGGCTCCGCAAGCTGGCAGCGCAACTTAACCACATTCCGGTTGAATTCCCCGGCCACGTGACCGGCGCGCAGAAAGCGGCGCTGCTTCAGCGCGCGGATTTGTTCGTCTCGCCATCCCGCCATGAGAGCTATGGGCTGACGATCGCCGAAGCGTTGTCGGGCGGCTGCCGGGTGATTTCCCATCCCCACTACGGCGCCGGCGGGATGATTGTCGATTGCTCCAAACCCATGGTATTGGCGCATGCCATTGCTGACATGATGGCTGCAGGATGGACGCCGAAGACAACCCGAGCTGAGACAAAGCCCGCCGCTTCACCGACTGCGGCGGAGCAACTGGTGGGGTTGTTGATTCGCGCGCACGATTCATAGCCGACCAGAGTCCGTGTGTTTCCTGTCTTGATATTCCCACCCGCCGCGATTAACTTCTGGCTACGTAAGGTGACGAATGCATTTGGAAGATATTCTTGAACAGTTCCCGAAGATCGTGACGTTGAAAGACGCCTCGAAGGTCACGGTTCGCCCGCTGCAATCGACCGACGAAAAACAGTTTCACCAATTCTTCTGCGAAGTGCCGGAGACCGAGCGGCTGCTCTTCAAACATCGCGTCACCGATCCAGAAGTCATCCATGATTGGTGTCAGCGGATTGATTACGGAAAGATTCTGCCGCTGCTGGCGTTGACGGGCGACCGGGTTGTCGCCGACGCTTCGCTGCACCAGTCGCTAGGCGGTTGGAAACGCCACATCGGCCGCATCAGCGTGGTCGTGCATCCCGCGTTCCGCGGCAAAGGGCTGGCCAAGGCCCTCGTCAGCGACCTGCTCCACATCGCGGGCGAGGTCGGCCTGGAAAAATTGGAGGCCGAATTCATGGGCGAACAGGAGGCAGCCCGCCGCGTCTTTGCCGAGGTTGGTTTTGAAGAACTGCTTCGTCTCGAGGATTACCTCAAGGACATGCAGGCGCTCCCGCACGATTACGTCCTCATGGGGCGACACATCATTACCGATGAGGAATACGCCGGCACGGGCTGACCCGGAAAGCCTGCTACGCTCCGTGTGGCTTTCGGGATTGAACCTCGGCCCATTTGGTTCAGATCGCCTGTTGTCAGTTTGACAAGGTTTGTGCAGACGATTTGTCTGCCCTGCAAATCAACTTCCGGAGGAAAATGCGTGCTGGACAATTAGGAGTCGTGCTGTGTGTCGTGACGTCGGCTGTGTTGACAGTCACATCGGGCAGGTATGTGATTTGTGTTCGGTGTATTCGGCGCAGTAAGCGCAAGACAGCGGCGAGGGATTTTACGGGGGTGTCGCCGAGCAGTTCACGTATTCCAACACGTTGCGTGCGCGTGGCCACACCGTGGCGGACTCCGACGCGGAATACCTGAAGAGCTTGTCCTCGCAGTTGTTCGTCGGCTACAACGTGAACAATCGGCCGGGCGTGCAGGTCAACCTGCCGGTGATCTATCGCGATTACGGCAGGGCCGGTGCGCACGCCAACGAGGCCGGGATCGGCGACGCGTCGTTAATCGGTAACTTCCTCGTTTATCAAGAGATCGAGGAAAACTTCACTTTCAACTGGACGGCGCTCGGCGGCGTGAAGTTCCCGACGGGCAACTCAAAACACCACAACGATGAGCCTGATTCCGCACTGGGGATCGGCGGGCACGACCTGGTGCTGTGGGATCGAGATCGTTCGACGGGTTGGTCGGCACGGGCGGTTTCACGCGATGGAAACGGTTGTTCCTGACGGCGAACTTTCAGTATTCCGTCCGCAGCGGAGGCTCTTTCGGTTACCAATTCGCCAACGACCTGACCTGGAGCGGAGGACCGGGCATGTACCTTGCGCTCGGACACAAATACTCGCTCTCGGCCGTGCATGGCGTCGTGTCGGGCGAGAGCAAGGGCCAGGACATAGTGAACAGCGTGCCCACCGACGACACTGCCGCGACGATTGTGTATCTCGGCCCGCAGATCAACTTCTCCTGGTCGAGCAAGTTGAGCGTCCAGATCGGGGCGGATCTGCCGGTGCGCACGTACAGCTCCGACGAGCAACTGGTGCCTGATTACCGCGTGCACACAGCGCTGACATGGCGGTTCTGATGACGAAGCCTGAACAAAACAGGGCGAGCGCCGCTCTTGCGGCACTGGCTTGTTTCGACTACAAACAAACATGTCCTCGGAATCTCGTCTGTTTTACTTCTCTATGCGACTGCTGTTTCGATCCATCTTTCGCGTCGTGTTCCGCACGCGCATCGCCGGACGCGATCGCATTCCGCCTGACGGCGGCGTTCTCGTCGTCTGCAATCACATCAGTTTTGCCGATCCGCCGATGTTGGCCGTGGCCATCCCGCGTCCGCTCGATTTCATGGCGATGGTGGAAATCTTTCGCAAACCGGTCCTCGGCGTACTCGCTCGCGCTCTCGGCGCGTTTCCCGTGGACCGCGACAGCGCCGATCATCGCGCCGTGCGGGAAGTGGTTCGACGTCTGAGAGCGGGCCGCTGCGTGGTCATCTTCCCCGAAGCGGGAATCCGTCTTACCGAGAAATCCGTGCTGGGGGGCGATCCTGCGCTCAGGCCGGGCGCTGGGAGCATCGCTCTGTTGAGCAAGGCCCCGATCCTGCCCGTGGTTGTGCGCGATACACGCAAACCGTACAACTGGCGCCATTGGCTCCCGATCCTTCGCGGCAAGCTCCGCCGCGAAACCATGAGCGTGACGATTGGCCGTCCCTTTTGCCTTTGGTCGCCCCATGGCGATTCGCGCATAGACCGACGGCGCCGCGCCACCGATACGTTGCGGGAGCAGTTGTTGAAAACCGTTGAACTGGATTGATGCTGTGTTAGAGTGCCCGCCGTGCCCAAGAGACTCTTAGCATTTGTGATTCTGCTGCTCGTCGTCACGGGCGTCGCGTTGGCTCAGAACACGCGCCCGGTCCGCTTGACTACCGCGGACGACGTTGGGATTTCGGCCCTGTACTATCCCGTTCCAGCCGATCCAGCACCTGCGGTCTTGTTGCTTCACGGATTCGCGGCGAATCGCGACCAGTGGGGCGCGTTTCCCGGCATATTGCAGCGCAATGGTATCGCCGTTCTGTCAATCGACTTGCGCGGCCACGGCGAAAGCACGCGCAAACTCACGGCGCAAGGCCCGGAATTGGTGGATTATCACAAGTTCACTTCCCGCGATTTCCAAGACATGTTCATGGATGTCGAGGCCTCGATCGACTGGCTGCTCGACCAGCCCGGCATCAACAAGAACCGGATCGGCATCGTCGGCGCGAGCGTCGGGGCCAACATCGCGCTGCGATATACGCTGTACAACGAAGACCTGGCAGCCCTGCTGTTGCTCAGCCCCGGCATGGTGTATAAAGACGTGCGGACCGACGACGCGATGAAGAGGCTCGGTCCCGTGCCGCTTCGCATTGCCGTCTCCCGGTACGATTCGTTTGCGTTCGAATCGGCCAAACGGTTGATGGAGATTCGGAAGGAGGCGGGGCGCAGTTCCGATACGAATGAACTCATCATCTGCACGGGCAATCTTCATGGCGCTCCCATGCTTGCGGGCGTGAAGGATTTGCCGACGATTCTGGCGGACTGGCTGAAGCAAGTCCTGCTCAGCCCGCCTCCTGAACCATCCCCTACCCCTGCTCTGACGCCTTCGACGAACGCGCCCCCGGCAAAGACGCCCGAACCGGCGAAATGATTCCCATCCGAGACGAGAACCCGACCCGCACGGTTTCGTTCGTGACGGTCGGCTTGATCGCGACCAACCTGCTCGTCTTCATCCACGAACTGCGGCTTCCAAGTGATGCTCAAGCGCGCGCATTCTTTGCCGACTTCGCGCTGACTCCGTCGCATCTGGCTCATGCGCCTTCGGCGGCGGCGTACGCCACGGTGTTCACGTCGATGTTTCTGCACGCGGGCTGGATGCACCTCATCGGCAACATGTGGTTCTTGTGGGTTTTTGGCCGCAATATCGAAGATTCCGTCGGTCACATTCGGTTCATCGTGTTCTACCTGCTTTGCGGCATGGCGGCCGCGGCGGCTCAAGTGGCGATCTCGCCCGAGTCCATCACGCCGATGATTGGCGCCAGTGGCGCCATCTCCGGCGTGCTCGGTGCGTATCTGCTGTTGTTTCCGCGAGCGCGTGTGCTCACGTTGGTACCGATCTGGATCTTCCTTCAGTTCATCCGCGTCCCCGCCGTGATTTTCCTGGCGCTCTGGTTCCTGGTGCAATTGCTCAGCGGCATGGCCATGCGTGAATTCAACGTGACCGGTGGAGTCGCCTTCTGGGCACACGTGGGCGGATTTGTGGCGGGACTGCTGTTGATCCCGATCTTCAAGAAGCGCGGCGTCAGGCTGTTTCAATGACCGGGGCTGGCCGTGTCACCGGCACCGGCTGCCCCAGAATGGCGAACCAGCGCCGTACCGCATCGAACGCGATGACCACCGTCAACACCAACATGATGCTCGTCAACGCGCTCGTCAGTCGCAGGTTGAACACCTGTTGGCGGAGGGTGTCAGCAGCCGTGGCCGTGAGGCCGGGCCGGTTCAATTGCGCGAGCAGACCGGGGATCTCAATGTCCCACCAACCCGCCACGCTTTGACAGCCCGCAGTCAGCACCGTGACGATCACAAAGACGAATGGGATGCCCGTGCACAGTGCGTGGGCCCGTTTCGGAGCATGCAGAAGCAGATAGGTGGTGCCCACCGCCAGCGCGATGGTGGCCAGCAGTTGGTTGGAGATGCCGAACATCCGCCAGAGCGTGTTGATGTTGCCGGTGTAGAGCAAATAGCCCCAGCAAAAGCAGGTCAGCAAACTCATCGAGATGTTCATGCCCCAATGCGGCGTGCCGCCGATCGCCGCTTTGGGCGTGAAACTCGCCGCCACTTCCTGAAAGACGAAGCGCGCCACCCGCGTGCCGGTCTCCAACAACGTCAGGATAAACAACGCCTCGAACATGATCACGAAATGGTACCAGTAGGACATCATCGTCTTCATGCCGGGCAGCTTCGAGAAAATGTCCGCCATCCCGGCCGCCAGCGTCACCGCGCCGCCCACGCGGCCCACCAGTCTCTCCTTCGTGCCGTTCTCCAACTCCATGAGGTTCTTCGGTGTCAGGTCCCAGTGGTATTGCGCGGCCGCCTGTTGGATCAGCGCCGGCTGTTTCGCCGGTGCCACGTTGATCGCAAAGTAATCCCCCGGCTGTAACGAGCATGCCGCCACCAACGCCAAAAGCGACACGAACCCTTCGATGACCATCGCGCCATAGCCGAGCACACGGATGTCGGATTCCTTGTTCACCATCTTCGGCGTTGTGCCCGAGGCAATCAACGAGTGAAATCCCGACAGCGCCCCGCACATGATGACAATGCAGACAAACGGCCAGACCGCACCCGAAATGACGGGGCCGCCCCCGCCGAGGAACGGCGTCGTGGCCGGCATCTTCAACGCCGGATGCGCGAGGAACATCCCGGCTGCCAGCACGACCATCACCCCGATTTTCATGTACGAACTCAGATAATCGCGCGGCACGAGCAACAGCCACACAGGCAGGATCGAAGCAATGCAGGCGTACACCGCCAGCATCACGGAAAGTTGTTTGTCGCTGAACAATAGCAGATGTCCCCACGACGACTCGGCGAACGGTCGTCCGAGGAAAACGCCCGCCAGCACGATCGTCACACCCACCACCGAGGCCTCGGCCACTTTCCCCGGCCGCACCTTGTTCATCCAGAAACCCGTCAGCAGAGCCGCTGGAATCGTGATGATGATCGTAAACACACCCCACGAACTCTCGCCGAGCGCGTTCACCACCACGACGCCGACGCTGGCCAGCGTGCAGATGATGATGAACAACGTGGCGACAGACGCCGTCAGTCCCGATACCGGGCCGAGCTGTCGGCGGGCGATCTTCGGCAGGGATAGCCCGTCTTCGCGCACCGACGCCCACAAGATGACGAAGTCATGCACGGCGCCGGCGAGGCAGGCGCCAACCACGATCCAGACGAATCCCGGAAAGAATCCCCATTGCGATGCCAGCACCGGCCCGACGAGCGGCCCCGGCCCGGCAATCGCAGCAAAATGGTGGCCGAAGAGGACAAGCCGTTTGGTGGGATGGTAGTCAACGCCGTCTTTCAGGCGGTGGGCTGGCGTCGGCCGTGAATCATCGAGCATCGCGACCTTGGCGGCGAGGAATGCCGAGTAGTAGCGGTACGCCACGGCAAATGCTGCCAGTGCCCCAACGATCAACCACAACGAGTTCATGACGTTGCTCGGAAAACAATAGCAGATTTACCCGCAACGGTCACGAACGATTTTCGCTGCGGCTTGCCCGACTGAGCCGGTCTTGCTACACTGCGCGGCATGAACCGGCTGCTCTTCGGCAACAACCTCAAATGGTTGCGCGATCTAACGGAGGACAAACCAGAAAGCGCAGCGCGATGCTCGCCACAATTCTGCCTAGGGTTGGTTAAATCGCGTGGACGCAGCGGGATTTGGGGTGTTGTCCTAATTCGAAAAGCCAGTTATCGAATGGGAGACATCAACCTGAAAGCGGACGTTAGCGCAGAGTTCACGGCAGTAATGTTCCTGGCCTTCCTGTTCGTGAGTAGGATTGAAATCTTTTGCCTGAGTGTTGTTTTCGTGGAGGAAGAGATTGAAGATGACGATTGAAGTAAAAGGCCTCAACACCGGGTTGGCGCTGCTGTTCCGTTTGGCCGGGCACGTTCCCACAGCAGTGCATGGCAGTTCTGTGCGAATCGGGCAGTCACAATGTCCATGACATTCCGCACCTTTGGCAAAACTGGTTGGCGGGTCAGCCCGGTCGGCGTTGGTTGCTGGCAATTCGGCGGCGTGATCATGCTCGACGGCAAGCCAGACGGTTGGACCGGCGTCAACGATGACGAGTCCATCGCCGCGATTCAGCGCGCGGTAGAACTCGGCATAAACTTTTTCGACACCGCCGACATGTATGGCTGGGGCCGTAGCGAGGAGATCGTCGGCAAGACGCTCAAACCGCACCGTGACCGCGTCTTCATCGCCACCAAGGTCGGCTACTGGCATGACGATCAAGGGCGCCGCACGTTTAACGAATCCAAGGACTACATTCTACGCGCTTGCGAGTCCAGTTTGCGCCGCCTGCAAACGGATCGGATCGACCTCTATCAATGTCATCTGAGCCGCACGAAACAATGGACGGAATTCCTCGATGCCTTCGAGCTTCTTCAGCAACAGGGGAAGATCCGCCACTTCGGCATTTCGACCCATGACTTCGATGTGATGCAAGGGTTCAATGGCCGGAACAACCTTGCGTCGGTACAATCAAATTACAATCTGTTGGATCGGACGCCGGAACAGAGAACCCTGCCGTATTGCCAGAAGCACGGCATCGCCTTCATCGCTCGCGGACCGTTGGCGATGGGCAAACTCTCCGGAAACTACTCGAAGGACGCGAAGTTTGACTCGCAAGACATCCGCAACAAGTGGCTCGAAGACGGGAATCGCAATGGGTTCGAGCGCGACATGGCCACAGTGGAAAAGCTGCGGCCGGTTGCCGCGCACCTCGGCATCACGCTGTCGCAACTGGCGATCCGGTTTGCGCTCGGTCACGAAGCCGTATCCATTGCCATTCCCGGCGCGAAGAATCGCAAACAACTGGAAGGCAATGTCGCCGCCGCCAGCCTGCCGCCGTTGACGCGCGACGAGACGGCAGCGGCGGAAAAAGCAATCGAGTGAAGTAACACGGTCTTACAAAGGTTGAACGCGACGTCGTTTGTAGCCGCGAGAATGTCCAGCACCTACAAGTGGCCGCGAAAGAGTTTCGGAGCTGCAATCCACATCGGCGTGCGTTTACAAACTGACCTGCTTTGGTTACGCTCCGCTCATGCTTCAGATGGGGACAATCTTTGTCGGACTCGCTTTCTGGAACGTCGTGTTGTTTGCCGTAACGATCTGGCTCGGCGCGACGCACCATTCGACATACTGGCAACATCAGTTCATGGGGGCCATCACCGGCATTTACACGTGTCTGACGCATTGCGCCGTGATGATGCATTTCATGGGTTCGGGAAAGGGCATCAAGGAGGCTGTGGCCGAGTATTCGCTGCCCAACGATCCGCAGACGGGCTTCACGCAGCGCAGCCGCAAACTCCACGCCCGCGCCTCCGCTATCGCGACACTCTGCTGTATCCTGATTATCGTGGCCGTGTGTCTGGGAGCTTGGTCCGACACTCACAAGAAGAACGCTGCCGCCCACCTGTGGCATCGATGGTTTACTTGGTTTGCCATCGCCTGCAACCTGTATGCCTTCTGGGTCGAGTATCAGGTCATCCGTGAAAACACGGCGATGATTCGCGAGATCAACGCGAAGATTCAGGCAAAAAAGTAGGGGCGGGTTTTAAACCCGCCCCTACCAGATTTCCGGTCGGATGCGCGCTTACGCCTTGGCCTGTTCGAATTCCTTCTCCATCGCCTTCATCTCCGGCGAGTCCGTCTTGGACTTATTGACCGCCCAGACGATGGCGGCGAGCGCCAACACCGCGATCACGATGGCGAGGGCGAAGGGCGAATTGCCGCTGCCTTCCAGACCTACAACCTTGTGAAACTTCAACACGAGCGGCAGCAACAGCAGGCTCACCATGTTCATGACTTTGATGAGCGGGTTGATTGCCGGGCCGGCCGTGTCCTTCAGCGGATCGCCCACCGTATCGCCCGTGACGCTCGCCTTGTGTCTCTCGGAGCCTTTGCCGAGGTTCTTCTCGGGATTCTTCGGTTCGTCCTCGATCAGTTTCTTCGCGTTGTCCCACGCGCCGCCCGCGTTGGCCATGAACACCGCCAGCAACTGGCCGACCAGGATCATGCCGGCGAGGAAACCCGCCAGCGCCAACGGCCCGAGCAGGAATCCGACCGACAGCGGCGCCAGAATCGCCAGCAGACCGGGGCCGATGAGTTCCTTCTGCGCCGTCGACGTACAGATGCCAACCACCCGTCCGTAATCCGGCGTCTTGGTGCCAGCCCAGATTTCCTTGTCGCGGAACTGGACGCGGCATTCATGCACAATCAGGAACGCCGCGCGGCCAACCGCGCGAATAGTCATCGAGCTGAACAGGAACGGCACCGCGCCGCCAAGCAACAAACCGATGAACAGCGTCGGGTTGGCAACAGTCAACATGCCGGCCACGTTGTTGAACTGCGCGGTGGTCATTTCGCTGATCTTCTCTTCGCTGCCCATGGTCATGACGGCGATGAAGCTGGCAAACAACGACACGGCCGCAATGACTGCCGAACCGATGGCGATGCCCTTGGTCTCGGCCTTTGTCGTGTTGCCGACGGCGTCGAGGTCGGCCAGAATCTGACGGGCGTTCTTGTACTTCTGCGCGCCCATTTCCTTCTCGTCGTACCCCATCTCACCGATGCCGTTGGCGTTGTCGGCCACGGGACCGAACACGTCCATCGAGATCGTGTTGCCCGTCAACGTCAACATCCCGATGCCGCACATGGCGACGCCGTAGGCCACAAAGATCGGCGACGTTCCGCCGTAGATGGCCACCGACGCGCCGATCGCCGCCGCGATGATGATGATCGCCCACACGGTGGACTCGTAACCGACCGCGATACCTTGGATGATGTTGGTCGCGTGACCGGTCTGACAGGCCTTGGCCATCGACTTCACGGGTTCGTGACTCGTGTGCGTCCAGTAGCTGGTGCACTTGTTCAGCGCCACCGCCAAGAACACGCCGATCAAGCACGTCCACGCCGGGCGCATGTCCAGTCCTTGGATGCCAAAGCTCATCAGCCACGGTAAATGGATACTCCCGCCCTGTATGAAGTTCTTAAAGCCTTCATGCGCCTGGTTGTACCGCCCGAGATAGTCCATGTCGAATCTCAGGTAAAACAGCCCGATCAGGAAAAAGCCGACCACGCTGATGGCCGAGCCGATCAGGAAGCCGCGGTGCACCGAGGCCAACGCCGCGTCGCCCGAATCGCCTTCCTTGGAGCGCACGCTGTACGTGCTGATGATCGAGCCGATGACGCCGACGGCTCTCACCAGCAACGGGAAGATGACGCCCTTGTGACCGAATGATGCGTAGCCGAGAATCATCGCCGCCACGATCGTTACTTCGTACGACTCGAAAATATCCGCCGCCATACCCGCGCAATCGCCAACGTTGTCACCGACGTTATCCGCGATCGTCGCCGCGTTGCGCGGATCATCTTCGGGAATGCCGGCCTCGATCTTGCCAACAAGGTCGGCGCCCACATCGGCCGCCTTCGTGTAAATACCGCCGCCGACGCGCATGAACAGCGCGATCAACGTGCCGCCGAAACCGAACCCGAGCAACACTTCATAAGCTTTCTCACCGTACGCCATGAAAATCAACGTGCCACCGAGCAATCCCAGACCATCCGTCAGCATGCCCGTGATCGTGCCTGTGCGGTAACCAATTTGAAGCGCTCCGCCGAACGAGTTGCGCGCGGCCGACGCCACGCGCAGGTTGCCGAGCGTAGCGAACATCATGCCGACGTACCCGACGCAGAAGCTGAACAACGATCCCATCAGGAACGCGCCCGCGCGACCGAACGCGACCGGATACATGTCGGGCGACTTCTCACCAGCGAGCCGCGTCAAGAACAGCAACACCGTCAGCACGCTGATCAGAATGACGATCTTGCTGAACTGCTGGCGTAGATACGCCTTGGCGCCGGCGCGCACTGCGTCCGCCACCTTCTGCATCTTTTCGGTGCCCGTATCGGCGTTCTTGACCTGGCCGACGAGCATCAGCGCATATCCCAACCCGGCGAATGCCACGCCGAGCACACACCACAACGCCACGCGCTCGTAGCTGGCGTAGCGAGGACTGGTCATGAATGCGAAGAATTGGAAGGGCTCAAGCGCCTGCCCAGTCGCTTTGGCGGCCAGTTCCTTTATTGCATCCTGCGCGCGGGCCCAGTTGGCGGCCAGCAGCGTGACGCCGCCGAGCGCCGCCGCGACGAGCCACTGCCGGCGCGGGTCACCTTTGGTGATACGTTGCATCGTTCGATTCAATAATGAAGTCATCGTTTGTTTTCTCCTCTTTCCGACGGGGTGCTTATGGAAACGTGGAGACTACACAACAAGCTCCACGCTGAAAAGAGGAAATTTTCATCTGGGCCTCAGATGTTTGAACAAACCCGGCAGAAAACGCTAAGATGTTGCTGTGAAAGACGCCCCTACGCAATCGTCCGTACTCGCGCCGCTGGAGTATTACAATTTGATCCGCAGCCGGATCGAACACGAAGACAACCACATTGTCCAACGCCACTCTTGGATGGTGGCCTCCCAGTCCTTTCTGTTCGCCGCTTACGCCACCGTGCTGAATGGTCTGACCGCGTCACTGTCGCCACGTGCACAGGCCGTTGCGAGCCAGCAGACGCTCCTGTTCCGATTGATCCCGATCGTGGGAGTTTTGACGTGTGGGTTGATTTACGTCAGCATCATCGCCGCTGTGCAAGCGATGACCAGACTGCGACGCTCCTACCATTCGCGGTTCAGTGAAGAGGAGGCCAACCTGCTGGAGATTCAGACCAGCGCTCTCATCCGCCGCAGCGGATTATCGGCGCCGGTTGTGTTGCCGCCGGTGTTCATCGCCGTCTGGCTGTTTCTTTGGATCCACGGAGTCGGTTAAGAATCCTAGTGCCAGCCCTATCGCTGATTCTTACGCGCACCTGACCGCGCGCTCGGCAAATACACCACGGCCACAGCAGGACCGCAACGGCAGTCAGAACAGCTTCACTTATGATTTACACCGCACACTGCAATCAAACCGACAGACGGATTAGGCACCCACAGCGCTGTTGTTTGTCTACTCGCCGTATACTACCGTAGTGTACTTCGCATACAAACCAAGTACCGAGAAGACCTTGCAGTCCACGTGATGAATCTTCGTGATCCCGCCGTTCTGCATCGCCTTCTGAATGCTGGAATCGCCCGTGGCAAAACAGATGATTGCCGTGGACTCGGCGGTGCCGACCTTCGCGGCCCCACTGGCGCTCCCCACGGCCACCGCGGCGTCCGTCTGTGTGAACAACATCCCGCCAGTTCCGCCTGCGATTGGTGTAATCCCCGCACATCCCGACAACAACACAACTGCAACACACGCCACTAACACAGATGCACTGAATTTTTTCATACCTGTTCTCCTTCGTTGGTTTTGGCTGCTGCGGGTGCCCCCCCGCCGACAGGCTTATAAAACGAATCCCCCGTGTTGTCTAGTGCAATCCGGCAGGCAGGAATCCGTCAGGCGCATCCTGTCACTGCCATCAAGCTTACGGCCGTTGTAGCCGCGCTACTCTGTCGGCGCGCCACCGGGAACGACTCCCCGGCGACAGAGCGCCGTGGCCACAGGATGAACGGTGGCTGTATCAAGACGCCCGAATCCGTCAGGCGCAAAACAGCCTCTGCGTCCGTGCGTGTTCACCGAGCAAGAATACGGACTGCGCATGAAACCGCTCGTTCAAATGGCACCGTCATCCGCTGGCGATGGGAGAGCCAAGTCGGGGAAGAGGCTTGGCTGCGTCGGTGCCTTCCCAGTGCATGACAACTGGTCAGCGACGGTTCATATCGCCCGGAGAAGCAGCAAGGGCACGCTGGCGCTGTAACGGACGCGACGGGATATTGTTCCGAGAAACAGATCGCTCGCGAACCCGTGTCCGTGCGTGCTCATGGCCACCAGGTCGCAGCCCTTCTTCTCAACCCATTTGATGATTTCGTCGGCCGGTTCGCCACAGGCAAGTTCGGCGTCAGTCGGGATGCCACCGGATTGAAACTCCGCGCGAACCTTCTCCAGATACGCGCTGTCCTGCCTGACCTCAGCGCTGACGGCGTCAGGCCCATAGGTTCGCGCCGCGCAACCATCGGCAACATGCAGTAGCACGACGCGACTGTGCATGAGCTTGGCCAGATCCTTGACGTGCTCAATTATGGCACGATCGGTGGGCGCGGCAGTACTGGTTTTGTCATCGCAGGATCACGTTCGCCAGCACCAACTTTCATGGGAAACCACCACCGCCGGGCCGAGCCGCAGTCAATGCAACAATCTCTCCTGGGGCTGCTGAAGAACGCCGTTCGGACACGACAGACCGTGCCCCTTCCCCACGAAACACGGCGTTCTTTGAAAGATGTGGATGGTCGCGCTCTGTGCCGACCGTGTTGCAATCGAGTTCTTCGACACCCTCGTCCCAGTAGATCCAACACACCGTTGCGATTTCCTTCGCACTGGCTTACAAGTCGAATGAAACTTCAGCCGATGGAGGAGCACACACCAACGCTGCCTGAACGCGAACCGACGGTTGCCAACGTGCCGGTCGGCACGCTCGCCCAACCGCGCCGTGTCATCACCGGCCGGATCAACTGGCGGAAGACTTTCTCCGCGCTGCGCCATCGGAACTACCAACTGTTCTTTTGGGGGCAGCTTGTCTCGCTGATCGGCACGTGGATGCAAACGGTCGCGCAGAACTGGCTCGTGTATGAATTGACGAAATCCGCGCTGGCGCTCGGCTTCATCAATTTCCTCGGCGCCATTCCCATCACGTTCCTGACGCTTCCCGCCGGTGCGATTGCTGACCGGCACAGCAAGCGCCACATTCTCATCGGCACGCAAACGGTATCGATGTTGCTCGCGTTCGTATTGGCGGCGCTGGTGTTTTTCCACGCGGTCCAGATCTGGCACATCGCCGCGCTCAGCCTGCTGCTGGGCATTACCAACGCCTTTGACATCCCCACCCGCCAAAGTTTCGTCGTCGATATGGCCGGCAAAGACGACCTGATGAACGCCATCGCGCTCAACTCCTCCATGTTCAACGGCGCGCGCGTTTTTGGCCCGGCGCTGGCGGGCGTGTTGATCGCTTCCATCGGGACGGCCGGCTGTTTTCTCCTGAACGGACTTTCATTTCTGGCCGTCATCGCAGCATACATGGCGATGCGATTGCCGGCGGCTGCTCCCACCAATCCGTCGCGGTCCATCTGGGACGCCACAGGGGAGGCGTTGCGATATGTCGCAAACGACCGCATCATCTGCGCGGTGATCGCGCTTGTCAGCGTCACCAGTTTGTTCGGATGGGCGTACAGCGTGTTGATGCCGATCTTCGCAGGCGATGTGCTCAACATCGGTGCGAAGGGTTACGGCTATCTGCTGGCCGCCAACGGCGTCGGCGCATTCTTGGGTGCCATCACGCTGGCCTCGCTTGGCAATCATCCGCATTGGCGCCGACTCATCTTTGGCGGTCTGTCCGGCTTTTGCGCAACGCTGACGGTGTTTGCGCTGTCCCGAAATCCCTGGCTCTCAGCGGCGGCCCTCGCGGGCGTGGGCGGTTTCATGATTATCTTCTTTGCCACGGCGAACACCTCGGTGCAACTGCGCACGCCCGACCAACTGCGCGGCCGCGTAATGGGAATCTATGCGCTCGCGTTCCTCGGTCTGAATCCATTCGGCAGCATGTTGGCGGGATCCCTCGCTCACGCGACCAGCGTTTCCATTGCGACCGTGCTCGGCGCCGCTGTGTGCGCCGTCGCCGCGCTTATCGTCGCGCGTCTCGTCCCGCCGCAGCAACGGACGCCTCCAAACCCGGTCAACCGAGCGCGCGGGAGTTGAATCGGGAATTTCATCTTGAGCGGATTGCAGGCGTGGGCTAGTCTGTGGATGCAAAGGTCCATCCAACACAGGACTTGCTTTATTGATAGCCACTTGCATGAAAAAGATTGAGGGAACGGTTGGAATCGTTGGATTGGGCTACGTTGGCTTGCCCCTTGCGGTCGCGTTTGCGAAACACTTGGAGGTTGTCGGCTTCGACATCAACGCACGGCGCGTCGAGGAACTTCGGCAGGGGATCGACCGCACCGGCGAAACGCTCGGCGGCGACCTGAAAAGCCCGAACATCAGTTTCACAAGCGATCCAAAGGCGCTGCGCCAATGCAAGTATATCGTCGTAGCCGTGCCAACGCCGGTGGACAAAGCCAACGTTCCCGATCTCGAACCTCTTGTAAACGCGGCGCGAATTGTCGGCGAAAACCTCAACAAAGGCTCGATCGTCATCTTCGAAAGCACGGTGTATCCCGGCGTCACCGAAAAAATCTGCCTGCCGATTCTCGAAGAGAAATCGGGCTTGAAACTCGGCGATTTCAAAATCGGTTACTCGCCCGAACGGATTAATCCCGGCGACCACGAGCACACGGTGGACAAGATCGTTAAAATCGTCAGCGGCTGCGACGCCGAGACGGTGGAGGCGGCGGCGGCGCTGTACTCGCTAGTCGCCAAAAGCGTCTATCACGCGCCGAACATCATGACCGCAGAAGCCGCGAAGGTAATTGAAAACATTCAGCGCGACCTGAACATCGCGTTGATGAATGAATTGTCGCTGATCTTCGCGCGGCTCGGCTTGAACACCGACGAAGTCCTCGCCGCCGCCGCCACAAAATGGAATTTCCACAAGTATCATCCCGGTCTGGTTGGCGGCCACTGCATCGGCGTTGATCCGTACTATCTCACCCATCGCGCGCAGCAACTCGGCTATCATCCGCAGGTCATTCTCGCGGGACGGCAGATCAATGATTCGATGCCGATCCGCGTCGGCGAAATGGTTGTCAAGGGGCTGAGCGACACGGGCAAGCCGCTGAAAGGCGCAACCGTGCTCGTCATGGGGCTGACGTTCAAGGAAAATGTCCCTGACATCCGCAACAGCCGCGTGCACGACGCCATCGCCTACCTGCAAAACTTCGGCGTGCGCGTCCTCGGTTGTGACCCGTTGCTCACGGCGACGACGGTGCGGAAGTATTTCGGCATTGAGAACGTGGAGTTCGACAAGGTCACCGAGTGTGATTGCATCCTTATCGCCAACAAGCACAATGCTTTTCACTCTCTGACGCTCGACCAGCTCAAGGCGAAGGTGAATCCGCCCGTGCTGATCGACATCAAGAACCTTTTCGACCGCAAAGCCGCCCAAGCCGCCGGGTTTTATTACAAAAGTTTGTAAGGACGGCGTCCAACTCTCAGCGTGCTTCTGCGCGATTGTTGGAGACAGCGAAGCGCGTCGCTGATACACTCCTCGCGTACCCAAATTCTGCCTTTCTTCGTCGCTACGGTCGGTTGCCTGGGGTTCGCTCCCCTTCCCTCCACCCTCGGGGCGCACGGCGAAGCATTCATTCCAAGGATTGAAAGTAAATTGCTGGAACTCCTCACCCCTTTGGGAGCGTCTACCAAGTGCGGAACGCGCCTCACACACTACGGAACCTTGCAGGCCAACCGCCCGTAATCAAGCCTTCTTGCCGCGCTTTGCCTTCTTGAGCACACTGGCGCGAGTGCGAAGACGGAGGGCGTTGAGCCGGATGAAGCCAGTGGCGTCAGTTTGGTTGTACGCGCCTTTGTCGGCTTCCATCGTGGCGACGTACGGGTTGTAGAGCGACGCGGGGCTTTTACGGCCCGCCGTGATGACGTTGCCTTTGTAGAGCTTGAGACGCACTGTGCCGGTGACATTCTTCTGGCTCTCGGTCACGAGCGCCTGTAACGCCTCGCGCTCGGGGCTGAACCAGAAGCCGTAATAGACCAGTTCGCTGTACTTCGGGATCAACGAGTCGCGCAGGTGCATCACCTCGCGATCCATCGTCAGCGTCTCCATCTGGCGATGCGCGAAATGCAGGATCGCGCCGCCGGGCGTCTCGTACACGCCGCGGCTCTTCATGCCGACGAAACGGTTCTCGACCAGATCGACACGACCGATGCCATGTTTGCCGCCGAGCTTGTTGAGCATGCGGAGCACGTCGGCGGGCGACAGAGATTTGCCGTTGACGGCGACGCAGATGCCTTTGTCGAAATCGAGTGTGACGTACTCGGGCTTGTTCGGCGCGTCCTCAGGCGCGGCGGTGAGCTTGAACATATCCTTCGGCGGCTCAGCCCACGGGTCTTCGAGAATGCCGCTCTCGAAGCTGATGTGCAGGAGATTACGATCCATCGAGTACGGTTTCTTCGCCGAGGCTTTGACTTTGATTCCTTTTTCCGCGCAATAGGCCAACATCTCGGCGCGACCTTTGAAGCGGTTGTGGTATTCGGGCAGTCGCCAAGGCGCAATGATGTTGAGATCGGGCGCGAGCGCGGCGTAGGTCAGTTCGAAGCGACATTGGTCGTTGCCTTTGCCCGTCGCTCCGTGCGCCACGGTGTCGGCATGTTCTTTGCGCGCAACTTCAATCTGCGCTCTGGCGATGAGCGGACGCGCGATGCTCGTGCCGAGGAAGTATTGGTTTTCGTAGACTGCGCCCGCCTGGATCATCGGGAAGATGAAATCACGGGCGAATTCCTCGACGAGATCGAGTGCGTAGAATTTCGACGCGCCCGTGGCCCTGGCCTTTTTGTCGAGACCTTTGAGTTCATCTTCCTGTCCGATGTCGGCGCAGAATGCGACGACTTCGCACTGGTACGTTTCTTTGAGCCAGTGAAGAATGACCGACGTGTCCACTCCGCCCGAATAAGCGACAACGATTTTCATTAGGCCGCACTTTCTACGACTGTTGCTTGCAAAAATCACGCAAATTCTGGCATAAGATGTCGCCATGAAATCCCGTGCGCCGCTGATCGTCCTCTCCTTACTCCTCGCTGTGATGGCGGCGTTGATGCTCGGTCCGATGCGCGAGGAAACCGCCGTGGTCGACGAGACAACGTACATGGGGGGCGGCTACGCGTATTTCAAAACAGGCTCGTGCAAGATGGCCGAGGAAAACCCGCTCCTTGTGCAGATGATTATCGCCGCGCCGATGCTGGCGCTTGACGTGCACGTCCCGGACACGGCGGAGGCCCCGGCACGAGCGCTCATGGAAGGGCGCGCGTTCTTGCCGGTCGGTTGGCGGTGGAACGTGACGTTCGCGCCCTTGCAGGAGCTGTTCCCGTTCGGCGTGAACTGGTATCATGACAGCGTTGCCGAGGCGCAGCTCTTCGGCAAAATCCTCGTGTACGATCCGCAGAACGATGCGGAGCGGCTGCTGTTCTGGTCGCGCTTCACAATGATGCTGCTGACGCTGGCGACTGGGGGGCTCGTGTTTCTCTGGGCGCGCCAGCTTACGCGGAATGGGTGGGCGGGCGCGATGGGGGCGGCGTTGTGGGTGTTCAATCCAATCGCGCTGGCATACGGTCACCTCGCTATCACGGAGCCTGGCATCGCGTTCGCCTACCCGCTCGCTGTCTGGTGGTTCGTGAAGACCGCAGACGCGCCGACGCCGCGCAACGTCGTGCTACTCGGCGTCGCGGCAGCGCTGGCGATGCAAATGAAGTTCCTCGCTCTCATCCTCGGACCGACTTTCGTCGCGCTGCTGATTCTCGAATGGATTCGCGACAGGAAGGTTGCTCCCACAAAAACATTGGCAAAATGGCTGGGATTATTCGTGGCGGGCGCGTGGGGGGCGACGCTTGCTGTGTACGTTCCGCATTGGAGTGCGCCACCGCCGATCGATCCTGCGCAGGCCGCTGTGTTGCGCGTGCCTGGCTGGTTTCAGGTGTTTCGGCCTCTGCTGATTCCTAGCGATTTCTTCAAAGCGGTCGCGCTGAAGCTACTGCACTCGCAGGCGGGACAGGATGCGTTTCTGTGTGGTGAATGGCGCACGATGGGTTGGTGGTACTACTATCCCTTGGCGATGTGGTTCAAGACGCCGATCCCACTGCTCGTACTGGTCGGCGTTGGTGCCGTGCTACTGCTGCGGAGCGCCGCGCGCAGGGCGGAGTTTGCCTCACTCGTGCCGTGGGTCGCGGCGGCGCTGTTTCTGGCGTCGGCGCTCACCAGCACGATCAACACCGGTATGCGGCATGTGCTGCCCGTGTACCCGATGCTGGCAGTGGGGGCTGCCGACCAGTTGGCGCGCCTGAATCGCAACTGGCAGATCGGCGCGTGGGTGTTGTGCGGCTGGCTCGCAGCAGTTGCGGCGTTTGCTTATCCGCACTTCATCCCGTACACGAACGAATTCTGCGGCGGCACGGCCAACGGCTACAAATGCTTGATCGACTCCAACTACGACTGGGGCCAAGATGGCAAGCGATTGAAGAAATGGATGAATGACAACAAGATCAATCACATTTACCTTGACTTCTTCGGGACACAGACGGCGGTCGAGTGGCACAGAATCCCTAACACGCGCGTCAGTGCCGAGCAGGCGAAGCAGATCCGACAGGGCGTTCTGGTTGTATCGGTCTCTCAACTCATGCGCCCGGAATGGACATGGCTGCGTGAACAACGCCAGCCCGATGCTCGCATCAGCGACACGTTGTTTGCCTATCGGTTTTGACGGGAGCACGCATGAACCCACATGGCGAATGGAACGATACCGACCGGCAACCTTCACGAACGGGAGGGAAGATTATAGACTGCCCGAAGGGAACCGTGCAGCGGCGCGCGGCGATCACACTTGTCATCTTTGTCGTGCTCTTTGCCTCTCGATGCATCAGCAGCTAGCTCGGGAGCCCGTGACCGTCATCAGCGGTTCGATCTACGTGTTCTGGGTCGAATCCATGGTGGCGGGAGTGAGCGTACGCGCCGGCTACACGTTATTTGCCTACCGCATCCCTTAGTCGCGACACCTTCCGCCGAAAGACGTAGACGTTCTGTTCGGCGAAAACCAACTCGTAATCAGGATTGTTCGCAAACGCCACCACCGTCTCGCGTGACAACGGCGGCGAGACACCGCCGTAGTTGAGGTCAAAGAAGGCATAGTCGTATTCGAACATTCGCCTCGGGTCATCATTCAACCGATCGTTGGTGGTGAATTTCAGGCGACTGGAGAATGGCCCGACCAGCATCTCAGGACCGACGAGAACCGAGGCGTCAGGCGGAATAATCTCGCGGGCCAGCCGCTGTGCGTCATACATGGGCAGCGGTTGATATTGCGATGGCGCGAACCAGAACGGCCAATGTGCGATGGCAAACACGGCCAGCAGAACCGGCGTGACGGGACACAGTCGCAGTGGGCCGAGTCGTTTTCCAAGCCAGCGCTCCAGCCGGGGGATGGCAAAGACGCAGGCCAACATGAGAAAGGCGCCCGCGTACACGTTGTAGTGCCAAGCAACGACCTTCATTCCAAAGTTGCCGGCGATGAGGTTGGTGCCGACATCAGGCGCCGCGAAAAGAATCTCGGGCGCAAACAATGGGAGCACCCAGAGGACGGGTTGAAAGAGCATGAGGATGTACCGCCCGTTGGCGGGTTGAAAGAGCGCATCGACAAGCTTGGACGAAAATAGCGCGCTAAAGACTTCGCCCCAAGTATTGCCCAGGTTGGAGAGATAACCGAGCGCCTCGTACTTCCAGCCACGGGCGAAATATGGCTCGACAACCTTGAAGTCCACCACGAGCGCAACGACCGAGACGACGAGTGGCGTCAACCACCAGCGTCGCTCCCGCCTGTTCCAAAGCGCGTACGGAACGAACATCAGCAGCGTCAGCGGCGTGTTTTCCTTTCCCATCGCTGCGAGAACGCAGAAGACTGCGTACCAGCGGAAGTCTCCCGCGAGGAAGAAGTAGAATGCCTCCAGCAGCAGCGGGAGCACCCACTGGCTGGTATGAAGCTGATTGACGTTCTGGCTGGCGATGCTCGGGAACGCAATGAGCGCCACGGCCACGGCAACCGCGCTCCACTCGTCTTGCAACACGCGGCGGGCGATGAGGAACATGGGCACGGTCGACAGCGCGATGCACAACGTTTGCACGAAGAACAGTGTCTTCGGCCCCGGCAGCAACGCGTACAGCGGCCAAACCAGAAACAACAGGTACTCCTGGTGCATAGCGAAATAGGAGCGGTCAATCCCGAAGTGCCAGAAAAACTTCCCGTGCAGGGACGACCAGAACACATGGTTGACCACCGCGATGTCGCCAGACTCGACCCTAGAAAACTCAAACTTGCGGCAGGCCAACCAGAAAAACAGGAGGACATAACCTACGACGACCGCTGTCAGCACCCGCGTCGGCTTCATGGCGACGCCTGTCCGGTCCGCCGAAACACAAACACACCTTTCTCGGAGAAGATGAGTTGATACCGTGGATTCTTGTAAAAGCGGGCAAAAAAATCGGGTGTTACGACGGGTGCGAAGCGACGGTCGTTCGCGTCCAAAATCACGTATTCGAACTGCGCTGCATACTCCGGCCTCTCCACAAACATGTTGGTGATCTGCCAATGCTCGCGGCCCGACACATGTCCCTGTAGATGCGGCGGGACAAGCACCGATTTGTCGCGCGGCACTGCGTCGATGGCTCGTACGAGCGCTTCGTGATACGGGAGGCGCTCATATTGTGATGGGGTAAACCACAGATACCAGTGCGCAACGACCATCAGGAACAATGCCACCCCCAATAACCGCGTTTGCGCTGCCACCATGCTATCACGTTGCCCTAGCCAACGTGCCAGCCGTCTCAATGCGTAAAGCACCCCCACAAATAGAAACGTGCCCGTCAGCACGTTGTAGTGCCAAGGAATCACCTTCAGCGCGCCGTTGTCCGAAATGAGATTGATCGCCAAGTCCGGCAATGCCATCAAGCTGGCCAAGCTTGTGAACGGCAACACCCAGCCGAGCGGCTGCACAAGCATGACAAAGTAGCTGATGTTCTCGCCGTCGAGAATGTGACGGCTCACCAACCCCGGCTCGGTCAGCGCCCGCTGCATGATGGCCTGGGGAGTGTTGCCGAGATAACTGAACATGTGCGCCGTCGGGTCCCAAGCGATCCCCGGTCGAAACTTCGGCATAACAAAGAACGTGACAACCACGAAGTACACCATGCCCATCGCCAACGGTGCCAGCACCCATCGCTTCGGACGCCGCAGAATCGCTGCGCACACCCCGAACATCGCCACCGCCAAAGGCACATTTTCGCGCCCGAGACAGGCAATGAACGCGAAGAGCATGAATAACCCAAATCGTTCTCCCGTAAAAAAATAAAAAGCGAAAAGCAGATAGACGGGTATGAACGATGGTTCCTCAACCTGATTAACGTTCTGCGAGACAATCGGTGGAAACAGCAGGTACGCCCCCGCTACCACCAAGGCGCTCACGTGATTATCCAGCACCCTCCTTGCGATCAGATACATCGGCCACGCCGCCAATCCCAAAGCGAGCGACTGCAGAAACAGCAGCGTCTTGGGTCCTGGCAATACCGCGTAAATCGGCAGCAACTGCGCCCACAAGAACGCGGCGTGAAGTCCGAAATTGCTGTAGCCACGACCCGGGAAGTAAAACGGCCTCCCATGCAATGTCCACCAAAACATGTCATTAAAGTTGCCAATGTCGCCCGAGTCCCAGCCAAAGACCTCAAACCGACGCACTGCCAGCCAGCAGAACACGAGCACGTAGCCGCCGATAATCGCCGCGAGTGCCTTCGCGTAATCGGGAGGCCGCTTGTTCATGTCAAGAGCCCAAAAAACGATAGCGCAGGATCAGGCGAATCATGTTCGTTCCCGTCTTGATCGTGCCCTTGATCGTGCCCGTGATTTTAGACTCACCGATGCGGCCACGATAGTTTACGGGAATCTCAATGATTTTCAGTCCGTGACGCAATGCGAGGATCACCATCTCGGGCAGAAAATGCGAGCCATTCACGGTAAACTTGTCATTGAAACACTGGAGTGCGGCGCGGTTGATCAACCGCAACGTGCAGCCGCAGTCGGACAAACACGGGCCGTTGAAGAGCCACTCCAGCATTTTGGCCAATGCCATGTTGCCCATGCGGAGAAACCAACCCATGTTCGCCTGCTCCCAAATCAGTTCGCGGGTCGTGCGTGTGCCACAGACCATGTCAAAGTCATCCGCATAGGCCAGCAGTTTCACAACATCACGCGCGACGAACGTGCCATCGGGCTCAGCCAGAATGATGAAATCGCCCGCCGCCTCGCGCAACCCACGCCGCAGCGCCGCGCCGTAGCCTTGCGTGGTTTCCATCACGACTCGCCCGCCGCCCGAAGCCGCGCGCTCGGCAGTGCGATCCTTGGAGTTGTTATTGACCACAAGCACCTCGTCCACGACGCCCACGGCAAGAAAGTCCGTGACTGCCGCGGCAATGTTCTCCTCCTCGTTGTACGCGGGGAACACAACACTCACTTGTTTGCCATCCCACATATTTGCAGTTTTCCCTCACCCTGTGCGGCTCGGCCTTGCTCAAGAGCACATGGCTGCGCGATTAAATGGCAAATCTCATTTTGTGACAACTACTTTTTGCCTGCGGCGATCACGAGCTCTGATTGGATTGTCTTTTCCTGCTTGCTTTCTTGTGGGCAGCATAGACTCACATCCGATTTCATGCTATGATTGTCTTGCGAACATGGACAGGCGAATCGCCATGAAAGCGAAACTCTTCCTCCGGGCCTTTGTGTGTCTCACGCTGCTCACTTTGACTATTTCGGCGAGTGGGCAAAGTCTAATCACGTTTGATGATCTGTCCGAAACGGGTTCTGGATCATTCCTTCAGAATGGCTATCACGGGCTTAACTGGAATAATTTCCTGTGCAACAACGCAATCCTGTTTGCGAACGAGTTCGGTTTGTGCGGTGATTATTACGGAATGGTGTCCGCTTCTAACGTGGCTTCTTGCGGCTCGGAGATTGCTTCGCCCGGCACTAATTTCAATTTCCTGAGTGCCTACCTAACGGGTGTTTGGAGGAGCAACCTCAGCATCGAAGTTCAGGGATTCAGCGGCACCAACTTGCTGTATGACCAGATCGTCGTAGCCAGTGCAACCAACCCGACTCTGTTCGCGTTCAACTATCTGGACATCGACAGTCTTACGTTTAGCTCCTTTGGCGGCCAGAACGCCGGTTTTGTAGTGGGCGGCGGCTTGCAGGGGAGTGGGGAACAGTTCGCAATGGACAATCTCAGTTTCGAGTTTGTGCCGGAGCCTTCCACGGTTCTGCTGGCCGCTCTCGGCGCGCTGACGTTGTACGCATCTCTCAAACCCAAGCGAGCTTGATGTGAGACAGCGAGATGGTCCGCCATGAAAGCGAAAAAATTCCGGCGCTCCTTAAGGCCCTGCGGCGGCAGACGCCTGGCAGACCATCGCATCCCGACCGTCAGCGATGATTCGGACTTGTGAAATCCGCCCGACAGGGGGACGCTCACCTCACAAACAGTTTTTCGACAGATACGTTGGTGCTCGCGCACCTGCACGCACTCAGTCCCGCCAGCTGGGGGGAAGGTTCTTCTCGATGTCGAGTTCGCCAAACTTCCGGCTCTGGCGTGCGCCCGCCTTTTGCACCCATGCGGCCATGCGCCCAATGCCATCCTCGAGTGAAGAACACGGCTTGCAACCAAACACGCGCTGGACCTTCTCGTGAGTGGAATAGGCGTGCTTGACTTCGCTGCGCGCGGGCAGGTACTGCGGACGGAACTCGGTGTTCATCGCTTTGCAGACGACGAGCGCCAGTTCGTTGACCGTGTATGGCTGGTCGGCGCCGACATTGAACACCTCGTTGTACGCCTGGGGCCGCTCGACGCTCTCCGCGATGCTCGGCGCCACATCGCCGATGTAGCTGAATGCACGCGTCTGCTCGCCATCGCCAAAAATCGGCAGCGGCTTGCCCTGCAGAATGTTGTTCATGAAAATGCCGACGACATTGCGATATTTGTCACCAATGTTCTGGCGCTCGCCGTAAACATTGTGCGGGCGGAAGATGATCGAGTTGAGGCCGAACATCTCGTGAGCGGCGCGCAGGTCGAGTTCAACCGCATACTTGGAGACACCGTACGGGTCTTCGGGTTGTGGCACCAATTCTTCCGTCATCGGCAACTGATTCTTCCCGTACACCGCAATTGACGACGTGAAGACAAAACACTTCACGTTGTGGTTGACCGATGCGTTGATGAGGTTGACGCTGCCAATGAGGTTGTTCTCGTAGTTGAAGCGACGGATGAAATGGCTCAGCCCCTCCGCAGCATACGCTGCGAGATGAAATACGTAGTCAAACGGCTCGTCGCGGAACAGTTTCGCAATGAGTGCAACATCGACGACGCTGCCTTGGATGAACGCCGCATTCGGGTTGACGTTGTCGCGAAAACCGCCCGAGAGATCGTCCATCGCCACAACTTCGTAGCCGCGCTTGAGTAGCTCGTCGACGACGTGCGAGCCCATGAATCCGGCCGCACCTGTGACGAGCGCTTTGCCATTTGCTGCCATGGTCAGGTTCCCGACGACCGATGCCTGTCCTCAAAGATAGTGAATTTCCCAAGATGCCATTTTTGAAGGCGGTACTTGATGGACGCCAGCAGTGCCCCGAGGCTGTACCTGATCGTGCCGGTAAAGTTATTCGATGAGGCCTCCTTGAAGTAGCGCGAAAACGCGGGAATCTCCGCGATGCCGTAGCCGAAGTAAAGCGATTGCGCAATGATCTCAAAGCTGAACAGGTAATCGTCGGAATTGTTCTGGTACGGCACACCGCGCACCATCTCCGCCTTGTACACGCGATAGCCGGTGTGAAACTCCGACATTTGCTTCCCCAACATCAAGCTGTTGAACAGTGTCAGGCAACGGTTGCCAATGAATTTCCACAGCGGCATCTGGCCTTCGAGCGCCCGTTTCGGCGGGATGAAGCGCGACCCCATTACCAACCCCACGCCCGTCTCCTTCGCCCTGGCAATCAAGTCAGGAATCAACTCCGTGTTGTATTGCCCGTCGGGATGCAACTCCACGATCAAATCCGCGCCCGCTTCCAGTGCCGCCGTCAGGCACGTCTTCAGGCTGCCGCCGTAGCCGCGGTCGATGGGATGGCGCACGACCTTGAGTCCGAGTGACTCAGCGATCTCGACCGTCTCGTCGAGGCTCTTGTTATCCACTAGGATGATCTCGTCGAGGCAACCGGGCGGGATGGCGCGGTAAGTCGTCGCCAACGTTTTTGCCGAATTGCGCGCCGGCATCACCACGACAACCTTGGGTTTTTGCATTGCTGGGTTGCTCATAGCCAAGACCTCAGATCAAACGCCTTGCAGGCTATGCAATTTGGGGCCAGTTGTAAAGCCGCTTGATAACTTCTCTTAAGAACTTCTCCAAGACGATTGCACTTTGACTTTGATTCCCGAAGACATGAGGTTGTGTCTGTACGCTAGCGGGTCAGAAGGAGAGAGTTGAATTTCAATTTTGGCGAATTCGCACCGCGCCACGCGTTGCTCAACATCCTCATGATCGCTGCCTGCGCCCTGCTGCGCGGGCACGGAGCGGTTTAACTGGTTAATGTCGCTCGATCACCTGGACGACCAAGCCCGTACCCAACTGGGCATCACAGAACAGCCTGATCCTAAGCCAGTGGATGGTGGATGGCCCAGGGGGCGGAATCACCGCGCCGCTGCGGCACGATACGGCCAAGAAGTGCGGCATTCGCACCAAACAGATAGTGGTCGTTTCAAACTCTCTCTGCCTGCTAATCTTGCCTAATTCCTGAATGCAATTGCCCCTGTAGCGAAACATTGACCTTTGACTTCACGATGTGTTATCTAAATTCCATTATCGAAATGAAAGTAATCATTCTCTGTGGCGGACTGGGTACTCGTCTGGCCGAAGAAACGGAGCTCAAACCGAAGCCGATGGTCGAGATTGGCGGCCGGCCTATTCTCTGGCACATCATGAAACTTTATGCCCACCACGGTTTCCGAGAATTCGCGCTCGCCCTCGGCTACAAGGGCGAAGTCATCAAACGATTTTTTCTCGAACACTATCACATTAGCGGTGGTTTCACCGTCAATCTAGCGAAAGGCCACGTTGAGGCCCACGATCAGGAACGGGACGATTGGATTGTCCACCTCGTGGACACGGGCAACCAGACGCAGACCGGCGGCCGCATCAAACGCTGCGCTCGGTGGCTTCACAACGAAGCGTTCATGATGACCTACGGCGATGGCGTCGCCAACGTTGACCTGCGGAAAGTGATCGAATTTCACGGCGCCCACGGCAAGCTCGCAACGGTGACGGCGGTGCGTCCACCTGCCCGCTTCGGCGGCTTGGTTTTCGACGGTGATCTGGTCAAGGAGTTCACCGAGAAGCCGCAGATCGGTGAAGGCTGGATTAACGGCGGGTTTTTTGTGCTCGAACCACAGGTGCTGGACTACATTCAGGACGATGACACAATTTTCGAGCGCGAGCCGCTCGAACGGTTGGCAAATGATCGCCAACTCGTCGCTTATCACCACCCCAATTTTTGGCAATGCATGGACACGTTGCGGGACGCGCGGCTGCTCGAGTCGTTGTGGCAGGAAAACCGCGCGCCGTGGAAAGTGTGGGAGTAATCCGCTTATGCGCGTCCTTGTCACAGGTCATAACGGCTACATCGGCTCGGTCATGATGCCGTTTTTACGCTCCGCGGGCCACGATGTTGTCGGGCTTGACAGTTTCTACTTCGAGGACTGCGTACTCGGCCAAGATGTGTCCACATTTCCCTCGCTTCGCAAAGATCTGCGCGACGTGACAGCGCACGACCTAGCGGGTTTTGATGCGATCTGTCACCTTGGGGGGCTTTCGAACGATCCCCTCGGTGACCTCAAACCCGACTGGACGCACGACATCAACCATCGGGGCTCGTTGCATCTCGCCACACTGGCGAAAGACGCGGGTGTTCGACGTTTTTTGTTCTCCTCCTCCTGCAGTATGTACGGCGCGAACTCAACCGACGACTTGCTCACTGAGGACGCTCCGCTGAACCCGCTCACGCCATACGCCGTCTCGAAGGTGAGGCTGGAACAAGACTTGACGAAGCTCGGCGAAGACAGGTTCTCGCCTGTCTTCCTCCGCAACGCAACGGCCTACGGTGTCTCCCCGCATCTGCGCGCCGACATCGTGCTCAACAATCTCGTAGCTTGGGCTTTCACCACAGGCAAAGTGAGAATCATGAGCGACGGCACACCGTGGCGTCCCATCGTGCACATCGAAGACATCTGCCGCGCGTTTGCTGCCATGCTCGACGCGCCCCGCGAGCTGATCCACAACCAAGCGTACAACATCGGGCTGAACTCGGAAAACTACCAGGTTCGCCAACTCGCCGACCTTGTGAAGGAGACCGTGCCCGGCTGCGAGATCGAATACGCGGGCAAAGGCGGCCCAGACCCGCGCAACTACCGCGTGAACTTCGCGCGGTTGGCGAAGACGTTTCCCGACTTGAAGTTCCAGTGGAGCGCCCGCCGCGGCGCGCAGCAGCTTTATGCGGCATTCAAACAGGTCGGCCTCAAATTTGAAGACCTTCAAGGCCGCAAGTTCATCCGCCTCAACCAACTCAAGCACCTTTTGTCCGCCGATAAACTCGACGACACCCTACGATGGAAATAAGCCCCTCTCTCCTTGCCTGCCGCGCCTGCGGCGGGCAAAACTTGAAACTCGTCCTCGCCCTCGGCAAGACACCGCTGGCCAACGCGCTGTTGATTGCGGAGCAACTTTCCCAACCCGAGATGGCGTTTCCGCTCGATGTGGCCTTCTGTCCCGACTGCGCGCTCGTGCAAATCACCGAGACCGTGCCACCGGAGGTTCTGTTTCGCGATTACCTGTACTTTTCGTCGTTCTCCGATGCACTGCTGGCCCACGCGCGGAAGATCGCTGACCGGTTCATTACCTCCCGCAAGCTCGGCCCGCAGAGCCACGTGCTCGAAATCGCCAGTAACGATGGCTATCTCCTGCAGTACTTTCAGCAGGCAGGCATCCCCGTGCTGGGCGTCGAGCCCGCGACCAATATCGCCCACGTCGCGGAAGAGAAAGGCATTCGCACACTCAACGAGTTCTTCAGCAGCGCTCTCGCCCGCAAGCTGCGCGAGAGGGGTGAGCGCGCAGACGTGATTATCGGCAATAATGTGCTTGCGCACGTGGCTGACTTGAACGGCTTTGTCCGGGGCGTCGCACTCGTGCTGAAAGACAGTGGCGTCGCTCAGTTTGAAGTCCCGTACGTCAAGGACCTCATCGACCATTGTGAGTTCGACACGATCTACCACGAACATCTCTGTTACTACTCCCTCACGGCGCTGGACCGCCTGTTTCAGCGGCATGGCCTGCGCGTGGTGGACGTGGAACGCGTCCCGATCCACGGCGGCTCGTTGCGCGTGCAGTGGGTGCTGACCGACTCGAAGCAGCCGGCAAGCGCAGCAGTAGCAAACCTGCTGCGTGAGGAAGCAGCGTGGGGTGTAGACCGCTTCCAGTTCTACACGGACTTTGCGAGGCGGGTGGAGAAACTCGGGAACGATCTGCGTGCGCTGCTTGGCGATTTGAAGCGCCAGGGCAAACGCATTGCTGCTTACGGTGCCGCCGCCAAGGGCAGCACGTTGCTAAACTGCTTCCGCATCGGACGCGAGACCATTGACTTCGTCGTGGACCGCAACACCAACAAACAGGGTCATTTCATGCCCGGTGTGCGCATCCCGATTTACGCACCGGAGGAACTGCTCAAACGCAGGCCCGATTACGCGCTGCTGTTGACATGGAACTTCGCAGATGAAATCCTCAGACAACAGGCGGAGTATCGCAAGCAGGGCGGGAAGTTCATCGTTCCCGTTCCCGAACCGAAAGTGGTGTGATATGGCTGACATTCAAGGCGTCAAAGTGATTCCGCTCAAACGCATCCCCGACGAGCGCGGCACAATCATGCACATGCTCATGCGCACCGACCCGCACTTTAGCGAGTTCGGCGAGATTTATTTCGCGACAATCTACCCAGGCGTTGTGAAGGCCTGGCACAAGCACAACTTGATGACACTCAACTACGCTTGCATCGTCGGTCGCCTGAAGCTCGTGATCTACGACGAACGCGACGGCTCACCCACCAAGGGCAATCTGGTGGAGTTGTTCATCGGTGTGGACAACCATTGTCTGGTGCAGATTCCACCAAACCTTTGGAACGGCCATAAGTGTATCGGCACCGACGCGGCCATCATCGCCAATTGTGCCACGCACCCGCACGACCCGACGCAGTCGGTGCGCATCGACCCATTCAAGAACCACATCCCCTACGACTGGGCGATCAAGCACCGGTGAAGATTCTCCTCACAGGCGCCACGGGGTTCATAGGTTCGCAGGTGGCACGTGCCCTCGTGCATGACGGCCACGAGGTCCACGCCCTCATCCTCCCGCAGGATAACCTCACCCGCATCGCCGACATCAAAGGCTCATTGGGTTTTGTGGAAAGCGACCTTCTCGACCCTCAACCTCCAACCCTCGACTTTCGGCTCGATCTTTGCCTCCACCTCGCTTGGTACGTCGAGCCGGGCAAATACCTCAACGCACCGCAGAACCTAGATTTCCTTGCCGCCAGTCTGCGCCTAGCGCAACAACTTGCCCGCGCGGGCTGCCAGCGACTGGTCGTAGCGGGTACTTGTTTCGAATACAACACCGACAAAGGGCTGCTCAACGAACTGACGCCCACACGTCCGCGTCACGTGTACTCGGCCTGCAAGCTCGCGCTGTTTACCGCGCTGGAGCCGTTCTGCAAGTCAGTCGGCATATCGTTTGCCTGGGTGCGCTTCTTCTATCAGTACGGGCCACACGAAGACCCGCGACGGCTGGTGCCGCATGTCATCCGTTCGCTGCTCCGCGGCCAGCGCGCCGAACTGACGCCCGGTGAGCAGGTGCGCGATTTCCTGCACGTGGAGGACGTCGCGCGCGCCGCCTGTGCCGTAGCACAGAGCAATCTGACTGGCGCGGTCAACATCGGCTCGGGCGCTGGTATCAGTGTGCACAATCTCACGTTGAAAATCGGCGACATTCTCGGCCGCCGCGATCTCATTGCGCTGAGCGTGCAGCCCTACGCACCCGATGAGCCGATGTGCGTGGTTGCCGACAACGGGTTGCTGCGCTCGCGCACCGCTTGGCAACCGCGCTATGACCTAGACAGCGGTCTGCAGCAAACCATCCAGTGGTGGAAGTCGCACATGTGAGAGTGCCCGCGATCCACGTCGAGACACGCATTGATTCGCCTGGGAAACATGGGCAAGAGAATACACAAATATCTGCGAATTTGTCACCTGTAGCGGATCGCAAAGTTTTAGCGTTCGCTGTTAAGTAGAATGGGCATGTTGCCGTTTCGCTGGGTGTGGGGAACGGGCTGGAAGCGCATTCTACTATTTTCCAGACATATACTCTCAGTCTCAATCGCCACGACGCTGGCCGCGGTCTCGCTGGTCGTACCGATCCCAGCCTTGGGGTAATTGACCGTAGCGTTGGTGTTGCTCAGTGGGGACAGACTTCGGCTGGCCAGCATCGAGATGCGGCAGCTTGTCGAACGGATACGGACCTAGTCCGAAATTCTGGCAAAATTACTCCTGCCGAGACATATCAGGTGGTCCGCAAACACGTCTTTCCTGCGGTTGCCCGACGAACAGAGAAACTGCGTCCGCTGGGCGCTGCGCCATCGGAGGTTACTCGATGTGTTTCTTCAGGTGTTGTTCACCGGGCACAGGTCTGGACGTTGAAGATTACTGTGGCACTGAAATCTTCGGCCGAATCACCTCCGGCAGAGGTCTCCCCGTGCTGAATCGGTGGTCTATTTCGCGGGGTAGCTACGCGGCTGAAGGTTGGAGCACTTCCGGCAACGGATGCGGTGGCGTGGCAAAGCCCGACCAACGCGGCGCTCTCACCGGCGCTTCTCTGAACTTGCTCGGCGTGAATTTTTGGACGACCTCGACGTTCGGACCGTTGTTGACGAAAACATCGCTGACACGCCTAGTCTTCGTGACGTTGACGGTTTTGTTGATGATCGTCACGTTGTTGACGTTGACGGTGTGCGGCCTAACCGGCTCGGAGAAGTGATGCACATCGACAAACACGAATGCCGACGGTCTGATTATCTCTCCACAATAGAAAGGTTTCGCACCCGGCAACGGAAGCGAGCATAATGTATCGCCGTGGATGCGCCGCCAAAACAGCAGAAGCCGAAGAGCCTGCGAGTCGCCGTCACGCTGAATCTCCTCTTGCCCGGCGCCGGCCAGTTTTATCTGCGCCAACGCATCTTCGGCAGTGCGCTGATGTTGGCGTTTCTCGCGTGTTTCCTGGCAATGATCGCGATCTTTATGCGCGGCTACGTCGAATATCTCCAGACGATCACCAGCGGCGACATTTTACAGTCGGACATACTCGAACGGCTCGGCGACGTGTTTCACGTCCGCTGGCTCATCGGCCTGCTAATCGCCTCCATCGTGATCTTCGCTGCCTCAATGATCGGCCTTGCGGTCGCATCGAAGAGAGCGGATTCGGGCAAGAACTTATGAACGAATGCGTAGCTGCGCGAGCCTGTGCGTGACAGGCGAGTGCCGGTTAGCTTCTGCGTCACGTGCATAAGCACTAACTGTAATCTGGCGTTTTGTACCTTCGGGATAATTTACATCACACGGAAGCTCATCGGCAGAAAACTGCGAGGCTGCTATATAGCCGCGCATAATTAATTCGACATAGAGCCGCGATCGGGTATGCTGCTACGGCAGTATGAATCCTGTCTTCGCTCACGGTAATCAGCGCACCGCGCGATGGCTCATCCAATT
>Ga0326728_10003371_pt1 | contig 49943 bp, 34 predicted proteins | sample MB3enrmetagenome_FD_207602 | JGI IMG/M metagenome (GOLD analysis project Ga0326728, IMG submission 207602) | Lab enriched peat soil microbial communities from McLean, Ithaca, NY, United States - MB31MN | ecosystem: Environmental > Terrestrial > Soil > Wetlands > Peat | place: USA: New York... | reverse complement strand
CACCCATGAAAGAGACTGCCACGCGCGGCTCCTTCCTGTGCTTGAAGGCCAAAGCAATCCCCGTAGCAATCGGGACTCCGCCCGCCACGATCGCAACCGCCGGCACCATCCCCTTCTCCAGATCTCCTACGTGCATCGAGCCACCCTTGCCGTGACAGCAACCCGTGGTCTTTCCGAACAGCTCGTGCATCAGGGACTCCACCGTCAGTCCTTTGGCCAGCGCGTGCCCGTGTGGACGATGCGTGCTGGTGATGACATCGTCGGAGTTCAGCGCACTGCATACACCCACGGCAATCGCCTCTTGCCCTTGGTATTGGTGAATGGTGCCCGGCATGATCCCTTCGAGGAACAGGTATTTAACCCGTTCCTCGAACTGCCGGATCAGCAGCATCTTTCGGTACAGCGAAATCAGAAACTCCTTGTCGTACCCCATAACCTTCCTCCCCCCTGCGCTCCGTCCAGCCCACCCCAAACCCGTCATTCCCGCGAAAGCGGGAATCCATCTGTTTCTGGACCGCCGTGGACCCCCGCTTACGCGGGGGTGACGACAACGGTGATCCTCATCTGCTTGAGTGGGCCGCAGGCCCATGCACGCTCAGAATATCTCCCCCGACTCGATGACCTCTTTAACCTTGCTCAGAAACGCCGCCGCCGTACGCCCATTGATGAGGCGATGATCGGCAGCAAGTTTTACCGTAAGGAGGGGCCGAGCTTTAACCTCACCCTCCAGAATCACCGGCTTCAGTTGAATCGCGCCCACCGTCAGGATGGTGCTATGTTCGGGGAAGATGATGCCGTCGAAAGCATCGATCGGATACATGCCCAGATTACTGAGCGCCATGCTTCCACCGCTCATCTGGTCGGGCCTCAGGGTGCGCGCCTTGACCTTCGCAACTAGGTCGGCAACCTCCTTCCCCAAGCTAGCCAGATCTTTCTTCCCCACATCCCTCACCACGGGCAGGAAGAGTTCATTCTCAAGTCCGATGGCCAGCGCGATATGGATGCCCTGCGGCCGTATGATTCGCTCCCCATCCAACTTCCCGACAACCAGGGGCAGGGTTTCCGCAGCACGCGCCATCGCTTTTAGAAAAATCGCGTCGTAGCTAAGGCGTGCGCCGTTCACATCGCTCCTTGCCCGCATCTCCTGCGCCGAAGTTATATCAATTGACGCGGTGAGGCTAAGGTGAGGAATCTCCTTCCAGCTCTTCTGCACAGCACGCGCTACCGCGACTTGGGCGCGCGGCAGCGGCTCCCCGGGAAGAGCTGGTTCTTGCGTCGATGTGTCCTGTTCACGGCTGGCGCGCTGCACGTCCTCGCGCGTGATGACCCCTCCCGCGCCCGTCCCGTTCACACGGTCAAGATCGACACCGAGCTTCGCGGCGAGGTTCCGCACGATAGGCGCGACGCGGAGGGATGGGCCGCCTTCGAGGTGGGAGGGAGTCGCCGCGGGAGACGCTGTCCCGTGAGGGAGAGCGGCCGCGGGGGCCGCCACAGCCTTAGCTTCACCAGCCACGGACTCGCCTGGCTTGCCGACGTAGGCGAGGATATCTCCAGTGCAGGCCAACTCTCCCTCCATCACTGCGACCTCTAGCAGGACTCCCTCCCCGGTCGATTCCAGCTCTGCTACCGCTTTGTCGGTCTCGATATCAGCGAGCACATCGCCGCGCTTAACGCCTTCACCTGGCTTGATCCTCCAGGATAAGACTTTGCACTCCTGCACATTCGTACCCATGTCGGGCAGCCTGATTGCCACGGCCATTGCAGTTCTCCTTCTCCGATGCACGTCACAAGATCTTCTTGAGATGTTCCAAGAAATAACGATAGTTCTGGTAGGGGGTATCCGGGGTGGCGCTATGATCCAACATCGGAACGTAGCCTCCGTCGTCGATGAGCGGCTTGACGCGCTGGAGCTCCTTATCGATCGCCTCCGGCCCCACGCTCAATGGTCGCTTGTCGACTCCACCCCAAATGCGCAGGCTGCGCCCGTATTTCTTCCGAACCGCAAGAACGTCCATGCCTGCCTGAACCTCGAAGGGATATAGGATATCTATCCCGGAATCCATCCAGACCGGAATCAGCGGGTCGATGTTGCCATCGCTGTCCAGAGCAAAGAAATGCACCCCGTGGCTTCGACCAAAGTCCACCACCTTTCGGTACCGGGGAAGCATGAATTTGCGCGCCAGTTGCGGAGAAACGAGTGGCGCCGTGTGATAGGCCATATCTTCCCAGAGCGCAAACACGTCAATGTCTGTTTCTTCGAGCATCCCGGAAAGCATGCCGATCAGAAAATCGGCGTCGGCCTCCAGCATCTCCTCCACAAATGCCGGGTCATCGTAGAAGAGCGTGCAAAGACGTTCCACCCCCACCAGATTCCTGAGCGGTCCGAAGAAACCACCCCAGCGGTCGGCGATGACCACGAAAGGAAAGTCACGGCTACGGTATTGTTGCAGTTTTTCCCGCCAATCCGGCCCGATGCGCTGCGTGAGATCCGGCCGCATCCTCTCCCGCCAGTACTTGCGGAAGTGCTCCCGGGTTTCAATGGGGTAACGAATGAACTGTGGCATAGAACTCAAGGGATTCTTCTTGAATTCCCTCATCACAATTCCTTGCGGGTCAACGTAGGTCACGTACTCTTCATCTTCCGCAAGGATTTCCCGCTCGAAAGGCGGCTGTGGCCAGAACCAGGAGAACTCCACCACCCACTTGTCGCACCCGAAGTCGGTCTTCCCCTCGATGTAGCCGTCCTCCTTTGCCCAGCGTTCAGCAGTCTCGGGCCAGGTGGGCCACATAAACTCGTAAAAAGGGGCACGATCGACCTCCTCGTATTGCAGCGTTCCACGAAAGCGTTTAAGATCATTCATTGCGTTCGATCCTCGGAGGGAGAGTTAGTTTCTTTGGGCCGATTACGCGAATCGTTGTTAACTTCGAACCTCCTGTGTTCGCGATCCGCTGTCACGTCCGTACTCCGTCCTCGTTCAATAGACTCCATACTTATGAAAGGCGTCGATCATAGTGACGAAGTTCTCATGGGGGATGTAGTTCACGATGCTGTGGCTACTGCCCGCAACCCAGCGGCCCCCGGGTTTGAGAACTTCCATGTGTTCCCTCACGTCACGCTCCACGTCCGCAGGCGTTCCCTCGACGAGCGGCCAGGTGATGTCAATGTTTCCAAAGAGGGTTAGGGAATCACCATAGCGTTTCTTATAATCCCGGTAGTCGATGCCTGAAGGATCCATGGGCGTAATACCGTCCACACCCATTTCAATAAGCATTGCGATTGCATCGTCAATCTTCCCATCGGAATGGAACATAATGGGAATCTTGGCTTCGCGAGCGGGAGCCAGGATCCGGTCATAATGAGGACGCCACACCTTCTCGAAGATCTGCGGGCGCACGAATAGGCCCGTTTTGAAAGCAAAGTCGTCGGCCGCAAAGAAAATATCTACACCCGCCCGCACCGCGTGCTGGGCCAATTCAGCAAAGTAATCACAAGAGCGTGACAGCAATTCCTCAAAGAGGTCCTGATCCTCCATGATCATAACCATGCAATCCGTGAGGCCCACCACGAATTCGTAGAGAGTCTGAAAAGCAGAGGCACAGAGAAAGACAACACCCACGCCTGTACCTTTTGCCGCGTCTACGTACTCACGAACATACTGAAGTCGTTCTTCAATTTCGGCTTCACCGGGCCAGATGATACGGTTCAGGTCGGCGCGGGTCTTAATGCTGCGATCCGTAATCAAGCCCACTGTGCCGTCAGGACGCACTTGTTTCAAGGGTGTCCATATCGCTTCCAGGGCAATTGCGTCCTGCCCGATCATTTGGCAAAGCTCGATGTAGTCCTGGGCATACATCGGTCGCGCGCCCTCTCCGGCTGCGGCGCCTTTGGCCGGATCACCTCCCACCCCCAGTGTGTTGCCCGCTTGCCGTCCCAGGAGTCGCTCGACATGCTGATCTTCGATGAGAATTTCAAAGTGTGGCACACGGTCAGTCTCTTCACCACGCAGCGCCGCAGTCAGCCGGTCAATGCTAGCCTCACCTGCAAAAGGCACAATCTCCGTCATAGATTCCTTCCTTAGCCAGCAACTAGGGCGCGACGAACGAAGTCGATGGCGTCACAGGCGTCACCCCGGCGGATCACCTCCGCGAAGGATTCCGGACCTACGCGGTCAACGGCGTGGAACAGCGCCTGGATCCAATCCCGACACTGAGTCGCCGCGCGCACTCCGTCCTCGCGGTAAGGGAAAATGTCCAGGGTAAGCCAGCCTTTGTAATTGAGCCGCCGCAGCCAGTAAATGAATTCCAGCGACTCCACCAAATGCACCGAGCCGAAGATCATGTCGTCGTCCCAGCTTCGGTAGTTGTCATTGAGATGGAGGTAATCAAGCTTCCCGAAGCTGCTCAAGAGGGCGGCCGCCTCAGCAAAATTCTCCCCCGCGGCAAGAGAATGACCAATGTCCAGCAACACTCCAACGTTATCCATTTCCCGTAGCAGCAAAAGCACCTTGGCAGCGCTCGAGACGAAACAGTGGGTGCGCGGTTCCTTCAGTTTGTATTCGACCAGTATGCGGACCTTGCTGTTATGTTGCGCACAGACCGCGAGGCCGTCGCGTAGCCATTTCCAGGCCTCGAGATAGTCAGCCTGAAAACAGTAGTCATAGCCGTCTTGCCCGGGCCACACGTCGATATAAGGACAGCCAAGTTCCGCGCCCCAATCCATGACCTTCTTGATTTCGTCAACCGCCTCCTGGCGCGTCTTGGCGTCCGGTGCAGCCAAACTTCCCCGCCCCCACTTCGCCTGCGTCCACAGGTCCGGCACCAGCATGCATATTTTCAGACCGCGATCCTTGAACATCTTCGCGACCTCGCGGATGTTGCGGTCGTTGACATGCCAATTCCCCACCAGCTCGAGGCCGTCCAGACCGACGACTTGCTGAGAGAGGTCAAGCATCTCCTCCATGGTTGTCCCGCCGCCGCCGTAACCGCTCAGACAGTAACGATCCGCGCAGTTTCCAAAGGTCGGCAGACACGCCCCGAAAGCATAGTTCTCAATCATGAAAGCCTCCTCTTAGTCATGAGCCACAACTCGTTCTGATCATTGCGGGGCCTTCTCCAAAAGACGCAAGTATTCCCCGTAGCGTTCTTGGTAACGCCGCGTGTCTCGCGGCTCGTACTCCACAAGCTCTGTGGAGCGTCGAACCACTTCACGGATTTCTGCGGGAGTGGACACACGGCTTCTCGCCAGCGCTTGAACCATCACATTTCCAGCCACCGCGGCTTCCGAAGGGCCGGCCAGAACGGGCAGTCCCGTGGCATTGGCCGTCAACTGGCACAGCAGCGAGTTCTTTGATCCACCACCAACCAGGTGGAGGATCTGAAAGGTCCGGCCCAGCATCTCCGCAAGCTGCTCCAGCCGTTGCCGATACGCAAAGGCCAGACTCTCCAGAATGCAGCGCGCCGTCTCCCCCACACTCTGCGGGATCCGCTGCTTCGTCTGGACACAGTATTCCCTTATCGACTGCGGCATTGCGTGAGGCGCCAGGAAACGTGGAGCGTCTGGATTGATGATAGGGCCGCCTTCGGTCGCCTGTCCGGCCAGCGTTCCCAGCTCTTCATAGGAGTATATTTCACCTTCCTGCTCCCAGATGGCGCGCGCCTGCTGCAGCAACCATAAACCCATAATGTTGCGACAAAGGAAGTGACTTTGCAGCGTCAGCTCGTTGAACACGCCTGCGGCGAAGGCCTGCGTGGAGGTGACAACTTCCGGCGTGAGAGCACCCACTACCGACCAGGTACCACAACTCAAGAAGGCCCAAGCCCCTCCTTGAGCGGGGACGGCCACCACTGCTGATGCAGTGTCATGCGTGCAAGGAGCGATTACCACGCCTCTCTTCAGCCCGACTTTCTCACGCACCGAGTCGAGCAACTCGCCCAGGATCGTGCCAGGGTCAACGAGCTCCGGGAACAGCGACAAGGGCAAATCCAGCTTGCTAATAACCTCCTCATTCCACCCACGCTCCCAGGGGTCATATAATTGGGTGGTAATTGCGTTGGTCCGTTCGCAGCACTTGCGGCCGGCGAGAAAGTAGGCAAGCAGGTCCGGCATCATTAGTAGAGTCGAGGCATAGTCCAGGACCGGGTTGTGGTTCACGCGCAGCGACAGGAGTTGAAGTGAGGTGTTGATGGGCAAGAGCGTCATGCCGGTACGCCGGAAGAGTTCCTCCGGCGCCAGCCGCGAACTCACCTCGTCCAGCATTGCCTCCGTCCGCCGGTCGCGGTAGTGGACGGGGTTCTGGAGCAGTTCTCCGCACTGCGAGAGTAAACCGAAGTCCACTCCCCAGGTGTCGATCCCAACCCCATCCACCACGTCGCCGTAACGCCTGGAATACTCCCTCAACCCCTTCAAGATGTTGTTGTGAAGGGCTAGAACATCCCAGTAAAGGTTGTTGCGTACCGCCACCGGTTCGTTTGGAAAGCGTGAGATTTCCTCAAGTGACAGGCAACCATCGTGAAGGGTTCCCACGACGGCACGCCCGCTCTCGGCTCCGAGATCGAGGGCAAGAAACCGATGAAGGTCCATATGTTCCTGGCGAATTCTGTCATTCCGAGCGAAGCGAGGAATCTCGCTCTGATTCGATCTTCCAGCCTGCTCCACTGTCCAATTTGAGCCCCGATCCTCCTCCGTCCAGAGCGAGATTCCTCGCTCTGCTCGGAATGACACCGGTGCCGTGCCTCGTTTCTTCGTTTTGGGCTAGCCTTCGAACTTCATCGGTTTGGGATGAAACTTAGGCGCCACACGCAGCCAGGGCGTGCGGGGCCGCTCGATGTACCCCCATTTCTCCAGCGCCCGGCGGAGTTCCTTGTTCTCCGGTCTCTTCGCATATTCAAGGAAATTCTCTTTCGACATGGTGGCTGCAATTCCTTGTTGCCACGCTTTGGCTCCGGCCATGTATCCGTCCGGATGGCCCAGCATTCCCCCACCCGCCGGAATGACGATGTCCGGCCCGTATTCTCCAACCAGAATCGGCGTCAGACCCGGGTACACGCCGGCGCAAGGCATTGGCCACATCGGCTTAATGTGACCCAGCGGCGCCAGTTTCACATGCGCCGTCCGAATGCCTTCCTCCAAACTCACCATGGGTATGCTCGACCAGTAGGTGGGCGTCAGCATCATATCCCCACCGCACAGCCGTACCAACTTGGCGAAAACCGGCCAGGCAATGCGCGGCTGCGCCGCGATCATGTGGGAAGCGTGAATAAGGATGGGTACGTTGATCGCCGGGTCTTCGGCCAGTTGCCGGATCACCGGCAGACCGGCGGAGTAACAAATCAGCAACCCTCGCGCCCCGAGTTCGACCGCCCGTGCCGCCTTCTCGAAGATGCGTCGCGGCTCGTCCGTGATACTTACAAAGTAGATCGTACGCTTGCCCGTCTTCGCTTCCGCTTTTTCCTGCGCCTCCAGCACCGCCTTCAAGCGGTCCTCATAATTGCTGTTATACAGGTCGCTGGTCATCTCATCGTCTTTCATCATGTCCACGCCACCCAGCGCCGTCTGGTAGCACTGTTCTCCCACCTGCTTCGGCGTCATGCCCATCTTGGGCTTGATGATGTGGAGGGAAAGAGGCCGCTCCGGAACATTCAGCGCCTTGCGAATTCCCGGCACGCCGAACTTCGGCCCCTTGAACTTGGCCAGCAGGTCGTCAGGAATGAAGACGTCCAGCAGCCGCATCTTGGGACTGTAGGCATAGCAATTCCCGGCGATGCTCAGAAGCATCATGGGCACGTTGTCAATCCAGGCGTCGATGGGGAAGGCCAACTGCACTACCGCTATTCGCCGCGAGGCGTTGTTCGTGGGAATTTCATAATAACCCACCATCTTGCCGCACAGCCTGCGCCGAACCTCTTCGGTCTCCTCCGCCACCTTCTCCCAGGTCCCGGTGGAACCTTCAATGGCCACGGACTGAATCAGGGCGAAGTGGTCCATAAACTCTTCGCCGGGCAACTCATCGTCCATGAGGTAGGTAGCGATGATATGATTAGAACGATCAATCCCGTCCAGGGTTTGTACGAAAATCTCCGGATCGTGGTATCGTGTGTACATGTTTATCCTCCTTGTGAAGACTTTTCTCTTTTCCTTCGTCCAGAGGTGCGCAGGATCCTCCGAGTTCTCTGCTCAGCCTCGTTGGCGAGTCGCTTCGCCTTGCTCCCACCCCAACTCCCAAGAATGAAGTAGAGCGAGGCAAGGACGCACATTTGCGCGGTAATCGAAGACGACACCGCAGCGTTGATACGGTGCTCGTGAAATGCGGTAATGAGCTGAAATTCGCTCGCCATGGCCAGAGGGGAGTGCGGGTAATTGGTCAAGGCCACGGTACGCGCGCCCCTGCGCCGGGCCACCTCAATTGCCTCAATGATGGGGGTAGTCTGGCCGGTATGACTGATGCCTATGACCACATCACCTGGACTCGCATTTTCGGTGGCAAAGATTTGGGTAAAGGGGTCAACCACGGCGACGGCTGTCAAGCCCAGATTTAGCAGCATGTCCTCTGCACGGCGAGCAGCCAGGGCGGACCCGCCGAAGCCCAGGAGAAGCACCTTTCGGCTGCGCTGAATCAGTTTGGCGACCCGCGTCAGCACTCGAACGTCGAGTAGCCGCTCGGTGTCGGCGAGACTCTGCCGATGGTATTCGAAAACTCTTCGCACAATGGTCGGCGGCCGTGCGCCCTCGCCAAATTCCTCCAAGCTAACTCCCTCGCTATTCGCCAACGACGCCGCCAGGTCCAATTGAAATTCCTTGTAGCCGTCGTACCCTAAATCGCGGCAGAGCCTGTACACGGTGGCGGCGCTAGCCCCACACGCTTCCGCAAGCTCTTCGATCGAGAGGTTCCGGGCTCGAAAAGGCGACTTGAGCACGAAGCGCCCAATCTTTTTCATCGCCGAGGGTCCACTCTGAATCCTGGCCCGAACCCTGGCAAAGCAAGAGCCTGTTGCGTTAGTCACCGTATTGGCCCACCTTCCCTGCTGCACGATATTTTTCCTGCGCACAAGGTATTTTCATCGCACAGCAATATTACCAAAACTATTTTCAGAGATCAACCGTTTTCTCGTCCATGCCACAAAGTCAATCATAGAAACCCGACCATGTCCCCGCGTCACCGAAAGAGACGAGCGGTTGGCATCTGTGAACGCGCATGAGCATATGCCCCCACGCCCCTGTTTCCCATAGCAGCACGAGATATGGGGCTTGATGCATGCGCCAGTCACGTTATTGGCCTGTTTTCGGTCGTGCAAAGTGCCTTGCCAATGTCGCAGGCGTTTCCATTCAAGAAGTACGCTACCAAAACTATTTTCCTAACTCAACAGATTTGTCGTTCGTGCTTAAGAATTGACTGCCCAAAGGATCGGAGATGTCTGCGCCACGTTTAGATACATGCCCCGCAGTAAACAGCTTTGCGTATAAGGGCGCACTGGCCGCCACACAAGCTCAGGCTCTGCCAGGGAATAACTGTTACAACCGCTGCATCCCACCGCCCCTGGTGGGCGCAGAAATTCACGTCATTCCCTCTTGCGTTTCGGGAGATATCCACCACTACTGGACTTCGCCACCGTGGCGCGCGCGGGGGCGACGTGTTTGTCGTCCATTATTCCCGCCTCAAGTCCACCTGGACTCCGGCCTGCGCGGAGGAATCGATGCTATCCGGAAATTCAGAGAATTCAAAAGCCGCCTCTAATAGTTCAAGCGCCGATGGGCATTCCCAACAGGAAGTGTCTCTTGGATCAGGGCGCAGGAGAAAAATATTTCGTATGGTTACATCTTTTGTGAAAGAAAATTTCTGAGAGGCTTATTTTTCTCTTGACATGGGCACCCATCGGGTGTTATATCCTCGGGCCGGGTTATATTGGGGGCGGTTTTATCCCTTTTCATGCGTCGGGTTGGAGTCGTTTGCGAGGTCTTGGTGCAGCAGCAATTGTGGTGGCGGATTCCAGTCGAAGCCGGGAAGCACGAAGGGCTCGCTGCTGGGGAGAACTCGCAATCGAATGAGAAGTAAGGGTCGGTTCGCGAGCTTGGGCGCAGACCGCAGAGGCAAACCAGGCGCCGCCACGCGTACACTTAGAAGCGCGGTCGGCGATGGATTTCAAATCAACGAGGAGGACGTTTATGAAGAGCAAGGAGAGATCGTTCCTTGTAGCCGTACTTTGTATGTTTACTTTTTTCTCGTGGATGGCGGCGAATGCCGTGGCTCAGACGAGCACGGGGACGGTCCTGGGTGTTGTGACCGATCAGTCGGGAGCCGCTATCCCCGGCGCTGACGTCGTACTGGAATCAACCACGACGGGCGTAAAGCGCACGACCCAGTCTCTCCAGGCTGGGAATTTCGAGTTTCCATTTGTACTGCCTGACATTTATCAACTCACAGTAACCAAGTCAGGTTTCAGCCCCGTTACCTTCAATAACGTCGTCGTGCGAGTCGGCGAGACGTACACCCAGAACGCCCAGATGGCCGTTGGCGCAGTATCACAGCAGGTGACGGTTGCTGCGCAGGTGGCCAAAGTGGATGCCAGCACGGCTGCGCTTGGGGCCGTTACCAGCTATAGCCAGATTACGATACTCCCCATTCTTGGCCGGAGTTTCGTGACTTTGGCGACGCTCTCCGCAGGGACTGTTAGCGACTATCCGATAAGCATAGCTGAAATATTCTCGGGCGGCCGGCCGGGTGTCTCTGTGGGTATATCGGGCTCGCACGATTTCAATACCACCTACCTGATCGACGGAGTATCAACCAAGAGTCCGGAGTATGGCGGCATTGGATACCAGTTACCCCTGGAGATGGTCGACGAATTTAGCATCCAGCGGGGATTCTACTCCGCCAAGTACACGGGGCCGGGAGTGGTCAATGTTGTGAGCCGCTCGGGGAAGAATCAGATTCACGGCGTTGCCTGGGAAACTTTCCGAAACGACGTGTTGGACGCTCGCAGCTTTTTCGATGTCGGCATCCCTCCCCTGCGGCAGAACCACTTCGGCGGAGCGTTCGGAGGAGCGATTGTGAAGGACAAGCTCTTCTATTTCGCCAACGGACAATTCGTCCGGGACGTCGTCGGCTACACGGAGCGCGGATCGGTGCCCACGGCCTCCGAGCTAAGTGGCAACCTCTCTGACATTCCTGGCATCTCCCTCCACAATCCTTCCACCGGGGCACCTATATCAGATGTTATTCCACAGAGCAGTTTCGATCCGTTTGCCACGAAGTACATCGCATTGGGAAGCAGGATATTTCCGGCCCCCGATTTGCCGGGTCCGTTCGGAACCATCAACCGGAGCGTCTCGAGTGATTTGCTACAGACCGATAATTTCTTCGACGTCCGCGTGGATTACAACAGAAGCGAGAAAAACAGTTTCTTCGTGCGATTTGGCTACGGGAATTCAACTATAATCCAGCCCGCCCTCACCGCCTACACCACTTCAGCCCCTTACAATGCCAGGAACGGGGTTATCGGTTGGACGCATGTCTTCAGCCCCACTTTGATCAACGAATATCATTTTGGCTACGATCGAGTCACCAACCATACGCAGCAGCCCTATGGGCCGGGCGTTGGCAGTGAAAACTTTAATGCGGAATTAGGCGTGGTTGGGGTTAACAAATATCCGGGCTGCGATGCCCCCACCCAGACTAGTTTCTCTGGCATAGGCTCCTTCGGGATATACCTTTGCGATATTACCGATAGCAACGATTACATCAACAATGATTCCATAGCGTACGTGAGAGGAAAGCACTCTTTTCAATTCGGAACGGACCTCACGCGTTATCAGATTACCGACCCGATATATAACGGTTCGGCAGGGGCATTTGACTATACCGGCCAATATTCGGGGAATTCCTGGGCTGATTTCCTGTTGGGATATGTCGCGTCTATGAACGCCTCGACCAAGGTATCGATCCCGTATCGGCGCTCGTGGAACTGGGGGTTATTTGCCGAAGACAAATACCAGCTTACCAGGGACTTCACAGTCAGCGTGGGCCTACGATGGGAGATGCCGCGACCTGCCCTCGACAAGTATAATAACTTGGCCGCTTTCGTTCCGGGGGCCGGTTTTGCACCCAATACTCCGTACGTCTTCGAGTGGACCGGGACGAAGACGGATACGACGATCGACGGCCAGCCTGTCGTTCCATCTCCTTACGGGCGGGCGATCGCAAAGACCAACTACGAGGACTTTTCACCACGCGTGGGCCTGGCTTGGATGCCCTTCGGAAAACCGAAATGGGCTGTCCGTGCCAGCTACGGGATTTTCTACGACACCTTGCTGTTCGACGAGGAAAGCTTCAACACCCTGGGTTTCCCCGTTGTGGCCCCGTACTCGCAGATAGGCACTTCGAGCACCCCGGTGAGCACGGCGGGGCAGTTTGGGTCCGCCGGCCCCTCCATCGGAGGCCAGGAGCTGACTGAAGATCCGGATCGAAGTGACCCGTACCTACAACAATGGACGCTGAGCGTCCAGCGGCAGCTTCCTGGCTCGGCATTGCTTTCCGTGGCCTATGTGGGAAATCGTGGGATTCATCAGTTCGTCCGGGTCGATTACAACACTGCGCATTTGGGCACGACGCCAATCGTCGACCGCCTCCCATTCCCCACCCTCGGACCAATCACGGACGACAAATCCATTGGCACAGCGGATTACAATGGGCTCCAAGTCGATCTGGAAAAGAGGTATAGCCATAATCTTACGTTCCGTCTGGGCTATACCTACTCGAACGCCATGGATGATGCCTATCCTACCGACCCGTTCGTGCAGCAGCCTTGGGACGTCCAGCTGGGTAAGTCACGGACCAATTATAATCTGAAGCACAACTTTGTATTCAGCCACACTTACCTACTGCCTTTCGGCGCGGGCCAGCGATTTCTGGGCTCCGCCCACGGTCCGCTAAATAAACTGGTGAGTGGTTGGCAATCGGTTGGAATTCTCAGTGCTCACACCGGATTCCCTTTTTGGATCACGGCCATCGACTTGAGCAATACCGACACGGGTAGCGTTGCTCCCAACCGGACCTGTAGCGGAAGGCTGAGCCACCCAACCATCCAAGAATGGTTCGATACGAGCTGCTTCTCAGTAGCCCCAGCTAACACCTGGGGGAATTCCGGGCAAAATATGCTCGACGCGCCCGGCTATTTCGACTGGGACCTTTCGGCGGTGAAGGATACTAAGTTGAGCGAAAGAGTCACTCTGCAATTCAGGGCCGAGTTATTTAATGCTTTCAACAGGGCGAACTTCGGCTGGCCCAATGCCGGTGTGACCGAACCCGTTTCGAGCAACCCACTTATCGGCACGATTAGCAGTGCCGGAGCCGGAAGAGAAATTCAGGCTGTTTTTCGGTTTTTGTGGTGAGAAGCGCCAAGCTTCAGTGTAAGGTAGCCGTTTGGTTCGACGGTCCGTAACGATTTGCTCGAAAACCGGGGATAAGGATAGCGAAGGCCAATCGGCTCCTTCCTTATCCCCCCCCTTTTTCCTGGTCGTCGTAAGAATTGCCGGGAAGCTGAGAGCCGGGAAAACTGGCGGGAACGGAAATAGGGGAGATCCACAATTGTCCCCCATGTGGAACTCGGCAAGCAGTTGATCGAACCGCTTTTGGTGGCTAATCCTCCGCGAAGGGGGGTAAAAATAATGAAGCGACGCGAATTATTATTGGGCTTGGCGGGTGCTGCAGGAGCAGGGGCTGGGCTGGGCATGGCGCAGCCGAGCGCCTCCATTGAACCCGGCCGAGAAGCACAACGTCATTATTCCGGCTATGTTAATGTTCCCATAGAGATCTCCTTCACGGGCGTCGAGTCTTACAAGGACGTTTTCAATGACATCGAGCTGGATGTCGCATTCCGGGGTCCGGGAGGGCAGGAGTGGCGGGCGCCTGCTTTCTGGGCAGGAGATCGCACCTTCTGCGTGCGCTTCTCTCCCCCAGTGGTCGGGGAGTACACCTACGAGAGTGCCTGCACGAACCCGGTGGACGCTGGTCTTCATGGGAGGACCGGAGCGCTTAATGCCCGACCCTACGAGGGTTCGGTTCAGTTGTATAAGCGGGGCCGGCTTCGTGTGGCCGCATCGAGGCGGACCATGGAGCACCAAGACGGGACACCATTCTTCTGGCTGGGAGACACCTGGTGGTTCGGCTTGATCAAACGTTTGGACTGGCCCTTCGGCTTTCGTCGTCTGACCGCCGACCGCGTCGCCAAAGGATTCAGCGCCATTCAAATCGTGGCTGGGCCTCTACCGGATTACGATGGTATCGTGAATCCGTTTGACCCACAACAGTCCAACGAAGCCGGGCTCTCCTGGGAGGATGGCTGGCGGCGAATCAACCCCACATTTTATGACCTCGCTGACCTGCGCATCGCGCATCTGGTCGAAAGCGGTCTGGTGCCATGCATCGTTGGGATGTGGGGTTACTTCCTCCCTTGCATGGGCGTGGAAAAGGTGAAGAAGCACTGGCGGAACCTGGTCGCCCGCTACGGCGCCTGGCCCGTGGTCTGGTGTGTGGCGGGGGAGGTGAACATGCCCACGTATTCTCTCGTGGGAGAAAATACGGCACGGCGGGACGCCATGCGGACTACGCAGGAAGAGGGCTGGACCGAGGTGACGCGGTACGTACGCCATCTCGATCCTTTTCACAATCCCATCACGGCCCATCCATCTCACCCCGACTCCCGCGCCATGCTGCGCGATGAGAGCGTGCTCGACATGGATATGCTTCAGACCGGACACTCAGGCTATCCTTCCTTGATGCCTTCTCTCAAAGCGCTGGCCGATTGTATAACGAAACGCCCGCGGATGCCCACCTTCATCGGCGAAGCAGACTATGAAGGGATCATGGGGGGAAGTAAGGATGAGGTTCAGCGTTTCCTCTTTTGGACCAGTATGACCTCAGGAGCGTGCGGGCACACCTACGGTGCACAGGGTCTATGGGCCATGAACTCTCCCCAAGAAGAGCATCGGGGATTCACGGGGAGCTGGGGAGACGGCTACTGGACTGATGTGATGAATTACCCAGGCTCGCGGCAGATGGGAGTAGGACGAAAATTCTTTGAGCGCTACCCGTGGTGGTTGCTTGAGCCACGTTCGGCGCCGGCGCTGCAAGGCTGCTCGGCCACTTCCTCCTACGCAACGGGCGTGCGCAAGGCGGTAGCGATTTTCTATCTCCCGCTGAATTGTCTTGAGGAAGGGTTTTACGGACTCGAGGTGAAAGGCTGCGAGCAGATTGCAATCGAACCCGGCGCATCTTACGAGGCCTACTTTTTCAATCCGCGCACAGGGCAGGACGTGCGCTCGTACGTTGCTGCCAGCCTCCAGAAGATCACACTGGGCCCCGTGGCGCCTGATGCCAACGGCTACTGGAAATTGCCGCCAAAGCCCACCATGGAGGATTGGGTGTTGGTCCTGGAAAACCGCCAGGAACTTCAGAAGCTCGCGCCACGCTGATTCTTCGCCCTTCTCGCTGGGACGATTCGCGAACGGCAACGAATCACGATCATAAAGGATTACACCCTTTGGTGGTGGGCCAAAACGCCTTCAGCTACGCGCCAAAGTTTTACCAAGCGTTCGATACGAGTTTCTCCGGATCAATGCTGGATGCCGTCAATGTGCATCCCCTTCCCGACGTGACTCTGCGTGGACGCACCTATCAACTGGGCAATTTCATGTCGAAGGAACTGCAACTGACGGACTTCCGAGACTTCTTTCTGGCGGCCCAGCACGAGCCTAAACCGTGCATTGAAGACAACGCCGCCAGCATGTACTGCGACGATGTCGGCTGGACCATCCAGCGCAAGCGGGCTTGGATGGCGGTGATGTGTGGAGGCCAATACGATTATATCGACTTCTCCATTCAAGCCGGCCAAGAGGCCGGCACAGAGGAGTCACGGAAGAAGATCCGTACCTGGATGCGTCACCTCTCAGAATTCATACACTCTTTCGATTTCGTCCATGCACAGCCAGTTCCGGGCTGGATCGAGAGCAAGCCTGAACATCTCGTCGAGGCTATCCTGGCTAAGCCGGGCTCCGACTACATCGCCTATCTGGCGGATAGCCGCGAACTTTCCGACCCGACGGCCGGGCAGCCCATCAGCGGGCCCATCGTGTTCGGTCTTCCCGCGGGGACGTACCGGGTGTACTTTTACTCACCCATCGCAGGCGTGTACTCGGTGGGCGTTCGGGTTCAGGGTGGGGACCGAGTCACGCTTGAGATTGCTTCTTTTGAACAAGATGTTGTTTTTCGGGTGAAGCGCGAGCATTAGCAGCGGGCAAATGCGGCGGGACCAAAAAGGTCACGGGAGGCGAGCATGGATCGCAGAGAGTTTTTCCTGAGAACGGGACTTATCTCCGCGGCTTTGGGCACGGTGGCCGCGCCGGAGCTCACGGCTCTGGACACGGGGCTAACAGGCAGGCGCGTTGGACGTCATGGCACCTTAGATCTCACGAACGACGCCCTGACCTGGCACCTGGAATGGCATGACCAGAAACTCGCCAGTTCAGGCTTTGACAACAAGCTCTCCGGCCACACGTTCAAGTTTTCCTCAGCCCAGGAGCTTCTCCTCACTTTTTCCGCTTCCACGCCCCGGATAGAGATTCCCTGGTGGAAGTTCGTCTTTGGTCCGGACGAAACCACAGTTTCACCTCCCGAGGAGCAGGGGCTCAAGCTGGGCTATCACGAGCCGAACTTTCAGGACCAGGCCTGGGGTGTCACTGAGAATCTGTTGTTGAGAGGGCTCTCGGGGTTGAAGCGATATCAAGGCGGCATCCGCTATGACGGTTATGGGTGGTTTCGGCACTCCTTTGAGTTGCCCATCGATGCTCAGGGCAAAGACCTGGTGTTTGTGCTGGGGGGCTACGATCACCAGGATTGGAATGAATACTGGGTCTACGCCAATGGGAAAGAGATTGGCCATCGAGTCTCGAAAGGCCGCTGGCGAACGCCCGGGCAATTCACCCTGGCGGCAGAGAACGCTGCCTACGCTTCACTGCATTTTGGTCCGGGTGAGAAGAATCTGCTGGCAGTGAGGACGCGCGGATACGACAAGCGCTTTGGCGGTCTAAGTGACGAAGTCCTTAAGCATTATGTCTTCGAGCCTGTCTGGGTAGACCAGTTCATCTCCGCCGGGACGCCTTATCTTGAGGTTTCGGACTTTGAGGTCCAGGAGGTCAAGCAGGCAGATTCCTCCAAGGTCATCTTTGAGCTTCAAAGCCCTTCGGCTGGAATCCGCGCTTCGGCCCATTACGAACTGGACGGTCCGGCGCGACGCAAATGGGCGGAGGTCGAGAATCCGGGCAACAAGGAACTCCTCCTCCTTGATGTGCAACTCGATGACTTTGTAACCAGTTCAGCCACGTCAGAAGGTGGGCCGGGCGAACCCGTATTCCTGGCTGAGGAGGCGTTTTCGGCCCTCGAGCATCCTTCCGGGCTCAATCAAGGGGACCAAGGTCACATCCGGCTCGTGCACTTTCCAGCCCGCCTCCTGCCGCCAGGAAACAAGACCCGCAGCCATGTCGCCCTGCTGACCGTCGCCAAGACTGGCCAAGCGCTCGACCAGTTCATCTCCTACGTACAAGAAAAAAGTCCCCGAAAGAAGAGGGCAATTTCGCTTTACACACCTTACGGGATCAACAATCAGTGGGGTGGGTGTCCACCGCTTGATGATAAAGAGGCACTCAGTATCTTGGGAGTTTTGGAGAAGTGGCAACAGAAAGGGCTGAATTTTGACTATTTCACCCTTGACCAAGGCTGGATGGACAACGCTTCTGACCTCACACGCTTTGCTCCGCAGTGTTATCCGAATGGCCCGGCCAAAATGTTGGAGCGAGTTAAAGCCCTGGGGATGAAGTTTGGCCTCTGGTTTTCAGTGTCCGGGGCAGGCTGGTCGAGCGGAGAGAATCCCGCCGTGCAGCCGAGCTTCATTCCCGTGCCTGGAGGCTCGGACGAACTGAAACCTTCCCGCGTGGCCTATCGGAATGGTTACATTGCCAACGGCGGGGTTCCCGGGCAACTCTGCGTCGCCTCTGAACCTTATTTCAGCATCCTGCGCGACGCAATTCTCTTCCATATTCGAGAGAACGGCCTGAAATTCTTCAAGCTGGACTGCGGCAGTTATTATTGCAACAGCACGAAGCACGGCCACCTGCCCGGAAAGTATTCCGTCGAAGCCATGTATGAACGTCTGCTCGATATTGCAGCCAGCGCGCGCCAGGCCGATCCGGAAGTTCACGTCATGTGGTATTGGGGAGTGCGCTCCCCCTTTTTCGCTTTGCACGGGGATTCAGTTTTTGAGTCAGGGTTGTTCATGGAGGGGGCCGGGACGAGCTGGTTTCCCGCTCTTTACTACCGCGACTCCGTCACTTTGAATCTGGACCAAAGCACTCAATTCGCGAAAACAATACCTCCCATCAATAAGGACAGCCTGGGAGTTTGGCTCTCCGATATCGATTGGGGAAATTTCCTGGGGAATGAACGTTGGAAAGAGGCCCTGCTCATGGATCTCGGTCGTGGCAATCTGCTCTTTCCCCAGTTCTGGAGCGATATTTACCTTCTTAACGATCAGGACGTGGCCTTCCTCATCGCACTGGATTCGCTCGTCAAGAGGAACGAATCTCTGTTTTTGAGGCGGCGGAACATACTGGGCGACCCGTGGAAGAACGAAGTCTACGGCTATGCCAATGTTCAAGGATCGCATGGCTTCCTGTTCATAAACAACGTCCACTTTGCAGCCCGCAAAGCTGCTCTTCGCCTGGGGCCGGAACTTGGACTCGAAGGCCCTCCCGGCACGCGCTTAAAAATTGTTTCCCATTTCCCGGAGAAGCAACGGATCGTGCAGGAAGATGGTTCAGGGTTCCGATTGGGGGAAACGGCCGAAGTGTGGGTGCGCCCCTTTGAAGTTCTCATGCTGGAGGTTTCGCCGGGCGAGGCCGGCTCCGACCATCTTCCCAAGCGTGAGGTGTTTGCGCCACAAGCTGCCAGACTGGGCGGTTCACTGGCACTGGAGCGACAGCCCGGGGCTGACTGGATGGATATAGGATTCGCAGATGGGGCGCGCTTTGAACAGAAAGGCTTCAAGAAGAAATTCCAGTCATGGAAAAGCACGCTGCCCAAACTTGAAGGTGGACAACACATCTTGGCTATAGCCGTCAGGTTGCGTGAGGGCGGCGTCGAGTGGCTCTATGCACCTGTGGTGGTCGAGATCGTGCAGGTGGTTACCCATATAGGTGAACAGAAAGTCCAGCTCGTCCCGGTTCCGGATGCCCGTCAGTATGGCAACACCCAGTATAGGGGTTGCTCCTGGGTTGTGTACAAGTTGCGATTGAGCTCCCGGTGGTCAGGAGAGAGGCTGCAATTTGCGGTGCATGCCTACCTTCCCGAGAATGTTGAGGCGAAGGTTGAGGCGTGGGTGGTTCAGCAGTGGTGGGAAGAGAGCACCCGGCCGCTCGGCGACGGTTACTACGGGGGTGAGCCGCCATGGTTTTACTAACTGGCAAGACCGATGAATCTGTGGTTAACTAAGCGGCCTCGGCTGGTACACCTGACTTATGAACGAAGTAACGAGAGGGAGATTATAAATGGAGCGTGTTTGCTTTTTGTTGAAGGTGAAACCAGAGAGGCTGGCGGAATATAAGGAACGTCACAAAGCCGTCTGGCCTGACATGCTGGAGGCCCTGCGGGAGACAGGTTGGCATAACTACTCGCTCTTTCTACGGGAAGATGGCCTGCTGGTGGGATACTTTGAAACGCCGGACTATCAGGCTGCCTTGGCGGGCATGGCTAAGCGGGAAGTCAATGAGCGCTGGCAGCGAGACATGGCGCCCTTTTTCGTAAACCTGGAAGGCCAACGCCCGGACGAGGGCTTCCTGCGCCTGGAAGAGGTTTTTCACTTGGCTTGAACTCGATGAGACAAGAACCAGGTTAAGACCCCCTTACCCCCGGCCCCTCTCCCCCAAGTGGGCGAGGGGGGCACGCTCGGATAATGAGTGGACTCGATTAACTCTCCCCTCTCCCCCTTGGGGGAGAGGGGCCGGGGGTGAGGGGGTTCGTTCGACAAGATCGGGTGGCCACCAATTAAACGTGACAGAGCACTACATTCAAGTCGTGACAACACTCTAAAGGAGAAAGAGATCATGGCTGACCTTGATAACGTAAAAGAGACAAAGGAATTCTATCTGGATATCCCCGCCAAGAACCAAGCGTTTTTCCTGAAGGGATCGGGAGCGCTGGACTGGGGAATGCAGAACCGGTTGGCGCGCATCTTCCGTCCCAGCAGCGGGCGGACCGTCATGCTGGCCATCGACCACGGGTACTTCCAGGGTCCCACGACGGGACTGGAGCGGGTTGACGTCAACATCCTCCCCCTGCTGCCTTATACCAATGCCCTGATGCTGACTCGTGGCATTTTGCGAGCCATCGTTCCGTCGTCATTCACTTCCGGCGTGGTGCTGAGGGCCAGCGGTGGACCCAGCATCCTCAAAGAACTCTCGAACGAACATCTCGCGATGGATATTGAAGACGCCGCACGGCTCAACGTGTCGGCGCTGGCCGTGCAAGTGTATATCGGCGGCGAGTTCGAAACCCAGACCGTGAACAACATGACCCGGCTGGTGGACGCGGGCTTGCGCTACGGAATCCCCGTCCTGGGGGTCACGGCGGTGGGTAAGGCCATGGTGCGGGACGCCAAGTACTTCCGCCTGGCGTGCCGGATTTGCGCTGAGCTGGGCGCACAGTTCGTCAAGACTTACTATGTGGCGGAGGATTTCGAAACCGTGACGGCTTCCTGCCCGGTGCCCATTGTGATGGCGGGTGGTAAGAAGTTGCCCGAACTCGAGGCGCTGACCATGGCCTATCGCGCCGTAAGCGAGGGAGCGGCGGGCGTGGACATGGGCCGCAACATCTTCCAAGCTGATACCCCCACCGCCATGATCCAGGCAGTGGGTAAAGTGGTCCATGAGCTGATGAAGCCCCAGCAGGCCTTCGAGCTGTACGAAACCTTGAAGCACGAAAAGTAGGGGCGAGCGGCGCTCGCCCCAGGGGGCGGGGGTCGAGTGATGCCCGGGGGCCGAACGCCGTTCGGCCCTATAATTCTGGAGAGTTTATGACCGCTTCAACCGCTTTCGACATTCTGCGCGAATCGTCTCCGGTAGTGAGCGTAGGAATCCTGACGGCTGACCTCCTTTCGCTAGGTTCGGAGTTAGCCCTTCTTGAATGTAGTGGCGTCCAAGTGGCCCACGTGGACGTCATGGATGGCTGCTTCTGTCCCATGATGACCGTGGGCCCGCCGCTGGTTAAGGCCCTCAAGACTCCCCTGCTCAAGGACGTCCACTTGATGATTGATGAACCGCTGAATAAGGTAGCGGATTATATTGCGGCAGGCGCGGACATCATTACGATTCATCCCGAAGCTTGCTCTCATGTTCACCGGGTTCTACAGCAGATGCACATGATGAAAAACGCCAACAACCCCGAAAGGGGCTTGGTGCGCGGCGTGGGGTTGAACCCGGGCACGCCCCTCGAGGTCCTCGAACCTCTGCTCGACGAGCTGGAATTGATTTTGATCCTGGCAGTCAACCCGGGCTGGGGTGGGCAGAAATTCATTGCCTCCACCAGAGGGCGAGTTGAAAAGGCGAAGCGCATGATCGCCGGCCCGGGCCGCGAAATACTGTTGGGCGTCGATGGCGGGATAACCCGCGATAACATCGCCGACGTAGCCGCCCTAGGCGTGGACTTGATCGTGACCGGCAGCGCGGTGTTCGATGGCAAGGCGGCGGAGGCAAATGCCAAGTTTATGCTCGAGGCAGTTAAGAAGGGAGTCAGAAGTCAGTAGTCAGTTGTCAGTGATCAGCAGGTTCTCGTTCTGAGCGCTAGCCAAGCAGCGCTATCCTTGATGTCAGAAACGGATTGCGCCGCAAAACGGTTCTGCCCTCTCCCTTGGGGAGAGGGTGGCCCGCGACCGGCGCTTTCACCAGCCGGCGCGGGCCGGGTGGGGTCAGTTAAGAAGAGCCGCGGACCTCAAAACCGGAGGTCCGCGCTACCGAGAACAATAATGAAAAGCCAATGGTCAGATGAAGACGCAAGCCTGTTTGTGGCTCTATACGCTCCAAAATGGGGTGAAGGTTTGGCCCTGCGGACGTATTCCAGCCGTCTACTTGGCGCGGAGGAAAGCCTGGTCCTGCATGGCGGGGGCGACACCTCCGTCAAATGCTATGCCACGAACGTTTTGGGCGAGCGCGTCCCCGCCCTTTATGTAAAAGCCTCGGGCTACAACCTCGTAGATATCGAACCCCAGGGGCATTCGGCCGTCGAGCTCGAGTTCCTGATGAGACTTCGGGTGCTCGAGGACCTTTCCGACAGCGCGATGGCGGATGAGTTCCGCACTCATCTTTTCAATCCGCACGCTCCAACGCCCTCGATTGAAACCCTGGCGCACGCTTTTCTGCCTCATCAGTTCATCGATCACACTCACGCAGACGCTGTGTTGGCCCTGACGAATCAGAGTGAAGCTGCGAAGCGCGTGCAAGAGGCGCTGGGCGAGGACGTGCTCATTCTGGACTATGTGAAGCCGGGCTTCAAGCTGGCCAAGGCCGCAGCCGCAGCCTACGAATCCCGACCGGGCTGCCAGGCCATGGTGTGGATGCGGCATGGGCTTGTCACCTGGGGAACGACGGCGCGCGAGTCCTACGAGGCCACCATCGAGCTGGTCACGAGGGCCGAGAGCTACTTGGCCCAGCGTGCCACTCGGCCGCTGGTGGTGCAGATTTCGACTCCTCCTTCCCCGGCGGAAAAGAGACTGGTCACCGTAGCCCCCCTGGTCCGAGGCTTGCTCGCCGAAGCCAGCGGCGACGCCGACCGGCCCTACCGCCGCGTCATCCTCCAGTCGTTGACTGATCGCGAGACCCTGAATTTCGTCGACTCCGATCGAGGCAAGCAGATTGCCTCGTCCCCTCCTCTCACTTCAGACCACCTGATTCGCACCAAGGCCCTGCCGCTCTGGCTCGATAGCCCGGTTTACGACAACCCCGCGAGACTTCGCCAGCAACTCGCCACAGCCCTCGAAGAGTACACGGCTGCGTACAAAGCTTACATCGAGAGGAACTCGGTGCGCTTGCCCGAGGGCCTGGCGACCTTTGACCCGCTGCCCCGCGTGCTGCTAATGCCGGGATTAGGCGCCATCTGTTCTGGCAAGAATGTTCAGGCGGCCAAAATCGCCCGCGATATCACGGCTCACACGCTGGCGGTCAAAGCCCAGATAGCCGCGATGGGAACGTACGAGGGCCTCTCCGAAAGCCATCTCTTTGAAATGGAGTACCACACCCTTCAGCACGCCAAGCTCGGAAAGCACGACGAATCGCCGCTGGCGCGGGAAGTCGCCGTGATCACGGGAGCGGCGGGAGCAATCGGCTCGGCGATCGCCCAGGGGCTTCTCGAGAATGGCTGCCATGTGGCAGTGACCGACTTGGCAGGGCAAGCCCTGGAGAACCTGGTCACGGAGCTGAAGGGAACCTTTGCGGACCGCGTCCTGGGCGTTGCGGTGGACGTGACGGAGGCGGCTTCCGTCGCTCAGGGGTTCGAGACGATTATCAAGACTTGGGGCGGCGTGGATCTGGTCATCGTCAATGCCGGCATAGCGCTGGTCTCATCCCTGGAAGAGATGAAGCTGGAGGTATTCCAGAAACTGGAGCGGGTGAACATCGAAGGAACGCTCCTGATGCTGTCAGAAGCGGGCCGGCACTTCAAATATCAGGGAACCGGCGGCGACGTCGTTATGATTTCAACCAAGAACGTCTTTGCTCCGGGGGCCAAGTTCGGGGCTTACAGCGCCACCAAAGCCGCTTCTCATCAGCTTGCCCGCATTGCCAGCCTGGAAATGGCCGAAATTGGGGTGCGCGTCAACATGGTCTCACCGGATGCCGTGTTCTCGCACGGGGTGCGCCGGTCGGGCTTGTGGGCGGAAGTTGGACCGGACCGCATGCGAGCGCGGGGGCTGGATGAAAAAGGCTTGGAGGAATACTATCAGAAGCGCAACCTCTTGAAGGCCCGCGTCACGGCGGAACACGTGGCCAACGCCGTGCTCTTCTTCGCCACCCGCCAGACGCCCACCACCGGCGCAACCATCCCTGTGGACGGCGGCCTGCCTGACGCCACCCCGCGGTAGCATTACTTTGTTAAGTCAGTCACGAAATTCAGTAAAAATGCGTCATTGAACGATGTGCTCAGAGGCCGCGAAAAAAGATGGCAAACATTCAAAATATGCCCATGTCTTGCGGCTTCTAACTGCGTCTCCACCGCGCTACGTAGCCACGTAGTGCTAACACGCTCGTGCCATGGTACCACTGAACCTGTGCCGCGCGGTGGCCTGGATTTACGCGATTCGTACGTCGCCGATCGCGGATCACCAACCTCTCAGCTCCATTCAATAGAAGTTGCTTGCTGATCGCCTATCACGACACAGCCGCTACCCACTGAAAGGACGCGATCCGCGAGCTCCCAGACAAGTGGCGTATGGCAAATGAAGATTACCTGGTGAAATCCTCCCAAGTCCATGGCCCGGCGCAGCATGCGCACGTACTCCTTGCTATTGACAGCATCCAGTGCTCCCACGGTTTCGTCCCGAAACGGACTCTCGTAACGAATGCCCTCACCTTGCCGCATGTTGTAGATGGCGATGCCCAGGTTGACGGCTTCGTTGACCAGCACGAATTGGCCACCGGAGAGTTCGTCCACCAAACAGGTACGATCAAGATTCTTGTTGCGGACCTCGACATCAAAATCATCGACCATCCCTTTGCCGTCCGCCTTGGGGCGCTGTGTCCTAAAGCGGATTTCGAACTTGTTGTCGAAGCACCCCTCAAGCAAAGAGTTAACCAAGATCGAAACTTGTGGTCCGGCGGTCTGGATCTCGCAGAGTTGGATCTCGTCCGGACCGAAGACCCTGGCGAGATAGGTGTAGTCTTCTAGTTCTGTCCTTGCCTTCCCGAGTTCGGCCTCGACCCGGGCCAAGCGAGTCCGCGCCGCCTCTAGCTGCTCCTGGCGCTGTTTGATTTGTGCCTGGCGCGCAATGAGACCATCTCGTTCACGGCGGCAGGAGACAATCAGACGGTCCGCGTCTTCAATCTCCCGCCGTGAAGCCTGCATCTTGCCGTCGAGACAAGCGAATCCGGAGAGCGCAGATTCCTTCCTCGATAGTTCCTCGCCGACTTCCGTACAGGCCTGAGACAAGCGTTCCAAAGCCTTGAGCCGTTCGTCCCTCCGCGCCTCGACGGCTCGCAATTCCTCGTAACGCTGCCGCTCCTGATCAACTTTCCTGCGGTCCCGCTCACAGCCTTCGAGTATCCGGGAGAGCTCGGACGAGGGGGTAGCAATTTGAACCAGCGAGCCGCGCTGGACCTCGACTTCAATTGAGAGAGTGGCTACCTCTCCCTCCAGTGCTGGCATCTTCTGACCTGCCTTGACGGCGCGTTGAATCTTCGGGCAAGAGGCGTAGACCCCCTCGCCCCGGCAGGGGACCACCGCGAGCTCTTCACGCTCCACACGCACACGCTCAAGCTCGGCCAGGTTGGCTCTAAGCTCGGCATCCAGAGATTGGACCGTGCGCTCAGTCTCACGATTGGACGTCTCAAGACTCTGAATCTCCCGGATCTGCCGGTGGAGTTCTTCGATGCGAGCGGTAAGCAGCGCGCCTCGTTCCGTCAAATCGGCGAGGTCCTTCTTCCCCGTCAGAAGGCTCTCATCCCTCCCTATCTGGCGTTTGGTTTCTGTGATCTCGGCGTCGGTCTTGCGAAGGCGCTGTTTCAGAGTCTCGACCTCGGCCAGGAGCGGCTTCCGACTCATTTCCGTTGCCTGAAGCTCCAGCAGCCGTTGTTGTGTCATACGCTTCTCGACCTCAAGGGTCTCAAGACGATATGAAACATGCGCAAGCTGGACCTCAACTTCCGCGGGATCTTCAACTCCGACCTCCACCAGCTCCTTCAGGCTTCTCGCCTGCCCTTCCAGGCCAAGCGTGGTCCCGGCCACTTCCTCGCCTTTCTCTTTAGCCGCGGCCGCAATCAGTCTCAGCCGGTCCAGCCCCAGCAGCTCTCGGATAAACAGTTCCTTCCGCTCGCTCCGGTCGAGCGAGAGAAAGTTGCCTGTGCGCTTCTGGCTGGAGAAGATGCTGCTGAGGAAGAAGTCCGGGGTACCGGCGCATTTGCGCACAAGCTCTTCAAAGGGCTCCTTTTTGCCGTTGGTAAGCGGTTTCCCCTCACCGTTGAAGAGATAGCTCTCCATCTGGCGGGACTTGGGATCGATCTTGAGAAGGGACCGGTAGCGGGCGCCATTCACACTGAACGTGAGGTCGATTTCGGGCTGGGGATGGGTGGCGAAGTCATAAAGCGAACGCTTCTGGCCGGGCAGTTGGCGAAACAGAGCGGCGAAGATCGATCCGATCAGCGTTGACTTGCCGGCCCCGTTCTCGCCCACAATGGCGATCAGCCCCTCACCCAGAGTATCGAAGTCAACGCAGACTTCATTTGGGAATGCTTCGGTGATTCCCCGCAGGCGCAGAGTTCTCAGATGCATTGCCGTTCTCCTCTTGGAGGTTGTTAGAGTTACTGTTGGTGAAAATCGCAGGTTGTCAGGGTTCGCGAGAATTCTTTACCAGAGGTAATGACACGCCTCGCCAGAATTCAACGCAAAATCCTACTTGCAGATACCGGGCAGGCCCGCGGCCGTGTGCCACGAGGTATTGATTTGTGAGACCAGTGAACCTGGACTTGATCTATATAGGTCTACCCAAGGCCGTCCGGTGGTAGTACTCTGTGGTGCTATCCGAGCACGAGATTATGACCGACCGTCCCTACATGTGGAAACGACTAATCGTGCCGCTTTCATGCGCCGCGTGCGCGTCGCTAGTAGCAAGTCACTTCCTGCGGGGCCTTCCCCACGATCTCTTGATAAACCTCGCTGCGACTTTTGTAGGAAGCATTCTTACGGTGGCTTATATCGATGTGGTTTTGCGGAGACACCAAGAGCTTCGGTGGGCGGGGTTACGATCAAGGGCTGCCAAAAGACTCTTTGCACTTGCGAATAACTGCATCACGTCCGTCCGCGGGGCGCTCAAGGTCAGTGCGAGAGTCATCGATGGTTCCGACGAACCGACGCTGGACCTCCGAGTTATGCGTACACGAATGATTCGAGTTGCTCAGCAAATCCTTCCACAAGAAATCTCACAACTTCGAGACATTAGCTCCGCCGATTGGAGGCGTTTGTCCTCCGGCCTACAGGCGTCAATCGAAATTGGCGATCGCCTCCTCGATCTGTTTGGAAGGGATTTTCCACCCCAGATCGCTGAATTAGTTCTCGATATCCAAAGTGCAGCACAGGGCGTTGTGTCTCAATACGCGCTTTGGCCAGACCTGTTGGGCGTACCTGCCGACGAATTGCCCGTGCGTAGAGGTGGTTCGTCTAGCCTGCCACTTCAGCAAGGAGCGTATCAGTTGGCGACGAGGGAGGCGCTCCGATTACTGAAACTGTGCGCTGAACTCCTTGGCCAACTTGATGATTTACCCAGCGACCCGAGCTGACAAGAAACACAAAACATTCGCTTCACATTCCCTTTGTTATCGACTGTCGCGGTTGTCACATATTTAGGCAACTTACGTCGATAGGAGATGGGAGAGTTCAGCTTTCCTAAGTGGACAGTACTGCCTTCTCGACTTCCGCCAGCTTGGCAAGCAATCGTTCCTGACGGTCGGCTGGTGGGGAGCCTTTCATCGTCCAGTAGGCACGAAGCTTCTCCTCGGCCGAACGGGCGGCGGCGATAGGAGCAGGCTCTGCCGGAAGCTCCGCATCATGCTCGATCTTCACTTTCAGTTCGGTGGGGTTGGCAGACAATAGCTTCTCCCGGAGATTCTCCTGCTGGTCGCGGCTGAGCACGTGATCAGGTCCATTAGGGACCGTCACCACAACTTTCACCCGAGAGTCTTTCAAGGTGAGTGAATCCAAGTTGTCAGGTAGCCGCAGCTCGCCATTTTCGTAGACGGCGTGAAGCTCGACCATCCGGCGCGTGGGCGACACCCTGAATTCAATATCCAGGTCCGACAGGTCCGGACGGAGATCGGGAGCGTATAATGTCACCAGGTGGTAGCCTTTGTCTTCAACCTCGCTGTAATCACAGCGCGAGAGTGACCCGGCATACCAAATGCGCGGGGCGAGCTGTTGTCGCAGATGAATGTGGCTGAGCCCGACATACTGGGCCTTCAAGCTACGTAGCGGGTCAAGGGGATACTCCGCGCATCGCCCGACCAGTGGCTAGCCGCTGCTTACCCTGGCGCCGGCCACCCCGAAATGACCAAAGAACAGCTTGTAGCATCCAGGCCGCTGCTCAAAGCGCCGGTTGAACTCATCGAGTTGCCGGGCGAAGGCCTCCCCCAGACTGTGCTCGTTGCCAGCCTTCTCAGTTTTCCGGGGATACGGGAAGACGGCGACAGAAGCCTCCCCCAGATCGATAAACTCCGGCTCGGTGCAAAGATAGATGGGGTGGGCGGCCTTGGCGTGCGCCAGAACGTGTAAGTCTCCATCGAGTTCCTTGCCATGGTTACCCGCCACCAGGATGACCGGGGCGTGGTTGCCCATCTGAATGAGCGTTTCGACCCAGAGGTTTCGCTCTTTGATGGTTTGCTTGTAGGTCGTCAGGTCGCCATCGACAACGAAAAGGTCCGTATTGGCACGGATCGAGTCCTCGACGAACCATTCCAGACACTGTGCAGTGTCCTCGAAGTATCGGTCTTCCTCGATGTGTATATCACCGCAATGGGAGATCTTCATGCTCATTCAACTCCTTCTTAGGAACATTTCGTGGGGCCGACTCTAGTGAATAAGAATCACTCCCAGCAAGAGGACGACGGCCACGATGATGTGGGCGAGAACCAGTAGTAGGGACACAGAAAACATCCGATGGGCGGAAAAGAGATTGAGACCGACAAACAGCAAAAGAACAAACCGGATCAACCCGAGGTGATCTTGAAGCCACTTCTTAAAGGAATGCATGAGAGTCCTTTGGCACACTTCGGAGTGGTGGGATTGATAGCGGAAGGAAACTTGCCAGATCTATCGAGGAGAGCGATTCATCGGATACCCATCAACTGGCCCACCGGTTGGGCTACATTCCGGCGTGGAAGGGCGTTTATCGGGGACAATCCGACTTAAGTAGTGGAATGGCCTGTTCTCGACATCTATCGGGGACTGCGATTTGAAGGTAAGGAGACGCCCACCAGGCTGAATCAGCCTTGACATGCAGTCCTCTTTGACCGATATGACCAGCATTCCGCATAGGAGTTCGAGTTTGGGCTCCTCCGCGGCGGCGCCAGCGCTTGGACACGGCCTGATTCCATGAGATACCGCAAGGACGAACAGAACATGCCATCCCGATCATGCAGCTGTGGCTCTCTCATGAATAGTGCTCAGCCGGAGGCTTCTCCAAACTGAAAGTTACTCCCGCTGTAAGTAGTTTGCTAGGCCTCTACGGTTTGGAAAATGGGAAGACACTGATCGACGAAAAAGGTACGGACAATTCTTCGAAGGTTCTTGCGGTCGAGAAATCCACGGAAGCCATGTACATCGTGGCCTGCCGGGAACATGCGGCTGCCTCCTCATTGTGGCGTCGATTGAGCCGGGCCGAAAACTGGATAGCTGGCATCGGCACAATCCGCAAGTGGACCGAGTTCCGTCCCTAGCTGAGCCATTTTGCTTCGAGGTCTCGTTACAACAGTTGAGAATGGACGGGCAGGCAAGGCCGCGCTATTCAGTGCGCGCCCTACCCCGCATATGGAAAACTTTTCCAGGGACAAGTTCGTATCGATATCCTTGAGCAGGCGTTCACGGCCATAAATGGGGGTTCCCGCGATTACGACTAGCTGAACATCCTGCGGACTGGCGTTAGCCAAGCTTTCGTAAGGAGAGACAACCTTGCGATGCACGACAAAGAAGTCCGCTTCCATTCCCGGCTGTAGCGACCCGATTCGACCCTCCACACCGGCAAGCATGGCCGGCACGGCCGTCGCCATCTCAAAAAGCTGTTTGGGAGAAAACAGTCCGTCCAACTTGGCCTGGCTATAGTTGTTTGCGTATGAGATTTCACCAAGGGTGTTGAGGCTCCCAGTGACAGCCCAATCCGGCGCGAGCGCTATGGTTACACCAGCGCGAAATGCCGCCAGGACGTCGGTCGTAGTGCCGTACAATTCCAAATTGCTCCGCGGTGACCAAATCAATCCAACGCCGGCAAGACGCATTTGGTGGAATTGGGGGGAGCCCAGGGCAGTGCCATGGATAATTGCTACCCGCGGCTGAAGAAGTGCATGTGTCCACACAGAAGTGAACTCACCAGATGACTCCGGGTCGGAGGGAGATCCCTCTGCCACGTGAATCGTGACGAGGTCCAGATCGAAGTTTCGCAATCGATTCCTCGTGTCTTCTTCCACGTGTGGGTCCAAATCTCCGGGTGTAATGCCAAGTAGATTGCTTTCACGTTCAGACTGCCCCGGCGCGTATAGACCGCTGTACCAGTCGAGATTGCGTACCAGTCCGTTTACACAAGACGGAACTGGCGGATTCGCCTTGCGAGGTGATATCCCAGTGATCGCGGTGGTTCCACCGAGCAGCGCCTGCACCTCCGCGTATTCGGCGACGTCGCAAAAGGTACTCTCATCGCTCTGCAATTCGTGCCCGGGACCACCGACGAGTTTCGTATATTCCGGATCCCTTCTCCACTCATATCGATTTGCAAATCTGCGCTTGGGTTTCCAGCGTGGAAAGACGGCGTACATGGGATGATTGTGCAAGTCGATGAAGCCAGGAAAGATCAAATCCGAAGTGTCCACAACCTTCATGGTTGGATCCGCAGGGCGGGCATCGGCGATGGCGGCACTCTTTCCATTCCGGACGATCAGCCACGCGTGGTCGCGGGTGCCGGTGGGGGTAACTATTGTTCCGCCAATCGCGAATGGTGCCGTCTGCGCACTTGCGCTCAGGGCAGATAAAGCGAGGAGAATGAAAAGAGCCGCAACGAAGATCCGCCGCATAGAACTCCTCCCGCAAGGGAAATTGATTCAAGAATGACTGTGGATAGGAAAGTTGTTATCGAAAGCTTTCGATAAGAATTTGCCTTTGCTCACGAATTCGCCCGCGATTTCCGCCCATCGCCGCCAGGCAACGCAGCGGATCCAGAGCGTGTTGGTCTCCTTCTCTCCGCCGCCGTTCTTGTAGGTTTCCTTCACCGCCAAAGAGAAGTTCGTCACTGGGATGCCGCCTGGAGTGAACTTCATCTCGCTGTCGGCGCCAACGTATCCAATGAGCATCACCTTGTTCAACATAATGTGTACCGTGGGACGCACAGGCTGGAACTGGCATGTTCGTCCCTCACGTTCCTCCTTTTGTTTTGCATGGTTCGAATCTGGTGTGCAGCCTGACAAAGTCGGTCCGCATCGAACTGAAACTTACGGTCTACCAGATTGCCAGCCAAAATGTCCATTTAGGCAGCGACCTCAGCCGTGCCTTCTCGCACCCGGGCACGAACCATCGGCATGTTCCGCAAGGCACCCGGATTGACGCCCTCCAGCAGGGCTCGCGATTTCCAAACCGCTCCTTCAACTCCTGGTCTTCCATCCAGTTGCGCATGTGAACCCGCTGATCCCAAGACACCAAATTTATCGGTGCCCTATTGATCTGTGGAAGAGCCAATTAGGAGTACTGAGAGCTCATTTGACGGAAACAACCCGGCTGGCTATTCTGCACTCCATATGGAAGCAGGCGCACAAGCGGCGAGTTCTGTCGCCCGAGTGATCCTCAGTCGCGTGGTCTCGGAGGCTAATCGGGACGGCGAAAAGACGGTCTGTCACTTCAACGATGGTAGCAGTGTGCTTCTTTCTAACTTCCTGGGCGCACTTATTCGCCCCGGCGACGAAATCACTTTTCCGCTAGCGATCAATTCCGCCGGAGCAGGAACCGAGATCTACATCCGGAGAGTCTCGTCCTCCGTGCGGAGTCGCGATCTCTACCAGGCTCCCATCAGTTATGCCGCGCGGCCCAAAGCCGATAAACGTGAGCGACCTTACGTGCGCGCAGAGGTTCGCACAGGCAGGCTGGGCATTTCCTCGATCCATCTGCCTTGCGAGGTGGTACGCGATTACTTCTACGTCGCCAGACGGCGCGAGCCATGGGAACGTCAGACGAGCCTGTATGACGTTCTGCGGATCACTCCCACCGCCTCGCTTGCTGAGCTGCGTGTAGCCTTCAAGCTCAGGCAATTGGAGCTCCGCGCTGCCGGCGCCTCCAACCGCGACAGCGCTACGTTGGAGCGGGCCTTCAACATCCTGGCGCAACCTGAATTGAGGGCTTGTTACGACTCACTGCTCAAGGATTCCTCGGGGCCGGCACTCTTTCCGTATGGGGGCTTCGGTTCGATTTTGGTCGCCGGAGATCGCTCTCGTGATGGCCAGACATTCTTCGCAACCCAAATCCTGTCTTTCCAGCCCGAGCACCGGGAGCGCCGGTTCCACGCACCGTTGCGGAATTTTGACTTTTACAAGGATCATGCCATCTACCGTGATGTCCGGCGGAAACTCGAGACCACACTCGACCAATCAGTCATGCCAATTGCTTGGGACGCGACATGGAACCAGTGGAGACACCTGCTGGGGGCCAAGGTCGAGTTGCACGGAACGTTTGTCCAGACGGGCAAGTATCGTCACCGGAATGGTCAGTGGAACCTGGTTAAGTGGGAGACCGCTTTGCCGAGCCGCATCCACGTGAAGCTTCCTGAAGAAATCACCGAGCAGATTGCAACGGCGCGACGGAGTTACCACCGCTTCGGTGAATTCTCTGAAGCTCTCGAACAAATTCGCACTCGCATCGAGCGCGAGCCGATGGAAAGGGAACAACTGCGCAGCCTCTGTTGGGACCTCGGTATCCCTGGGGACTTTGATATCACCCAAATCACCTGGAAGCCGGATTACGACCAGTCATACTACCGCCAGCTCTGCCGGCGGTCGCGGCGCCTGTACTTATACCGTGATGAGTACATCTTCGACACCACGGGAGGGATCGCCGTCGAGACACCGCAACTGGGTCACGCCACATATCTGTTTTCCAAGCCGGTGAGCATCGAAGCCTTCCTCGCTGCTTACGTCGCCACCACAAAAGAGGCTATCCGGCAGAATCGTGCCAATGTGGCGGAACGGCTGGGATTTCTGGGGCGCGTCGTTCACGGATCCAACCCACGCATCTGGCTGCGCGCCCTAACCGCACGCCTGGGCGAGGCAGCCGATCACGCTGAGACAGCATCCGAGGGAGGGTGAATATGCAAAACGAAACGAACACGAAGGCTGAAATCATTGCCTTTCTCGAAGGCCGGACGCAGGTGAGCCTCGAGAATATCCGTCAATTCATCCTGGACCTCGACGAAAGGGAATACGTCAAGTTCCTGTATCCTTCCGACCCCGATTTCGCCGAAGAGCTTAAGGGGCGCGCTGCTGAAGCTCAGGGAATGCTCGAAACCCTGAGAGACATCGAGGGCACTCTTCGCGGCCTAGCCCGGGGCAAGATCAAGGTCCAATGACGATGGCTTGTAGCGTCCGAGTCGCTTTACACACTCTCTCTTCCCGCTGGTCTCGCTTACGATCCACAAAACGCTTGATATTTGTGAGGGGCACGAGACAGAATCGTCTCGAGCCGATCGAGGAGAGGCATTTGCTGGCTGGACGCTTGGGTTGGGTTGCCTTGTGATCGGCTGCGACCTGCACTTTCATGCACGGCCTGGAATCGCTGCTTATGATGACAGAGAAGTCGAACAAACTGAGAAAGTGTGATACTGGCACTGGTCAGATGAACGGCATCCGATCGTCCACTTCCGAACAACTTTTCCCGCCGGCTCTACTGAAGGACATAAGGCAACTCATCGAGGGTGCGCGTGCCCGTGCGGCTGCCGCCGTGAACTCTGAGATGGTCACCCTCTACTGGTCGATCGGCGAGAGGATTCGTAAAGACATTCTGGCGTTCGAGCGCGCCGCTTACGGCGAACAGATTGTCGACGCACTGAGTAGACAATTGGGTGGCGAGTATGGTCGTGGATTCAGCCGCCCCAACCTATTCCACATGATGCGCTTTGCCGAGACCTTCCCAGACCGAAAGATTGTCTACGCACTGAGTAGACAATTGTCGTGGACTCACTTCAGGCTCATCATTTACCTGGATGACCCTCTTCAGCGTGAGTTCTACACCCAGATGTGCCGGATTGAGCATTGGAGTACGCGCACGCTCCAGGACAAGATCCAGGGAATGCTGTACGAGAGAACGGCGATCAGCAGAAAACCCGACCACTTGGCCCGCAAGGAGCTCGATGCCCTGCGCGACGAGGATCGCGTCAGCCCGGATATGGTTTTCCGCGATCCCTATCTCCTGGACTTTCTCGGATTGAAAGACACTTACAGCGAAAAGGACCTCGAGACCGCAATCCTGCACGACCTGGAGCAGTTTCTGTTGGAGTTGGGATCAGACTTCAGTTTCGTCGCCCGCCAGAAGCGAATTACGGTCGACAACGAGGATTACTACCTGGATTTGCTCTTCTTCCATCGCCGTTTGCGTCGGCTGCTCGCTGTGGAACTCAAATTGGGCCGCTTCCGAGCCGCCGACAAGGGGCAGATGGAACTCTATCTCCGCTGGCTCGAAAAGCACGAATGCCAGCCGGGAGAAGAATCGCCTTTGGGTCTGATCCTCTGTGCCGGCAAGTCTGACGAGCATGTTGAACTGCTGCAGCTTCAGAGAAGCGGCATTCGAGTCGCGGAGTATTTGACGGAACTGCCGCCCCGAGAGCTCTTGGAACGCAGACTGCACGACGCCCTTCAAGAGGCTCGAGAACGCTTCAAGCCGGCTCCTGAGGGGAGCGAGGAACCGAAATGATCAGTCTGCCGGTCACGCCTTTCCACGCTCGTCGGGTGTCCTGATTTTCGGACATTAGAGACGAAAGAGCCGCGGTACAAGGACGGTACAAGGTAAGCATGTTCCCTAGCATGCTCACCGGTTCCTTACAGGGCATTGCAGAGCGACCGCTGCCTTGTATTTACAACGAGATCCGACTGAACTTCGCCCTTTCACGGCGGTAACGCGGGTTCAAATCCCGCCGGGGACGCCAACATTCTAACGCAGTTATTGAGATTGACGCTTTCCACTGATCTCCTCAGAATCGCATTTTCGGAACGGAAGAGTGCCTCCTCATCTCGGAATTCGGGTTGAATGGGTGCTGAGAAAGATGGTAGGCTCTTGCGCGTCCTTGGTCGGTACCACACGGTTCCATCCAAAAGGCGAGGCCAGGATGGTCGCGCGCAGTGGTGCTTCCAACTGCCACCTAGAACTCCTCTTGTCCTCGCCTAGCGCTCGAGCTCGTCACTTCAACCCGAACCCCGTGATCCGCAAGGAATAGATCTCATGTGGCTTGAGCGCCAAGGTAATCTCCCCCCCAGGGGATGCAAGAGCCTCTAGGTTTGTTTCCACGGCGTTCGTGTGGGTCGCTCTCTCGAACTTTAAGTTCGGAAATCTCACTCGGGCACTGACAGCCCTGTCCGTTGTATTGTAGAAGCGCAAGACATAACCATCGCCATCTTCGGCGCCCTTCCATGTGGAAAGCACAACATCCCTGCTGTCGATAGTGATAAACCCGCCCTGGGGCAGGTCGAGAGGTTCTGGCGGGGCGCCGTGCTTGTCGGCAGCCGTAATCCTCTCGAATTCGAGCGGGTCAGTTGCCTCCTTTGCAAATCTTGTCAGATCCGAGGGATCAAATTGCGCAAAACTCGAGAGCGCATAGTGAAAGGTGAAAGTGCCACCTTGAAACGGCCTTTCGTCGTCCCCGTCGTAGTTGTCCATGATATAAGAAAACACCGTTCCATTATGGAGTTCCAGGGTCTTGGGCCATAGTCCTCGATTGATATCCCCGAGGGTAAACAAAGGAGCCTCGTTGAGGGCCAGGGCAGTGGAAAGCCCAGGCTGGCTGACCGCAATCCAGTGCTGGCCGCTAAACCACTCTTTGTTTGCCCCCGGAAGCTGGTCTTGCATGGGGTTGACCCAGGCATTCTGGATCTCGTACCGAACTACAGGATGCTCGGCGGCAAAGGGAAAGGCGAAGTAGACCCCTTCCGGCGCCTGCACGACTTCCTTCTCCACCGTGTTCACCAGGTCGATACGCTTCGTCTTGTCGAACAACCTGATCTCTGTTTCAATACTGGGAGTATGCTCGGCTGAGCTGCGTAGCACCAGGATTGTTCCCCACGGGGTCTTCCGAATGGCAACCAGTTTCCCCTGCCTGGCCGAAGAGACCTGGAGATTAGGATGAGGAAGAGCCGTGCTGTACTGCAAGAGGGTACTGTTGAATCGAGTGCGTTGCTCGATCAGACTGACCCCTTCGTGGCCGTAGCCGGCGTAGACGTACTGGTCCAGAGCGAACGGGCTGCCAGCATCAATCAGTTCTTTTCCCAGCTCCTTGTCGAAGATACTCGCGATGCCGCCGCGCGATGTATCGATGACAACCTTGTAGAAACCGTTCTCGACCACATCCGAAATGGGCAATTCGCTTGCCGGCGCAGCCGTAGCAGACGGTGTAACTTCATAACACCTGAAGCCCAGCGGCGGAACCTCATCGGCCCAGAAACGAACTCCATCATATTGTTCGTCCTTTTCGCGCCGCACCAACTCCAAGGGAACAGCTTGGCGGGTCTTCGAGTCGATGAGGCCCTGGCCGCGGGGCACCTCGACCTCCAGCAGTCCTCCGCGCGCCCACGAGAGGGGATTGAAAACCACAAGCGTGTCGCCTTTCGTGTAGATCTTGTCACCCAGTTGGCTAAGCCCGCGGTGAAGCAGGTGGTCGGTTTCGATTTCAGCCCCTCGGCTGAACGATTCCTTGTCGCGTAGCAAGGTTCTTGCAGCGTCGCTTTCCGGGTGCGACCACGCTATAGGAGCACCCCAGGTATGCTCGGTATAAAAGAGCAGGTCTTTCCAGATTGCACGATCTTGTTGCAAGGGAAAGCGGAAACCGGGATTTACGATCGAACCCAGCGATGCCGCTACGTCTGCGGCGAGCGCTCGCTCTTTGGCTCTTCTTGCCATCCCCGCATAATAGGCGTCGGAAGCCGCCATCTCTTCCCACCAAGCGCCGCCGTCCCCGCTGAACGTATCGAAGGCGTTGGCAAAGTTGCGCTCCATATATTGAAAGAACTCAACCATGGTGGAAGTCTTAATCTGCGGGTACGCAAATTCCTTGTTCCATTGGTCAGGTAGATCCACCTGCTCGGGGGCGTAGGGAGCGTTATCGCTTTGCGTGCCATATAGCATCACCGCGTCAGCGACATAAGGAGATCCGTAAGCCTGGAGGAAGATAGGTAATGAGTTCACACCCGCCAGCGCATTGGGCGATTGGTCGAACAGTTGCTGCAATTGCGCATATTGTCTCGAGAACCAAGTCAGAACCTTGCCGCCATTCGGACCTCGCCACCAAAGCGGAGACTTCCCCTGCAGCGGTCCGTGCAGGAGCAAGGGCCCCCGCCAGGGATTGCTGGAGATGACCAGATACTTTACACCCATGCTTTCGAGAATCGAGGGCAGCGCCCATGAATGAGCCGGCACGTCCGTCTGGTTAGCATAGACAAGAGGGATACCGTGCTCCCGGCTAAAGAGGGCGCCAAAGTAGGCCAGGCGGTGGAGTTCTTCCTGCGATGCCAATCCGGAATTGATCGTGAAATATTGCGCGGGAAGAGTAAGCCGCCCTTCCCTGAGCAGCTTAAGACATCGCTGCTGCCACTCTTCACCCCGGTGCGCCCAGTAATCGTCGAGAATAAATGATCCGTCGGGATTGAACTTGTATTGCGGATGCGACTCCATGGTCGCAATGATCTGGTCGATGTTGCGGTTGTGAACCTCATAGGAATTGGGCCGGAGGTCGGTATAGCCCATGTCGAGGTGCATTTGAGGACAAAGAAAAAGCTTCCATTTCTTCTGGGGGACGAGCGAGACCTTGCTGGACGCCGACCGCTTGTCTAAAGTGACAGTAAGTTCGGCGGGGATCGGCCCAGTGAACTCGGGGACTTCTATCACGCACTCGCTCTCGCCGAAGTCGTAACCCGAAGGGAGTTGGCAGGACGAGCTTTGCTTGCCGAACTGAAGGCGCGCCGACCCTCGCTCATATCGGAGGGGTGTGGCCGCCTTGAGGATCACAATTTCGCCGAGTCCGCCGTCCCCATGCCGTCGATAGAAGATTGTCGATATGGCGCTCGGCTGCGGTAGGGTCGCACCCAATTTCCCCTCCGCATCCGCGCTGAATTCCAGCGCGTCATAGTAAATACCGGGTGCTCCGCCTGAGGACTTCGTCGCCGGCAAAATGGCCCGGCCCTGGTCCGTCCCGCAAGTCAGCACAATTCGGTTTTCGCCTTTTTGGAAGTACGCTGAAGGGAGGGCGACACGCAAGCGCTGGACCGAAAAGATAATGTCCCAGGCTGTCTCCGGATCACCCGTATCGGAGGTTAGTTGGGGCTCGAAATAAAACCGTCCCTTCTTTCCGTTTACCTCGACCAGGTATTCGGGAATTGCAGGGGTTTTGAACAGGGCGTGAATGGTAAGGTAATAGACTCCACGCGGTTCGGTATCGAGGCTGAAGATCACAGTGAAGGGATGAAGGCGGCGGTCAGTTCCACTTTCTGAGATACCGGGATGAAAAGCGCTCCAATCCTTCAAAGGATCGCTCTGCCCTACGATGAATCGAGGATCCCCCGCGCGCGAGAAGTCCCAGAGCTGGCTGAACTCCAAGGAAGCGTGGTCAGGCTTGCCGATTTGCCAAAGGGTTTTTTCAGCGGCTAAAGTCCCCGGCGGAGAGGAGAGAGGCATGGCAAGTAGGGCCCAAAAGAGAAGAACCCGGGCGATGCCGCGCTCAGGGTCGCTGCCGCCTTCAGGCCGTCTGAAGGTCATTATTCGTATCATAGTTTCCATCTCCTCCGTGCGGACGCTGATAGGACTTCACGGCCGCCTCTCAATTCTCGAGTTCGGGTTGAAAGCAGTTCGGTTAAAGTCGCGACTGTCAATACAAGGTGAATTGGATGTTTTTCAGCAAGCAAAACTCACGCAGCTCTTCGATGCAATCACCAGTTCAAGCCGCCGGACTCACCAAGGCCACCGGCAGAGAGGGCAAGGGTTCTCTGGCCGGCGCCAAGAATACGAATCTCATTTCTTACGAACTGGATATCGTCGACCCGATTGAAGCCAACCGGCGTGGAAGCGAGGAACGCTGCGTAGTTCACAGTTTTCCTGCCCCTTGCCGGAACGACCGAAAAGGTGGGGGTCTCAAATAAGGTGCCCATGGCGAAGGCTTCGCGCCGGGGAACGGGGATTGGGCTCGAACTGAATTCCAGTCCCCGAGCCTGAGTACGTCTATTCCATGGCGGAGCCGATATCGCGCAGTTCTCTTCCCAAACCGCGGCCCAGGGGAAGTCTTGGCGCTTGAAGCAGTAACCAATCAATAGACGCAATCGCGGGTTGAGCCCAGCGATGAACCCGATGTCTCTCTTCGGGTCGAGCAACACAGAAACCACAAAACCGAGGCCACGATGCAGGAAGAGGCGAGTCAAGTCAACAGTTCCTCCCCGCGTTGTCCGCACTTTCGGCCAACGAAACAAATGGCTCGCAGGAAGCAACGCTTTGTTCTCGTCGTATCCATGTGGGAATGTAATGCCCCGCGTACCCGGAAGTGCGACAAGACTATCGTTGCCAGAGAGAAACGGAGCGCCCAGAGTTACATGTTGCGTCCAATGAAAGAAGTGATCGGCGTTCCGCTCATTCTGAACCGTCTCCTTGAAATAGACCACGGATTCATTCGGGCGGAGTTTAATTTCCCGGGTGAATCCAAGGCTGGCCACCGGAAGCCTGACCCCTAGCGTCAAAGCAACATACTGAGAACCCAAGTGAATCCTGGTCTTGCGCCAGCGCGCGCTCGGCGCTTCTCCATGTTGCGATAGCCCTCGTTTGGCCTCTTCGGGCGAAGGCGATCCAAAGTAATCCAGACATAGGTTGTGGCCCGCTAACCCCGAAAGCAGCTTGCCCTCGGTGAGAGTGCCGTAGCGCGAGCGATGTGTCTCCTCGCGATAATTGTAAGGCTCAATCGTTGGCCAGGGTGGGACCCAGAGGGGATTGAGGCAGGGGAGGCCCTTGGCGTCGGCGAAACGCAGTTCTGCGATGTGTCCGCCACCTGTGAGAGTGGTCAACTGAACCAGGCTATTTCCGAGGAGGAACGCCTTCCTGCCATGCCAGAAGGCAGGTCTGCAAAAGAGGGTATTCTTCGGTTTCATGTCACCATCCTGCTTGAATTTTGATCGACCTCGCGACAAGTCTGCCCCCGAAATGAGTGGCCCAGCCGATGGCCCAACGGGGTTTGCCGCCAGCTTTTAACCTTCCTTGGTTTACGTCGTGGGAACTCACTGTAAACAGGTTCTCCGGTGGAGTTTGTGAGACAGGCTCGATCGGGTCGGTGCCGTAGTAGCACCATTCGTCTTGACTGCCTCGTTAAGGTGGTTGACTCTAGCTGCTGACTGCGTCATACATGGCCACGATTTTTTCTGGGGAAATATTAGCCATGATATTGTCCACCTGTTGGAAAACGAAACCTCCCCCAGCCCCCAAGATGTGGACCTGCTCCCTGGCGGTGCTCCTGATTTCTTCCGGCGTTCCCTGGAACAACACAGTTTGCCCGTCACAACCGCCGCCCCAGAACACCAGATCTTTTCCGAATTCAGCTTTCAATTCTCTTGCACCCATCCCTTCCAGGGTTGTTTGAACCGGATTGAGCGCATCGAGGCCTATTTCAATGAGGTCGGGAATCAATTCTCGGATTGCGCCGTCGCAATGAAGCAACACTTTGACGTTCGCTAGTTGCTTGGCCCGTCGCCACATTAACTCGTGCCGGGGTTTGAAGAACTCACGATACATTCTTGGTGAGAGTAGAAGTCCGGTCTGCATTCCCAAGTCGTCAACGAAGGTGATGACGTCGATATATTCCCCAATAGTTCCTAGGAGCCGCTCAAGATTCCCAAGGTGAAATTCCACCAGCTTGCCCAGGAAATCGTGGGCCTTCCGGGGCTCGCTGGCCAGAAGGGCGAAAAAGTTATCATTGCGGTAAAAGAACTGCCCAATCTCGAAAAGGTTCCCGCCGAACGACCAGACAATGGCTCGATCCGCGTTCTGCCGAAATCGCTGGGCGCCGCTGGCGAACAACTCGAGGCCATTCGGCCCGTCGATCAGCGGGCCCGGCGGAGCAGCAATGGCAGTCCATGAGCAATTGTCCATTGCCTCGGCGATGGTTTTCAGGCCGTCCCCCTCTGAGAGAGGAAAGTAGCACTGTTCGAAGTAGAGCACCCCATCGGGCATTCGGGCGATAACCCTACCCGTCCTGGAGCGTATCACCCATTCGTCCTTGCCGCGTTCAGGAAGCGCCCAGTACGGCATCTGGCAAGGCGTGCCATCCGGCAACACCCAGTCCCGCCAGGCCACATCGTTTACAAAGGCCCGGCCCAAGTCAATCGTATCCACCCCGAATCGCTCGAGCACATCCTCGTCCACCAAAGCCAACTGCTGCACCGGGTCAAACACACGAGTGGGCTTCTCCTTTAACCCGAGAAATTTCCGCAACCTGGCGTAAGCAATGGCGGCAATGCCCGACGACCCATGCCCTGCCAAATCCACAGGAACCCGGTCCGGCTCTCGGTGGCTGAACGCTGTAAGTAGCCGCTCCCTGGAATTCATACGTTTCTCCTTTTTGCCGCGCTCGAAAGCGAGAGCGTCCATTAGCAGCAAAGTCAACTGGCTCAATTGCCTGAAGTTAGGCGCAACGTCACGAACTGAAAGGGTTTGCACTCAAACTGAATGACTCCCTGTTCAATGTGAACACGCTGCTCTTGTCGCTCGGCCAAGTCCGCGAACCAGGCATCCCGGAATGGAAGGTCGATGTGCAATCGCACGACCCCTTGCTGTCCCTCTGTTTCATGCCCACGAAGGATGTAGACACGACTGTCCTCAGCCCTTTTCAAAGCGGTCACTTCGAAGTGTCCACTCTCGACCGCGAGGAAACCATGAACCGGCGGTAGGGCGCCAGAGTGCGAGTCGGTCGCAATCACCCTCAGGGGGCTGTTGAAACTGTGTGCCTGCTCAGCGACTCCCCCGCGGCTCCAGTCGCCCTCATGAGCGTAGAGTGAATATTGGAAGTCGTGACTTCCCGCCTCCGAGGCGTTAGGAGCGTAGTATCCCCGATAGTTTGTGATCGAACGAAGCAGGATCATCTTCAGGACTCCCTCCTTCGTGATGAGGCCTGCCATCCCGTTGTTGATCAGGGCTACGCCATTGCCCTCGCTCTGGGCGTCCATCCAAGTCTGAGCGTTGTAGATCCCGTCGGGCCGCTGGGTTACTGCATTCTGCGTCTCATAATCGAGCTTGATCTCCTGCCCGTTTCGCAGCGGGAAGACTGCCGCGAGCATTCCATCGTGGCCGGGGAATCCCAGCAGCTTCGTTCGGAAATCGATTCGCGGCAGGTCATTGTAGATCGTGATCTCCTGTGTTCGTCGGCCTCCCAGGAACGGTCCCTGGATTCGAATGCGAGTCCCCAGATCATCATCCATCCGCTGGACGGAATCCGCCGGGAACTGGTCTCCCAGCACTTCGGTCCCCGTGAAATGAGTCGTGCCTTCCGTGTCGGGATCCTTCTCATCTTCGATGACGAGCTCATTCCCTCCATAGCGGCCTGTATCCAACAGCTCCTGATTGGTTTGGCGGTTAATCAGACTGGAGAGCGTACCCTTCAAGATGTCCAGCCGGAGGGTGAAGAACCGGTTGGATATCTCACCTTTTGCAGCCCGCCAGGAGGATGGCTGAGGCGGGCCCTCCATCGACTCAATTCGGTAGAGGCGATAGCCCAAGGCAGGAACATCCTTCGCGATGAATTCTATCGCCGCCATGCTCAGAGGATCGTTAAGGCCATGGTGCATGGCGTCCAGCAGGCGAAAGGGCACCACGTTTCCGCCGTCGTCTAAAACCCGGAAATTCTTGAGGCTTTCCTTGAATAGTGGAGTGTACTCCACTACCTCAGTGCGCTTAAAGGAAAGGGCATTGAAGACCAGAAATGGGAATTCGCCGCCCCTTGAGGTGTTGATACGTCTCGAGATATCGTACAAGCTGCGGGCCAAGGCCTGGCGCCCCGTGTCGATAGCCCCGTTGTAATCGGCCATGATCCAATCGTCAACAGGGTCGATGTGACTTCCCGGCAGTGCGTCGTGGTCCTGATTGAAGGTGACGTTCGCCCAGGCCCGCTCGAACTCCGCCAGCGGATAGGGCCGCCCGAAGAGGCTCGCCACGGACGAGAATTTCTCACTCGATTCCAGGGTGTCTTCGGCGCGGCGATTGGCCATCTTGTCGTTCGGCCGCTCGCCATACAGGCCGCGCAAATCTTGGATAAACAAAGGGGGATAGAAGTCATAATGGTAGGTGGGCAACGGAACTCCGCTCTTCTCGACATCCGCAAAATATCGTCTGGGCGTGCAGAGAATGACAGCCTTGACAGGGATCCCATTTTTTGTCGCCGCCGCCCGTAGCTGCTTTTCAATCTCAGCCGAAGAATCGCTCGGAAAATACAGATCCGTTCCCCAAAGCACGAAGATCTTATCGTTGCCCTCCACATTATGATCGACGAAACGTTTGAGACTCGGAGCGATTCCCTGCCAGCGAATATCGTAGCTGCCGGAAAGCCAATAGCTCAGAAGCTTGCTTCCATCCGGCGATTCCCAATAGAAGGGACTCTTGACGGACTCTTCCAGCGCCGGCAAGACATCGCGCATAAACACAAAGTAACGCAAGCCGGCACTGCGGAAAAGTTGCGGCATTTGAATCGAATGACCGTAAGTGTCGATGTTCCACGCCGTCAATACCTTGGTCCGAAAAGTCTCTTCCATCCACGGCAATGCCGGGAAGAACTCGCGTGTCAGGGATTCATAGTCGGACCCCGCAACGTCAGGCTGCACGTTCATCCCTGTAGTCACTTCAAAGCGCCCCTCCTGAACCATCCGCCGCAGAAACTGCCTGTCCGAATCCGAAAGGGTGTCCCAGAAAGGTCTCAGGGCCATCATCTGGTCTTGCGTGAATGTGTAGCGAGGATCTTTCTTCAACATTTCCAAGGCTTGCCGCAGAATCTTAATCGCCATCACTTCTGTCTTGTCATAAGTCCAGTACCACACCATATCCATGTGCGAATGAGGGGCTACATAGATCGTGTATCCGCCCGGCGGAGGGCCGGAAACCGGAGGCTCGCCGGCGCGCCAGGCGGGAGACCACAGAGCCATGACCAAAGCGATCACGACACCCGCCCGAACCACATGTCGACGGAAGTTTGGATCAGTCGCGAATATCGCAGAATGCATTTCTTGTTCCCCGTAGCCCGACAACGTTTTGCTTGCGGGCCGTGAGCAGTGTCATCGGAGGATTTCGAATCGAACAGCCTGCATGGTATGGCTTTGGAGCGCGGCCCGCCGCGGCGGGCCGCACTCCAAAGGGCGAATCAGCCTCCCTGGCCCAGGCACGTCTGACTCAGGCGATGAACCTCGGTTCCTTCAACTTCTTTAGCCTCACGGCCGTTCGCCAGGGACTGAAACACCCGCATCTCGGCGGCGCTTTTCACCTTATCACCCAGGTGCCGATACGTCATCGCCAACCAGTAATGGACATCAGCGCCTTTCGGATCGAGCTGAACTGCCCGCTGGAATTCTCGGAGCGCCTCGTTGTACCGAGCCCTCCTCGAAAAAACCTTTCCGAGCGCAATATTTGCGTCCACGCAGCCGGGATTTTCCGCGAGCGTCCGACGGAAAGACTCTTCCGCCTGGACCACATCGTTCTGACTCGAGGCGATTTCTCCAAGGTAGTAGGAGGCGGGTGCGAAGCCAGGATTGATTTCGAGTTCCCTCTTGAGCTCGGGCACCGCCTCTTCCGGATGATTCTGCTCCCAGAGCAGGAACCCCAGGTCAAAGTGCAATCTCGGCATTTCCGGAGCAATGGAGATGGCCGCCCTGTACTCCTCGATGGCCTGCCGAGGTTTTCCTTGGATATCGTAGGATTCTCCCATCAGGATATGCACGAAAACGGAATCGGGATGAATCCGCACGAGATCCCGGAACGTTTCGATCGCCTGCTGATCCTGTTTCTCTGCCCGATAAATTCTGACCAAGGAAAAGAGCGTATTCTCATCCTGAGGCTGGCGGATGCGGACGTATTCGAACTCCTTCTCCGCGTCCCTCAAACGACCGGTCATGAACAAGGAGTATCCGAGCAAGTAGCGGGTTTTCAAATCCTCTGGATTGAGCCGTTCAGCCACCTCCAAAGCCTGCCCTGCCTTTGCGAAGAGGTTGCTTCTAAACCAGCACAACCCGAGGTTTTGCTGGATTGCAGCCTCTTGAGAGTTGAGGGCCGCAGCACGGCTCAACTCGCGGCAGGCAGAGTCGTACCGCTTTTCCTCCATGTAAAGGGCGCCCAGGTCGTTGTGGACAACGTACGATTCCGGATGACGACGCAGAATCTCTAGGAACGCCTTCTCAGCTTCGCTGTACTTCCCCTGGCGGACGAGCTCCTCAGCACGCGACAGAGGCTCGTCGACTCGCGGTCTCGCGAGGGACAAGGAAGGCAACAACGAGAGAAGAAGAGTTGCCAGGCATGGAGAGATCCGGCGCATGGCACAGACATTCTACACACAGAGCATACCTGCCGTCTTCCTTGGGTGCGGAAAGCTCGGCAGGCATGCTCTTGAAGCTCCTGCGGCATCTCAGCCGGCTCGGTCAGCGTCGCGATCTGCGCACACGTCAAAAGACAAGCTTTAATCCGAACTGCACGAACCTGGGGTCGGCCGCAGACAGCACCTCCCCGAATTGTGAAGACCCCCAGGAGGCATTTGGCGGTCCAAAGAACGGGGTATTGAAAAAGTTAAAGAACTCACTACGGAATTCGAGGCTCTTAGTCTCTGTCAATTGCGTCTGCTTAAACATGCCAAAATCGAGCCTCTGGACACCGTCCTGCCGCAAGACGTTTCGGCCGAGATTGCCGAAAGTATAGGGTATGACGGTAACGGCTGAGGTGTTGAACCACTCCTGTACAGTCTGATGAAAGCCAGACGGTAGCAACTGTCCAATCAGTGTCGGCCGTTCGTCGCCAGCGCCGACGTTGGCGTTGTCAAAGGGGACGGTAATGTTGAAGGGAAACCCGCTACGAAGGGATAAGATTCCTGTGGTTTGCCACCCCTTCAGCAGATACTTTGACACCCATCCTCTGTCGGTCAGGAACCGGCCACCCGTGCCGAAGGGCAAGGAATACACGTAACTGACTACGAAATTTTCAGGAAGGTCGTAGTTCGAGACGGATCGGTCGGCTCTGAAGTCCAGTCCATTTTGGATGGTACTCGACGAGTTCGCTGAGTCCTCGTAGCTTATGAATTTGCTGTGTGTATAGGAGGCCAAAACAGTCACACCCTTGCTAAATCGCTTTTCGGCCTTGACCTGCAGTGCTTCATAGCTAGTATTACCCCAGTCTGAGACAATGAGCATGGGGCTAAAGTAGGGCAATCTCGCCTCGAGTTGAGGATTTCCCTCTCCTGGGCTAGGGGCAATGTTGAGGTACGGGTTCGTCACTATATGAGTACCCTTATTGCCCAAATAGGTAGCCGATACTACCCAGTTGTTCTTAAACGACTTGTCGATCCCAAAGTTCCAGCTCTGAACGGAAGGTCTCTTGTAGGTCGGATCGATGGCAAAACCGGGGCTGGTCGGAGGCAGCGCGCTTGGAACGAAAGGTGGAAACACACCCACGCCCAGGACCTGTTGGGGTAAGGGATTGCTGACCGTGGGAAGATTGAGGCCTGCGGGGATGATGTCCGGAAAGCCGAAAGGCCATTGCCCCATGAAAGTCTGTTGATTTTGCACGTTGGACTGGTTGAAGTCATAAAAAATGCCGTAACCCGCTCGCATGGCAAGATTGTGTGGCAATCGATAGGCCAGGCCGACTCGCGGTCCAAGATTTGTGCGCTGGGGGGGAACGAGTCCTGGCGGCGCATTGGCTGGAACACCGTCAAGCGGGTTCGGGGTGACATCCAGCCAAACGGTGTTCGTGGCGGTGCTGTGCGCTATATCGAGCGCAGCCTGCCGCCCTTTCTCTTCCTGAAAGGGAGACGAATAATCGTATCGAAGAGACATCGACACCGTGAGGTTGGGAGTCGCCTTCCAGGTGTCGTCGACGAAGCCGCCGTAATAGTTTCCGTGCAAGAGCATTTCTGCTGAGCCCCGCAAGTCGGTTGCGCCGGACGGCAGCCCCAACAGGAAACTGGCCAAGCCCGCGCCGGTCGTGCTCGAGTTCTGGGGGTCACTGGTGGGAAGATTGTCAAAACTGCCGGTGGCGTACGTGCAGTTGTCCAAGACCCAGGTGTGCACAATCGAGCCACCTGCCGCAATCGTGTGTTTGCCCGCGGTCTTGGTAAAAGTGGCCGAGACTTCCCAATTATTAATGGGGGATCCCGGGAGGCTCTGTGCTACCCCCGGTATACCGCTCATCCCCGCGATACTAAGGCCAGGCATAACCGGCCTCAATCCTTCCTGAGCCGGCCAGTCCCGCAGTAAATTGTTACTTTCAAGGAAGCTTACGGAGGGGAAATCGCCGAGCAATTCGACTTTGGTGCGCAGGTATTGGGCTCGCACGGCGAGCACAGACGTCGGGCTGACGGTGTGCGTCAGTCCTAACACCTGCTGGACGCCGAGTTGGAATTGATTGGTCGGCTCGGCAGGAATCCCGCTGGGCAGCACCCGCTTCGCGTTGTCCCAGGCAAAACGGCCAAACAGCGTGGTCTTCTCGCCTAATGCCGAATCAATCCTGATTCCAAACTGGTCGGTAGAGGTCACTACAGGCTCGGAATCCAGATAATTGGCTCCTGACCCGGTAAAATTCGGAGCCGGGAAAATAAGGTTGGCGGCGGCCAAAGCGGCAGGATTCAGCATCGCCGTTGGTATCTGGTTATTCGTAAAGGGAGCGCGCGAGAATATAGGATTTCCGCTTGCATCGGCGCCAACCTGCGTTGTGGTGTACGGGTTGTAGATTTGGGGAAAGCCAGAGCTGGAGAGATCACCGGAAAGCTGCTGCGCCGTCGGGACTAATCCCAAGATGGTGGAGCCGAGTGTCTTGCGAAATCCTTCGTACCAGCCAAAGCCCCAAATTTTGTCCTTGCGCAGTGGCCCGCCAAATGTACCGCCAAACTGGTTTTGATGAAAGGTGCTGACTGTGGGGTTGAAGTAGTTGCGTGCATCGAGGTTGGTATTCCGCAAGAACTCCCACGCGTCGCCATGGAATTCGTTCGTTCCACTTTTGGTCACTACATTGACATCGGCTCCGCCGGCTCGCCCGTATTCTCCGCTGGACATGTCCGTCTGCACATTGAATTCCTGAATGGCGTCGGGAGGCGGATTGATAGAGGGAAAATCGAAGAAAAGTTCGTTATTTTCAACTCCGTCGATTGTGTAGTTGTTATACTCCGGCCCGGTTCCGTTCACCGCTGGGCTTACGGCTCCGTAATCGCTATGGACCTCAAAAAAGCTCTGCTGGCTGCTACTCTGAGGCGCGACTCCAGGAGACAGGAGAATCAATTGAGTGAACTGCCGGCCATTGAGCGGAAGCTGCTCTACTTCCTTGGATTCTACTACTGTTGAAATTGTGGAATTAGTCACGTTCACCAGGCTGGCTTGTCCTGTAACCGTCACCTCCTGCCTGACGGCCCCTGGCTGCAATGTGAAATCCAGCGTGGCATTCTGGTTCACGAGGAGCGTTACGCCTTTGTTCTCGAGCGTAGCGAATCCTTGGAAGCTGACCGTGAAGGTATAGACTCCGGGAGGAATCTCAGGTAGCACGTACCCGCCGGTGGCATCGGTGGAGGTCTGGCGTGAGACGCCGGTGCCCTCGTTCGTAATCTTTACGACTGCATGGGGAACCGCCGCGCCGCTCTGGTCTACTACCGTGCCTCGAAAGCTCCCGTTGACTGTTTGAGCCAGACCCCGCCCTGTTGAAAACAAGACCAGACTGGCCAGTGACAAGAAAAGAAGACAACTGAACCGCTTGACCATCTCCATCCCCCTGCTCATTAAGATTTTCTTCGTCTTTTGCCTTCTCAAAATCGTTTGCCACGGACCCGACGCTGAAGTATTCAGATATTCAACGAGCGCCGCGTCAAGGTCTCCAGTAGCTTCTCCGCCTACAAGCGCTCAGCAGACGTTGTGTGAAGGAACGCGGCGCTCTCCAAATGAAAGATTGAACTAATTAAACTTCACACATGAATCTTTTACTCAGTGGAATTTATTAGCACTTGACCAGGATTAAGTCAAGAGAAATTTCTGCAGAAGATTTCTGCTCTTTCCGGGATCTGTGGAATCAGCCAGAAGAGCGCAGACAGTGTCATATCACTCCCTGTAACCCCGCGTGTATTGCCCATAAACCAACTCGTCATCGGGCGGCTTGCCTTCCTGTCTCGGCGAATTCACGAGGAGCGTTCCACCTCCAAAATGATCGCCGCGTGCGCCGGAAATTTGTAGGAGAAAGGCAAGCGACAGCCGAATTCCAGCGGCTCCGAGCCAGAGGCCGGTAGAAATGATCGAGATTCATGATCTTCCTGTCAAAACTCGGAGAGTTGAATTGGCGTAAACAATCCTGTATATTGCCGCCTGAGAGTGTGAAGCCCGACGGGGAGCAGTCCGTTGACTCATGGTAGCCCTGCTGTAGCTGGTGAGTATGTTTTGCAGTTCTGCAATACCACTGACAAGCCGGTCGTGGCCCATGTCCACTCGATATGATTCTGGCGGTGTCAACGCAGGC